>Ga0209536_100000053_pt1 | contig 152753 bp, 274 predicted proteins | sample DeeMarSeWOR28_12_FD_187461 | JGI IMG/M metagenome (GOLD analysis project Ga0209536, IMG submission 187461) | Marine sediment microbial communities from White Oak River estuary, North Carolina - WOR-2-8_12 (SPAdes) (version 2) | ecosystem: Environmental > Aquatic > Marine > Intertidal zone >...
TGGTCTCCCGTGTTCTGGGAAAACTACAATAGCGGATGCGTTAGCGGAGAAACTAAAGGAAAAACGTTCTAAAGTAGAGAGATTGGACGGTGATGTCACTAGAGTACTGTGGAGGGAACTAGGGTTCTCGAAGGGGGATAGGGATGAAAACATTCATAGGGTTGGAGTCTTGTGCGAGATGCTGGTTCGTAACGGGGTCGCAGTTGTCACTGCATTTGTGTCTCCTTACGCAGTGGCTCGAGATTCTGTTCATGAAACCATTGGAGAGTTTGTTGAAGTATATGTCAAATGCCCGCTTGAAATCTGCATTGAACGTGATGTTAAGGGGATGTACAAGAAAGCAATAGCTGGTGAGATAACTAATTTTACCGGTATATCTGACCCGTACGAAGAACCACAGAATCCAGACATTATTGTTAATACTAGTACCACTACAGTTGATGAGTGTGTCGATGAGATATATGCGAAATTGGAGGAGTGCGGGTACTTATGATAGTTAACCATAAACATAAATTCATATTCATACGTTCTGAAAAAACAGCGAGCACCAGTCTGGAGCGATACTTGCATGACCATTGTAAGTTTTCCAAAGATGACATTATTACTTTTGTTCCTAGTGGTAAACGTAAAGCGCAGAATATCGGTGGTGGACTGAGCGAGGATGACCCAACAGCGTTCTGGAATCATATGCCAGGGTATATTATCCGTGATTTGATTCCATATGAGTGGGATAATTATTACAAGTGGTGTGTTGACAGACACCCGTTGGAGAAAACTATATCATCATACTTCCATAAATTAGACTTAAAATGGGTTAAAAATTTTGACGATTACATGAGCGGTTCAAGGTATTTTCCGGCTGCTAGAGCAACTATGGGACATCCTGAGCAAGCGTGTAATTATCCGAAGTATACTGAACCAACCAATCCAGATATAATTATTGTCGATAGAGTTATTAAATATGAAAACCTAAATCGTGAGTTAGCTGATGTGTTCAAGATGTTGGGGATACCGTGGCGTGGTTCGCTTGGGTACACCGATAAAAATAAGTATCGGAAGGATAAACGACCAGCAACCGAAATATTTAAGAAAGACCCGTTCAACAAACATCTTCCTAAATTGAGGGAAGTTTTCGCACAAGAGTGCAAGTTGCTAGGGTACAAATTCTAGAAAACGGAATGAGATTTGAGAGGTGTAGGAAATGCCTTATGGAATAGAGAACGAAACTCCAAAGCAGACAAAGTGGATGGAGGATTGTGTAGAAAGCGTCATGTCAAAGAATAAAGGATATGACAAAAGTAAAGCTATTGCTATTTGCAAAGCTCAGTTGAAGAAGAGTGACTGGGACCCAGACGCTCAGAGTGAGTTGAGTATGCGTGAAGAGTTGTGGCAATTGGAAGACAAAATACGTGAAGCTATTGGTGGTGGTAACAACACAATGGTTGAACCGGCGTATAGTCCATACGTTGCTGACGTTTTTGATGACTATGTTATCATCGAAAAAGGACCAAAACTTTACAAGGTTGACTGGTCACTGTCAGGTGGTGATGTCACAATAATGTGGGATACTGCTGTTGAGGTTGAGAGGAAAACTGTGTACGAACCTACCGGTGAGAGTGAGATGAAGTATACTCAAGTACCAGTTATCAGGTCAAAGAAAAATACCAGAGTTATCACATTTGGTGGGAGAACAGTTAATTAAGGAGAGGAAATGAAGGTCTTATGGATAGGAGATGCCATTGTAAATTCTGGGTTCAGTATTGTAACTCATAACATTTGTAATGAGTTGTATCAAAAATGTGACCTAGAAGTTTTTGGGATACGTTACGATGGTAGAGAAAAGCACCAATACCCGTATCACATATATCCAGGTTCGTTTGGCAGAGACATTTATTCGATTGAGTTTGCCAGTGAGGTTATTAGTAAGACACGTCCCGACGTAGTGGTAGTGTTTAACGATGACCATATTATTAACAGTTACACTACGCAGATGATGTTACCATCAGGTACTCGGGTAATTCCGATGTTTCCTGTCAACATGTTACCAATCAACAAGGAGACCGTGCTCGGTTTTGGTGACGCTACGGTTATTACCTATACTAATTTTGCTAAAAATAAGGTAAGAGAGATAAACCCTAATCTCAGCATATCGTCGGTATATCATGGTGTTAGTCATGAAGTATTCAAAAAGGTTGATGGGGTAAAAGAGTCAGTTGGCATGAAGAACTATTTTGTGGTCGGCACAATTAATTCAAATACGTACCGTAAAAGATTAGACTTGTTCTTACAAGGGTTTGCGAAGTTTGCGAAAGGTAAGTCAGATGTTAGGTGTCTTATTCATGCTACGAACAAGGACTACTCGTACGAGTTGGGAGACATCGTTAGAGACCTCGGTATCAGTAATAAAACCATTTTAAGCACGTTACCCCGTGATTTTGTAGAAATAAATGCTCTATATAACATGATGGACGTTAATGTTAATACCTCAATGGGTGAAGGTTTTGGTTTATCGTTGATTGAAGGAGCAGCATGTTCTGTACCTGTGTTGTGCCCGTCTCACGGTAATCTAATTGACATATGGACTCAGGGAGCGGAGTTTATTGACATTGAAGACTATGAGTATGTTGCCGGTACGAGATTTGTGGGTGGAAGGATAAGTACCGATAGTATGGCGACTAAACTGGACAAATTATACGAAGACCGTGAGTACACCAAAGAACTTGGTAAATTGGCTTTAGAGCATAGCAACGAGTCGAAGTTTTCTTGGGAAACGGTATCAAATAAGGTCTATAAAGCCATTTTTGACGTAAATTTCAGTAAAATATCCTATATAACGTAAAAAAATTGAAAATAATTGAAAAAAAGTAGCCAAAAAGTGTAACAAAAGTGGCACTTTTTCGTAGTATATAATTAGAGGCGTAGTATAACCACTACCCTCGTGCCCGTTTGGGTGCTGGAGAATTTAATGAAGGATACTATATTTAACATAAGTCTTAGTTTCATAGAAGACGGTGACCTAGCCCAAGCTGGTATACCTGAAGAATACAAGAATCCGTTATTGACATGGGTTAAGCTCATCTTTACTGATGACAAACCTAATGCCAACAATCAGGGTATTAGTCAGGAAGAATTCCCGAATCTTTTGAAATCTATGGCTTATATGCCAATAAAAGCCAATTTTGATTCCGAGTTCGGTTTAGAAGGTCATTCTGATGCACATGTGATAGGGGTGATAAAGGGCGGACAGCAAGAAGGTGATAAAATAGTAGCTGTTGGTGCTCTTTTTCAGGACGAGTATCCAGATGTTGTCGATTTCTTTAAGAATGAGATGGCTGAAGGAAGCAACGTTGACTTTTCTTGGGAGATTCGTTACAAGGACTCTGAGGAGAAGGACGGAGTTGAGTGGTTACAGCATGTAACTACAAAAGCTATTACGGCTGTTCAACATCCTGCATACGAAGGCAGAACACCATTAATATCTATTAGTGCACACGATTTGATTAAGATAGTGGACGAGGAGTTGAAAGAACGTAAAGCTACTGAGGTGGTGTAATGAAAAGACTATTGGATTTAAGCAATGTTCCGACCCCTCAGTTGAAGGAAATCAGAAAAGTACTTGTTGCTGGTGTTCAAGCAGTGGCAGAAGATACGAACAAACCGGACATGTCTGGAGTTGCTCAACTGTGTCATAAGAGTCCACCAAAAGGGTATCCTGATGACAAATCAGAGTATGGTGACCCAGAGTGTTACAGATACCCATTGAACACAAAAGCAAGGTGCTTAACCGCTTGGAGGTATGTACACCAAGCCGATAACAAGGAAATCTTGGGTGATAAATTTAAAGGCGTTGAAAGCAAGATAAAAAGCTACGCTAAGAAACACTATGATTTAGACCTTCAGGTCGGTGAATCAGATAAGTTCAATTGGGAGCAGGCATTTCTAGAGTACTACGATGCCGAAACTATGGGCGAACGTTGCGACTCGGTAGAGCTTGAACCCGAAGGAGCGACTAACGAAGGAGATGATAATATTATGGAAGATATTGAAAAGAAGGTAGCGTCTCTTGAACAGGAAGTAGAAGACCTTAAGAAAACTAAGGACACATTGGAAACCGAGAATGCTTCTCTTAAGGAACAGGCTTCTCAGGTCGAGACTCTCACAACTGAAATAAACGAGATGAAGACTGAACTAGAAGCTCTCAGGAAGTTCAAGACCGATACCGAAGAAGCTCAGGAAAGAGCAGATAATATAAAGGCTATCAAGAGTAAGTTAGACGAAGCTGGTATTGAAGCAGATGTTGAAGCTGAAGCTGATTACTGGTTGAGTATGACTGATGATAACCTAGTGAAGACAATCGCAAAATTGAGCGAATTGTCAAAAGGAGCTAAGGCTTCTGCAAGTATAAAAGTTCCTCCTGTTAAGACCGATGACGAGGACGATGATAATGTATCAATCGTCTCTCAAGCATTGAACGAGCGCAAGCAGGCGAAGAACGATTAAGTGAGGTAATCTAATGGGTGTAGAAATTAGACTTAGAGGTACAGCTATCCCATGTATAGCACAGGAAGACATCAAAGCAGGACTTGCCGTTAAGCTTGGTGCCGCTGCAAATGCCCCTCAGATTCTGAGCGGTAATGCCGACCCAGACCCTAATTTGCAGGGAGGAATCTATAACGTACTACAGGGTGCGTCACTACCTACTGGCGACAACGATACCGCTGCTAAGTATGTAGCTGCGTTCCGTGTGTACAACGAGAAGCCTCCGCTATATGAGGACCTTCCAGCTAATAACGAAAGTTCAACCACTGTTCCTTATACCCTACGTCCGGTGACAGAGGGTTCTGAGAACTTACCAGCAGATGTAACGCTGAGAATGGTTGTACCTAGATTGAAGGAAGATGCCACCATCCCATCAGGCGCACTTATGTTAGCTTATGATGATGGTATTTACACCGTTACTAGCGGTTGCTACAGCGGTGCATTATCAACATTCACCATTGGTGCTGGCATCAGTGTAAACACTGGTGGTTTGTGGGTAAATGGTACAGGTGGTCAAGTTGGTATTTGTTTTGAAAAGAACACTACCAAGGGCACACTTACCATAAAGACAGGATAACAAAAAATAATAATTGATTAGGGGGAGAGGTTAATCCCTCTCCCCACTATAGGTGAAACCAAAATGGACGAAACTAAACTAAAGAAAGCCCTTGCTGAAGTGGCGAAGAATGATAAGAGAGCACTGGCTGAATTGATTGTTGAGTACGTCGGTCCGAAGCATGTTTCTCAGGACATCGTGGGTATGTTCCTAAACACTCGTTCACTTAACCCTGGAGATGCTCTTGTAAAGAAAGTACGTAGAGGTATCGAAGTTAGACAGTTAGTTCCTGGTCAGGATACTCTTGCAAGCCAGATTACAGTGAAAGAAGTTGTAACGCACAACTTGGACACTGCGTACGCAGAGGTTTCCCACAACGAGTGGGAGGTAGAGTCAGGTGAGATTGGCACTGTTGACGAAATAAGACAGGAAATCATGGCTAAATTGTCAGATTTCTATGTTGTTAAGGTTATGAATGCGTTGTATACATTGGCTACTATCGATGACGACACCAACTTCTTCTATGTGACATCCCCAATCACCAGAACCACATTGGAAACCGCTATCGATAATATTGCTGATGTTGCGGGCAACGTCAAAGCTGTAGTTGGTAGAAGAACCGCTCTTGCTCCTATTACCAAGTTTGCTGGATACAGAGCCGCTGTGGGTGCAACTGAATCAAGTGCATACCTAGTACCTGTTCCTTCAGCCCTTGAGGAAATTAGGAGAACTGGTTGGTTTGGTGTGTACTACGGTGCAAACTTTATCAGCTTAGAGCAGGTTTATGATAATATGTATGATAGAAATGGTCTCATCAGAGACGACTTAATCGTCGTTATCGGTGATAACTGTGGTGAATTTATCACCTACGGTGACTCAAGAGAGGACCAGTGGACTGATATGCAGACCGCTCCTCCAACATGGCACATCAGAGTCTATCAGCAGTACGGTCTATTGTTCGACCAGATGGAGAACGTAGCTGTTATCAGAACCGACTCACCGTAATGATAACGGATAAAGGGGGGAGTTAAAACCTCCCCCCTAATTAATATAAAGACTAGGTGGGAGAGAGGTTCAGAAGCCTAGTATAAAAAACATAAAGGAGATATTATGAACGAGAAACAATATCCTAGAGTATTCAAGAAAGCTATAAAAGGTTCTGTGGGTGGCAGGTACATAAACAGTAGAGGTGAGTATGATGAATTTTTGCTAATCGGTGACCCTGCTAAAGCTGACATCGAAAAAGTGTCTGTTGAAATAGTAGATGTGGAAGCTGAAAAATATTTCCTCAAGAATAACAAACTCGCTATCACCAATGGTTATCTTGTTGAGATTACCGATGGAACAGAAATTGTATTAGATGAGGTTAATGCGGTTAATGATAGTTTCCTCAAAGACCTATTGAAACAACCTTATAAGAGAATGGAAAAGAGGGTGAACGAGTTTACGTCACCTGTACCTGTTAGTAGGTTACTTGCCCTAGCAAAAGAAGAGAATCGACCTGTGAAGACTATTGAGTTTTTACAGAACGCTCTTAATAGATTGGATAATCGCAACCCACTGCCCAATATAGCCAGTATCGGCGATGTAAAAGTCGGCGGTGCTACTGGATAGTACATGGGGAGTGGAGTTTTTTGTTCTGCTCCCCTACCGGAAGGTAGATTTGACGATATTATATAATATGAGTAGAGGTTTCTAGAGGTACTTGTTATGCCTATTGACGGAGTTGAACCTACAAAGGTTAAACCAAGATATGATAGACGAGGTAAATGTAATAGGTGTGGTTGGTGTTGTCAGTACCACAATTGTGAGAAGCTAAGGTTTGAAGGAGATTTGGCGGTTTGTTCTATCTATGAAGACAGACCACAAAGGTGTGTAGTCTTTCCTGAAGCACCCCCGATTTTAACTGAGAGTTGTGGTTATTATTTCCTTGATACTTGGGAGGACAATCGACCAGTTAAGTACGGGAGAGACTTATAATGGCTGTTACTGTAACAACAAAGAATTATACATACCTAGATGACTGCGAAAGCCTATCACCTTGGTCAGGCTTAGTAGATGCACTTGTTGGTGACTTTTACAAAGAAGGAAGCAACTGCTTAGGCATGGAGCTTTGGGGTAGCGGTACTAACGACCATACTTTAACCGGCTCATGGGATTTATCCGGTATTAAGCACTTACATTTGTGGTGGATGACAACAGTTCTTAACGAGCTTGATACGGATGCAAACGGTGGTTTCCAAATAGGAATGAGCGACGGGTCTAATACAGGTTTCTGGAAAGTATCCGGTTCAACCACGTATCCTGGAGGTTGGTACAATCCGGTTCTTGACCTATCTCGTGCGGTAGACTCAGGTACTAAACCATCAATGTCAGCCATCACATCAATTATTTTCAGATGGGTTTTAACCTCTAATGCTAAAAAGGTACAAAGTTGCTGGATAGATAACATTTATTGTGCAGACGGTTTAATAGCATACGGTGATTTGTCCGGTAGTCCGTTTGCGTTTTCAGATATATTATCAGCAGACCAAAACACAGCGAATGGTTGGGGTATGATACGCCAAATTGGTGGAGTTTACTTTCTGGTTGGCAGTTTAACTTTTGGTGATGACTCTGGTACTAATGGTTGCGAGTTTGAAGACTCTAGTCAAGTACTAATATTTGAGAACAGACCTGTAAACGTATCAGGATACAGCATCGACATTGTCGGTAATTCTACCGGTGATACCGGTTTTCAACTGGGTGACGTTGCTGGTGGAAGAGGAACTCAAGGATGCGTGGTCAGGGTTCAGGACGTCACACAAATACCAAAATTCGAGTTTAATGCTACTGATGTTAATGTGTCTGGTTTCAGAGTGTATGGTACAACGCTATTAGATGCGGCTGGTGTGTCGTTTCCTACAGCAAGTGTAACGAGAGAGGTATTAAGCTCAAGCTTTGAGTCTTGCGGAGAGATTTTACCAAGTACTTGTAAGGTTCAGTATTGTAATATAGTTTCAGCTAATGACCGTGGAATAAGGATAAGTGATGCTGATTTTGATATTACTGATACTACATTTATCAGTTGCCCGAGCGGTGTACACATAAGCATAAGTGGAGCGTTTGATTTCGATGGTTTGGTGTTTTCAGATTGTGGTTATGATGTTGAAAACTCAACTGCTGGTGTGGTAACGGTTAACAACCTTCCTGGTGGTGCTAATGCTAGTACGTACATAAACACTGGTGGTGGTAGTACGGTAATACAGACAGGTGTTTATATAACAGTTAATGTTAAAGACGCTGATACAGACCCAATTGAAAATGCCCAAGTGGCAGTTTATAAAAGTTCGGACAATACAGAGTTAATGAATGAGGATACGACATCATTAGGAGTGGCACAAGCTACGTATAATTACACCGGTGATACAGCGGTATATATCAGAGTTAGGAAATCCTCAACAGGGGCAACAAAATATATTCCTGTATCAACTACTGGTACTATAACAGATACTGGTCTGACAGTAACAGTTACTCTGTATGAAGATACAACAGCGTTGTAGGTGTGGAATTAAAACGAGGTAAACAACAATGAGTGATACAGTTCTATCAGGTAGATGGGTAGTTTACTACAGTGTAGAAAACCGCCAAAAAAGAATTTATAGAGATACATCAGTCTCACCTACGACAACTGACACAGTTAGGCAACTATACTCTGCCCTACAAGATTTATTCGATGAAGTTAATCAGATGGACGATGGTATCCCAATCAGATATGCTACTCCTACCGAGTACGCTATTGGTATTATTGATGCTGGTGATAAAGACCCGTGGTTTATCGATAAGCAGAGTGCTGAGTATCTGACTGGTGGTGCTATATCAACCGCTTCTTGGACACGTTCTGAAGGTTCAAATGTAGGTATTATACGTGTTCCACGTACCGGTACTAATATCGTTGAAGCTGATATTGGTTACGACATTGTCGGTGATTCTGACAGTGATACTGGTACTCTATTAGATGTCCAAGGTAGTTATCTATGGATTCGTCCAGATACATATGCTGCCGGTAACAGTTTTGATAACGCTTCACAGAATCTGACTTGTAATGGTCACACGGATGCTCAAAATGGTGCACCAGAATCTGGTGAAATGTTGTGGGCTAATATTTACTCTCTTGGTACTATTGAAACTAATACACATCTTTATGTGTACCAAGACGGGACTAATTTAGTCGCTTACAAGGGTTCGTCAGACTGGTGGAGTGATGGTCACATAGATTTATTGGTTTGTGTACAAGACCCAGACGGTTTAATTGATGAAGGTTATATTACCGTGATGGCTCGTCAGTACTCAAAGACTTATTCATACTATACAGTTGACTTGAGCAATGGTGGTCGTAACCCTATTCCTTTGCAGACTGGTGACGACCTAAACAACGAAAGTGGTTATCGTCAGATGGTACTAACAGATGCTACCGATGAGTTTACTGTTGGTGAGGTTATTACTGATGATGGTGCTACAGACTTACCGAAAGGTGTCGTAACTTCGTCAGAGGGAACAGCACCAAATGTTACAATTCAGTACTATTTAATCGGTGACCCACTTACTGAATTTAATTCCGGTACAGGTACATTTACAGGTGAATCGTCAGGAGCACAGGCAACTGCGGTTGACCCTTCAAACGTAGGTCCAGCAGGTTTGTCTGGTCTTTCAATTACTCATTCTGCAAATGAAACATTCGATGTTAATGAAGATGGTACTACAGAAAATTACTCAATCGTTATCGACTGTAGTGATGAGCGTCTTTCTGATGTCTATGAGTGGGTTAAGTATATAACAAGACGTGGTGACACCGGTACTGGTAATACTGACGGTATTGAGGGTGAACAGTATCTTGGTAGTGACTACCGTATTGTGTACACTACCTTGAATAACACTGTCAGTGAGGGTGACGTGGTGACACAGTATAGCGGTGGTTATGGTACTGGTTATGTTGCTACCGGTACAGTTGTTGCCCACAACACTACTGACAAGATACTTATTCTCAGAAGTTCAAGAGATACGTTTAACAATACTGACCCAATCTACGTAGACGGTTCAAACTACGTAACTGGTCCTACCTCAACGGCTATTACTCCTATCGCAGCTTCACCTTATGGTACGTTTGCTGGTGGTAAGTTCTTCTGCGCTCCAGGTGTAGTGCTTGATAACATTGATGCTGCTGATAACAACAACTATCAGTTGACAGATGATAACGGAAACGTTGTTACTGCTCCTACTAAAGTGTCTATCACTGTCGGTAACTCAAGACAAGGTGATAGGATTGCAGTATTCAGGTTAGCTTCTGCGGGTGGTATAATTGAGAAGGACGCATACACGATTGACTCAGGTCAAGGTGGTGCAGGTTCTTCAATAATCAAAGTTGACCCCGCAATTGAGACAGATGAACCTGGAAAAACTGCTGGTGGTGTTGTAAGGGTAGTTGATGTTGAAAATCAGCGTGAGGACAGGTACAGGTTTATCAGTTGGAACGGTGACGAATTTACTTTGTACACTGCGTCAGGTACGGCTGATGCTGGTGGTAGCCAGACGTCATTGGTACATGCAGGTGTCGATTTCACCCCTTCAGGTATTGATGTTCTTGTTGGAGACATTGTTCTCAATGTTACCGAAGATACGTATGCGTTTGTCACTGTTGTCGCATCTGGTCAATTGACATTAAGTAATACTGGTTCAGCAAGACCGGTAACTGATTGGTCAAGTGACGAGTACCAAATTGGTGTGACGATTACTGGTTATTCAGTATCTGGTACTGCGTATGTCCCTCTTATTGATATACATGAGACCGAGGGCACTGATGAGAGTGCGGGTTCAGCATCATCTCTTGTAACCTTTGTAAGTACTATTCCAGTTAGAATTAGAGCACGTCAAGCAGGTGATATTACCCCGTATGAAGCTGACTCAACTGTGACGTCTGCGGGTATGAGCAACAACATTATTCGTAACTCAGATACGGTTTATGTGTAAAGGAGCTATATGATAAGTGAAGAGGAGTTGCAGTTTGACCTAGATAGCTTGATACAACTCCAAGCTAAAAGGAAAGCCACCATTTCAAGGTTGAAGGAAGCGATTGATGCAGAACGTCAGGCTTATAGTGAGCGTGAACAGATTATCTCTGTGCTTAGAGATGGTGAACAAACCGACATTGTAGTACATGATTTGGATATTTTGTATAACGAACAATCCAAGAGGAATGATAACATAGCAGACCTTAACAATGTTATTAACACAGAACTTGAAGCAATGTCACATGAGTTAGATATAATTGAAGCGATAAAGTTGGGAGAGTCGTCATAGTGTGGCAAATTTTACGTTCGACAAAGTCAATAAGCTCGTCATTGTTGATGCACCTGAAACAGAGGTAACGGTTCAGGAGATAGTTAATGCCGTTCGAGATTGGTCGGACGAATTACAGAACATGGAAGTTGAGACCTTCATGTTTGTGTCTGGTAAGGAAGCTCTAGGTGGTGGGGTGTACGTTGGAATAACGTGTGTGTTTGTGGTGTGGAAGTTACAGTTTGAAGGCAGAGCAGGACCTGATTGGACAGTTTGTAAGATAACGGGAGGTAACTTCATCGGTACGAATGAGAACGGTGAAGAGCAAGTACCGATTCAACCATCAGCATATGTTACGGTATTAAGTCAAGCTTCCTCATCTGCGACTATCATTACTACGAGCGGAATAGTTGGTAGTAGTGTTTGGTCTGAGGCAGAGAAAGACCAGATTATTGAGGATGTTGGTAGCATTGAGACAACAGTTGCTGGTATTGACACCAATGTTGATGCGCTAGGCATCACTCTTGCAGGTGTGGTTTCTTCATTAGGTACAATCCAAACTACTCTTGACGAAGTTCACGCTATGGTAAGCGGACTTGAAGTTACGCTAAGTGGTAGTGAGCAACTTACAGCAATTTATGAAGCAGTAACCAATACGGAACAAATAGTCAGTGGTATGGACATCACCATTGATGCGATTGATTCTAATGTAGTGACTATCGGTACATTGGTAGAACTTTTAAGAGATGCTAATTGGAATAAGAAAGTCCTTACGAGAATTAATGACAGTCTCTACAAAGAAGAACTGTATGATGACGCTGGATTAGTGGTGATTAGAACACACCGACTAAGTGCAGTTGGTGATGTTGAGACGAGGGATACATGGTAGATAAAATAACATTAGGACTTACTTGGTATGAATAATAACGATTTAATTACAAGTGATTTCGGGGGTGGAACTGTAAAGGTCACCACCAGAACTGAGGCAAGAAAGAAGGTTCTGTCCGAACTCGGTTTTGCCATACTAAAAGACTATGAACGTGCTTATCCAGAGCTTAGTGTATCTGAAGTTCTATCACTTTTGGCAAAAGACCATCCAGAATTATGGATATATGATGGTACAAAGCGTATCATTCATGACCGTGTGGTTACGACAGCCTTCGTTAACGACATTGTTGACAATTTGATTACAGAAACTTCTGCGTTTGGTGATTATAAGTATCATGATTCTGGTGAAGATAACACGGCTGAGAATGCTTCTGATACAGGTCTTGGTACACCGTGTGGTGAAGCTCGTGATACCGGAACACAGGTTGAAGGGTCACAAACTTATGAGTATAAGTCAGTTGCAACACACACTTATGCTGGTTCATTTACTATTACTGAACATGGTTTATTTAATCAGTCATCTGGTGGTATTCTTATGGATAGAACGGTTTTTACCGGAATTCCAGTGTCTGCATCCGACCAGATAGAGTTTACTTTTACGATTCAATTTGCCGCTGGTAGTTAATTATGAAGGTAATTAGAGGGACATGCAACCGGTGCGGGGAGTGTTGTGGTAAGACTACTAATAAACCACCATTCGGATGGGGTTTCTTTGAAATAATACTTCAAACTGAAGGTAACACTGACTTTCCGTTCGACGCTTTACCGGAAGAGAAGCGGTATATCTGGAGTTGGGTAAATGCTGCTCTAGATAATAATAGAAATGTTCGTATCGGGTCACGTAACTATACCTTGATAGTGAGAACTGGTGTTGGGTTAATCAAGGAAGATGGTAATAATGAGTGTCCATTCCTACTGACTGATGGTAGTTGTGGAATTTGGGACGAAGTAAGCGTTTCTATTTGGCATGATGCTCTTTGTAAAAGTGCGTTCCCGTACAATGGATTTGTACTCCCTGATGGTGCAGATAATTACGAACAATTTTTTGTTGACCATCCATCTTGTAGTTACTACATCAATGAGGAGTAAAAATGACAGCTACATTAATCACTTCAACTAACCAATATTGGTATGGTGTCGGTAACAGAGCAGTATTTGATGTCTCTGGAACTCCTTATGTTGTCTTGCGTAATTACGGTGACTATATAAGTGTGTTTAAGAAAACAAATGGTAGCTTTTCTGAGCAAGACTCAAGTAACAGACCATCTGAAACCGGTATGAAGCACATGGATGCGAGACTTGATGGAACAACTATCAAGATTGCGTACGGTCTCTATGTTACTGGTGTTAATTGGTTGGTCAGGTATGTAGAATTTGACACATCATCTGACACGTGGGGTTCTCCTGAGACAGCCGTTAGTCATGCTTATGAGGAATACCCATCTGCAAACTATGATACTTGTCGTCTCGATATAGATAGTTCAGGTTACGCACACATAGCTTATGGTAGGATTTATACCCACCATGGAACTAATTACCGACATATTTATCATGTTTGGGAAACTAGTGGTGGTTGGCAAACTCCAGAGAGGATAACACCTACTGATGCTAATAATTATCAGATAAAGTCAGTTGCGATGGATTCTTCAGACCGTTTTATCACCATTTATGATGATGTTAGCGGGGGAGATTTAGTTCACCGCTCTCGTAGTTCCGCAGGAACATGGGATACTGAAAACATAGTATCAAGTAATCCGAGTACCAATTCTTATTGTTCTATAGCTTTAGACAGTTCTGATGTAAGAAAGGTTGCTTTAGAGGACTATTCACATTACTTAGATATACGTTCTGGTACATCTGGAGCTAACCCTACATGGTCTGATGACGGTAGTGACGAGGATACGGGTGTCTATTACCCATCAATAGGTATTTACGGTACAAATAGGTATGTAGTTTATGAGGATAGTGTCGCTTCTCCATATGCTATTAGTTTAGCAAAAAGAGAAAATGGTAGTTACTCTGTAGAGTCAGCAATTGAGCAAGATTCAACGTATGAATTCGCTTACCCAATTATAGAACATCCCGTACGTTCCACAGGGTTTCATTATATTTGGATTAAATGGACTGATGATGACTGGTACTGGAATGAGTATTCTTTTGCAGGAGGGGTGACACCTCAAGCAGTCGGTGGTGGTACAGTATCGATTTCTGGGGACCTATCTAAAGAATTAACATTACATAAATCAGTTGGTGCTGGTAGCGTAACTCCTGCGGGTGATGTCTCGATTCGTCGGCTTCTTACTCACATTGGAGTTGGTAGCGGTTCAGTACCCATTACCGGATTATTATCGAAAAAGACGTTTAAAGCAGTTGGTTCTGGGGTTATAAACCCGTTTGGTATCCTATCAACTACAAAGAAAATTCTGCAATCAGTTGGTGGTGGAACAGTAACTCCTGTAGGAGTATTGTCATTTTGGACGAAGTTTTTCCAGTCCGTAGGTAATGGTGTCGTAACATCGTCTGGAACGTTAACTTTCTGGAAGAGAGTATTCCAAGCGGTAGGTGGTGGTACGGTTACTCCAACAGGAACACTCAGCTTATGGAAGAAGTCGTTCCAATCTGTCGGTAACGGTGTCATCAGTGTTGCTGGTACACTTACATCCTGGAAGAAAGCTTTCCAATCAGTGGGAGAAGGTATTGTTACTTCTTCTGGTGAGTTATCAACATCTAAGAAGTCATTTCTTAACGTTGGTTCTGGTGTTGTGTCGATATTGGGTGTTCTTGATAAGCACAGAAAGACTTCTCTAACTGTTGGTCAAGGTGTCGTATCTATTGTAGGTTCGTTGATTGCAACCCCATCTGTACCACCAACAGGAATATTGAAGCATATTGGTGTCCTTACTGACGGAGCATTTCCAAATGTACCTAATTCTGATGTTACCGCTAGGATACCTGTTTTAACGGATGGTGCGTTCTTACCGTTCTTCATCATTGCACCTGAACCCGAGATAATCGTCTTTGGTGTAACGGATAAGGGATACACTAAAATATCAGACTTCCCATTCATTATAGCACAAGACTATGAACTAGAAAAACATAGTTCAAAGAGTACGACTCGTATTACTGATGTTGAACGTGAAATTATCGGTTCGACTGAGAAGAGTGATGTTGATAGTAAAAATGTAGAGAGAATAGTGGACACTGATGTTACTGACATTAGTGACACTAACATTGAGGAGTAAAATGGCATTACCATGGTATATTGGAGAAACTAAATATGCGTACGCTTTGGTAACTGCTGCCACCGGCACTCCGGTTATTGCTTCTGGTGTTTATACAATTTATGATACAGAGGATGAGTCTATCGTTGCAAGTGGTGTTGCGGGGATTAGTGGGACGACTTTGTATTGTCTATGGACTCCGACTGAAAGTGGTATATACGTAGTTGATTTTGATTACGTTGTAGGTCAAGAAACCCACACGTCACGTCAGGTAGTAGAAGTTAAGGAGACAATGTAATGGCTTTCAAGACATCTAATTTAGAAGAATTAATTGCACCGCTTCGTTTACAGATTGGTGACTTAGCAGCGACACCAACGTACTCTGATGAGACATTACACATGGTTCTCAGGGATGCAGTGTCTTCCCTTATGCGTAGGTGGAATGACCGGTACTACGTCGATGTCGAAGGTGTTGTTCACAGAAATAGTGGAGTTACTTTTATATGGTCAAGCCCACCGGTGATACAAGCCGGTGACAGGAGACCAATTATTGTTCAAGCTTCGATTATGATAAAGACCGGAAAGAAATTTTCTGAAGCTGGAAACGCAATCTCATGGAAGGACGATGAAATTTCCTATAGTAACAGAGAGTCAGCTATCCAGACTAGCTCCTCTCTTAAAGATGACATAGATGAACTAAATACTTTGCTACCCGTTAAATTGGCTGGTACTAAATATGGTAGATTGTACGGGTGGGACAAAGATTGGGATTAGAGTATCATGATGGTTAATCCTGTAATGGACGGGATTCCAAACTAAAGTATATAAAGGAGAATATTGTGGTAGAATCAAGGGAAGGAATTGCGTTGCGTCTGATTCAATTATCAGATTTGCACATCTCAGGTCATCGAGACCTGTTAGCTCCAATGGTGGATAGCATTAATAACGAAAGTGCTGACCTAGTTATTGTAACGGGTGATGTTGTTCACTCAAGGGATAAGGAATTATACAAGAAAGCGGCAGAATCGTTAAACAAAATACGACATAGAGTCGTACTTGTCCCAGGTGATTATGATAATGGTGATTTGTGGCACGAATACTTTGGAAGTAACCGTTATAACTCGATTTCATTAAATGGATTTGAGATAGATTTAATGGATACTTCGTTCATGGGGCATCAATATGCACTTGGTTGGGCAGATACTCTGGAGAAGGAAGACCAAGAACAGCATGAATGGTTGCTGGAAAAGCTAAAAATTGACAAGTATCATTTAATATTTTCACATCATCCGTTCTGGGTTAACCCAACTAAGGAAGGTGACCAGTACGCACAAAACACATTACGAGCGGTATTTTCTGGGCATTTCCATGATGTGATTAGGTATTACTTTAAGTACAGTGAACCGAGGTCAACTTTTCCTAACGGTTTTGTGAGTGTTCCAATCAAGTTTCACGGAAACTCATGTTATATAAATATTTGGGTAAAAGAGAACGGTGAGATGATTAATACACCACGATTGGTGAACGTTAAAAGAACAGCATGGTAGGTGATTAAAATGACGTTAGATGAATTAAGAGACTACATTCAGGCTTTGGGGTTAGATGACAATGCCAAAATAGTGGTATTGGTTGGCTATGATGCTGCTAATTCAGAGTTTAGAGTAATCAATGTAGATGTCAATGGTAATATAAAGACTGTTGCCGGTTAATGTCGGTACAATAAAGGAGAGGATTTAATGGAAGGAAATAGAGTAAAATTACTGTGGATTGGTGATTCACCAGCAGTAACTACAGGGTTCGGACGAGTTTCACAAGGAGTCTTGGAGGGGTTGTACCAGACTGGTAAGTACAGTGTCTCCGTATTAGGTATTAATCATCCGGTTGGAGACCCACATCGGTATGAGGGAATGTTCAGGATATATCCTGCAAGAACAGGTGGCAACGTGTATGGGTTTGACAGAGTTAGTGAGGTAATAAGTAAAGAGCAACCAGACATTGTTTTCATTAACAACGACCTGTGGATTGTAAGTCAATATCTACGAAGTATTCCAGAAAAGAGTCGCATCATGATATATTCACCTATTGATGCACTACCGGTTCAAAAAGATTGGATAGCTGTTATTGAGAAAGTAAATGCACGATTGGTCACCTATACCAACTTTGCTAGAGACGGTATCCAAGAAGCAATGAAAATTCCGGTGGATATTGTTGGTCACGGTGTTGACACCGATGAATTTTATCCCGTAGATGACGCTCGAAAGATACTTGCTAACATACCAGAAGACGTATTTGTGGTTCAAAACGTAAACCGTAATCAACCGAGAAAACGTCTTGACCTGTTCTTAAAAGCAATTAAGTTATGGGTAGATAGGTTACCTGCGAGTGACAAGAAGAACGTTCGTTTCTACTATCATGGTACATTAAGAGACTTAGGATGGAACTTAACGTCATTGGCACAGAGGTGGGGTATTGATGACAAGTTCTTGATAACTGACCAGACTAACATGACCCCCGCTGCCGGTGTACCGTTGGCGATGTTGTGTCAGATATATAATGTTGCTGACGTCCATGTTATGACATCGATGGGGGAAGGGTTTGGATTGAGTCCGTTCGAAAGTGGTGCGTGTGGAGTTGCACAAGTATTACCAAACCATTCAGCTTGTAAAGAGTTATGGGAAGGTAGAGCACCATTAATTGATATTGCTGATTGGGAAGTATTGACGGGTGGTATTAATACGGAAGGTGGAATTATCGATATTGACCATTTAGCTACTATTTTGGAGGACTTGTACTACCACAGGGATAAGGTCAAGGAATATGGTAGGTTAGCGTATGAGTACACCCAACGTGAAGAATTTACGTGGTCGTATGTATCTAACCAGTTTGATAAGATGATTATGGAAATGTTAAATACCGAAGATTCATTATCAAAACCTATTGATACTCCAAAAATGGTTGAAGCACCTGTTAAGGCAGATACAACGACAGCGGCAGGTGATGGTGTAAAAGATGACGATAAACTTTCCGTCAACTAAAGCAACAAAAGATGCAATACGAAACGCAATTGGGCAGACGGTCACCTTTGTAATTCGTGGTGAAGCGACAGCATGTCCCGTTTGCAGCGGTCTTGATTTATACGATGGTGTAAATGAGGTAAGTCTTGACCCGTATTGTGAGACTTGTTCTGGGTATTACTGGATAACGAGTGATGTATCTTCTGGAGTTGTTGCCCACGTTAGATGGAGGAATGAGGACGAACCGGATAGAGGTGTCGGTGGCTCAATACCTGAAGGTAACTGTTATGTCACTATCGACATTGACGCATTATCCGAAGATAGCATTGTAAAAATAAAAGAAGTTATTGTTGACTCTAGGAAGCTCCAAGTTTACCGAGCAATCCATAGAGGAGTTCCTCAGAGAGACCGCATCAGGTTTGTTTGTAAGGAATGGGGAAAGGAGAATTAAAATGGCTAAAGAGTTTCAAGGTTTAACCGAGCTTGAAATTGTTAAACTGATAAACAAGAAGAAGAGTAGATATTGTGCGATGGCACTAAATGACCTTGAGGAGGAAATATCTAATCCTGACGAATATAAAAAGGCAAGGAAGATTTTTCTCGATAACATGAACAGTTTTACAAGGAGTCTGTTTACTGTGATTGGAATCGATGTTGAAGGTATAGAGGACGATTAAAATGTGGGGTCCTAAGTTCACTCATAATATATCATTGTTTTACCCTACTGCAATTTTAAATTACTTTGGTATTGATGGACGACATCCGTATTACAGTATATTAGAAACGAAAGTTATTACCACGATAAACACTGAAGTTAGGGTGGCAGCAGTTAATTTGAATAACTTGATACGGAATGAATTCCGTAAAGACTTGTATGACATTGAGGAATACACCTTATTACCAGACTATGCAACTGCACTTGACTTAGCGTTATCTAACCCCGCTCATGTGGGGGTAACGTGGGAAAAGACGCTTGTTCAAGCTAAGTTTATTGATACGAATATATTGGGTGGTCTTAAGGAACTTATTGAAATACAGAAACTAGTATATCCAACACAAGGACAACATAATCTTGGAGCTTGGGTATCTCTGTACAACCGATGGAAGGATGGTACGGATGACAGGATTGGTGAGACGCTTCGAAAACGTTTAAGTGTAATGATGTCTCGTGGTAGCGCACCGTTTGCCGAATTGATTGAGACGGGTAATGATATGTATCCAGCGTACCCAACTCATCCAGGTAAGAACACTCTTCGAGATTTCAAACCTACTTATCGCAGAGAGATGAGGGCAGCGTATCATAGAGTCGTTGCCGAAGTAGAATTAATGATACAGACGCTACCACCTATAGCGATGACACCAGATATTGTTGAAGTGTCAGGGGCAGGTAAAGCAGGATTTACTTGGAAAGCAAAAAGTGGTAATACGATATTCGTTATTGAGGATAGTATTAAATTAGTTGGTACGAGATTTCGTGGGACTGGTTTTATCTTGTCATCAAGTGGGAGCATAATGAAGCGTTGGAGTGGATGGATACCAAAATAGGAGCACTGTTATGACTGAGCAACCGTATACAAATGGGATTCTACAAAGTGCTGTAAGGCAAGCAATTAACAAACTTGCAGAGAAGGGCGTCGAAGGATGTGACGAGAAGGATATTATCTTAGCGTCATTTGGCTGTCTGTCTCTGAGTGGTGGACTGGCAACGTCAGAAGAAGTCATTGCCCTAACCAACGAAGTAAGAAAGTTTGGATGGAAGATTGTGGGAACTTGCGTTGGTACTTTGGTGTCTATTATTCTAGTATTGATATTTTTATAGGTGAGGGATTATGGCAACAGGTAAGTTTCATAACGAGGATTTAAGCGTTTATTTCTTTATTAAGTCTATCGATGTTGATGGTAGGGAATTAGGAGATATTGCTAGGATTGTAGACGGTTATCCTTACAACGAGATTGAATCAGAGACACTTGTGTTACCTACAGTGTCCGTTGAAGCTGGTGTTACTTCTGATGATGCTGGTGAAATGGGTGCTAGTTGGTACAGACGTGTTTGGTCTATCGACGTCTTCGCTAATTCTGATGTTCAGCGTGACGACTTAGCAGACCGAATTTTCCAAGCGTTAGGATTAGCAATTCCTATTAAGGACTTTTCCGAAGGTTATAACAAGGATACCGGATTGAAGATTTCAGGTCTTCCACTGCGAGTTATTGAGTATATTAGTGCTGATGACAGAACGATGAGACCTGCATACGCTTTTAACTTGTACCAAAAGATAAGGTACTGGAGGAGTACCGTTACATTTGAAACGGTATCGACACAAGCGAGTTAGTGTCATGGTATGGTAAAAGGTTGGTCAGGACATAGGATTGGTAGGATTTAAACAAATAAAGGGATAATCTCTCTCGGGTTTGGATGAAGAGATTCGGATTGAATAAAGGTTAGGATTTCTCGTGGGCTTAAATGGTCAATAGGTATTAAGGGATAATAGAGAGAGTATGGAGTAAAAATGGCGAAGAAAGTTGCAATTCCGTATAAGGATGTAAAATTAAGGATTGTAGGACCGCAAGCAGACTTTTATGCCCATCGTGTTCAGAGATTGGATATTCCAGTTAATTTACCAAACACAACTATTAACGAACTTGGTAATCCAGGACACGCTGGTATCATAACTGATGTACCTGAAGTATCAGCCACGTTCCAAGCATTCGACGTGTCGCACAAGATATATTCAATTCTTACTGGTTACACCCCAGACACATTTCCTGTAACCGGTGTAGACGTGACAAATCTTGGTTATGTTGACCTTGTTGGATACATTAAGGATACTACGGATATATTGAAATGCATCCACGCTAAATATATGAGAATCACTGATTTTACGTTTACGTACTCAGTGGACGGTGAGAGTACCGAAGAGTACACTTGTGCTGGCAGTGAGAAGAGATACTTGGCAAACGATGTTGTTGTTGACTCTGGTAATTTGGCTGCTGGTGCGTTGACATTGACCTACTCTCCGAAGACGCTCAAGAACGGTAACGACTTGTTAAGTCTTATTGTTGATGGTGAGTGGTTGACAGAGGGTAGCGATTATAGTGTTGCTGGTACGACAGTCACTGTTAGCGGTGGTACAACCGAGTATGCACTTGCTGTGTATCACACCCAGAGTGGGGTGTTGACTTGGTCTGACATCGATGATTCATCAGTTCCGGTTGCTATCCGTGGTAAGAACATTCCTGTTACAATCGGTGTAGAGCACATGTACAGGGTACAGAGTGTGACCATCAGAGGTACATTCCCTTCAACCAAAGTTCTTGAAATGGGTAATACTTCTGTTGTTGGTTATATCACTGACCCACCTGATGTTAGCGGTGATATTACAGTATTAGATACAGACAATGAAATTGTCTCATTATTGACAACTGGTGGAATTAATGATGATGATGGTTACGGAGAGTTTGGTGTCGATGAATATGAGGAAAGAAAATTAGCATTAACAGTTCAGTTGAAAGACCCTGTTGATAACACGACAATTCAGAAGACGCTTAGAATTCCTGAAATGAGAATAACATCTGACGGTTCTTCATCAAGTGTTGGTGGTCAATTGACGCAGACATTCTCATTCATGTCTGAAACCGCAGAACTTGTTGTATATTCTGGTGCAGTTGCGTAAAATATAAAACAATATAATTTAGGATAATCATCTAAAGTATAATATACTGGAGATTAAAAGGGATTTAGCATACGTGCTAAGTTATAAAGGGAGTCTTTGATGATGGTAGTGTGTAGACTATTGTCTGAGAGACTCCCTTTTATTTTTAGTTAGGAGAGGATAATGAGTAAATTATCGGATTTATTTCGTTGGAGTAAGAAATTAGAAATTAAAGAGGGTGACAGGGTTTTGGATACCGTATATCTAAGACTTGTCGGTGATGCTGACTTTCAAGATGCCAAAAATGTTGCATTGAAAGCAAGTAAATCTCTCAGGATAAGATTGAAGAATCCAGAGACAGAAGACTATCAAGCCAGTTTTTCAGACATCGATACGCTGAGTAGAGAAGAGTTAGCAATGGGTATCGTTTACGGTGAAATCACTGACTATAGAGATGAAGCAATTGTGAAGAATCCTGACAAGATGCCACCAGACCCGCTTGACAACCCAACCTTGGAAGAGCAGGAAGAGTATGAAGAAACGCTTGAAAAGATGCGTACTGATAGGATAACCGCTCTTGCTAAGTATATCGAGAAGAGAACAGATGAGAGGAAAGCCGAACTATTAGAAGAAGAGGACGATAGGCTTCGTGAGTTGTACCATTATTCAATAATTAATCTGAAATGCAATGAGGAATTTACCAATGCTTTCAGGTCTTACCAAATATATAGAGGTACATATAAAGATGCTAAATTTAAGGAATTAGCTTTTGATTCGTTCGAGGACTTCACGTCCTGTTCACCACAGTTGAAAGAGATTTTACTCCAAGCGTATATCGGACTTGAGTTATCGGGTGATGACTTAAAAAACTAGCGGAGGACAATGCGTTTGTGGGGGTTTGGCGTATTGTCAAGGATTTGAATTATCCATTACATAATAGCTTATTAGAGTTAGCTGTGTTTGACTACCCTCATACTATAAATTACGTTATAAAAAGACGAATGCAACTTGACTCATACTTGGAACTACCGGAAGATAAGCGACCACCACGTAGTATATGGGATAGACCATCTGAGTTAAAGGAATGGTTTGATAGAGCATTTTCTGGAGGAGAGATGCAAACTGAGTTTTCTCTTCCTGTTAATGAGAACGACATCGAGTAGAGGTAATCTATGGCGTATGCTGATTACATGAACCCTGGTCAAGACCCGAGCACTTGGGCGGCTAGAGGAGCTTCGGCAACGAAAGAACTGAATAGGCAATTAAACGAAACGGTTGCTAGGTATGATGCTTTAGCAATCCGTCAAAACCAGTCTACCAGAGAAATGGTAGCATTCACTGATGCCACTGGACGTGGTAGAATTACCATGGAAAACTTTGGTAGAACGTTTGATAATGCTACCAGAAAGGTTATTGTCTGGCAGTTCGCTATTCTAGCAGTCTACGGTGTGATGCGTAGGTTTGAAGAGGTTATCCAAATATGGAGAGACTTCGAAGTAACGCTTGCCAGAATTAGTATCACCACCGGTGCAGTCGGTGACCGTCTTATGAATTTCTTCAAACAGACAGCCGACGTTGCTATCGAGTTTGGTGTGTCTATTGACCAAGCATTGACGGGTATGGACTTAGCTTTGAGAGCTACTGCCGGTATTGAAGGGAACGCTAAGAGGTCAGCCACCGCTGTTCAATTACTTCGAGATGCCTCTGTTCTAGCGAATATTACTGGTATGCAGTATAGTCAATCTATTGATATTTTGGTTGGTTCTCTACGTCAGTCTGGTATGGAGCTAGACCAAGGTTTGAGATTACTTGATAAGTGGACTGCGGTTGCTAAGAATGCTGCTGTATCAGTTAGTGACCTGTCACAAGGTTTCGCTATCATGGCTGACGCTGGTCGGGCAGCAGGTCTTACTGTTGACCAGATTAATGGTTTAATTGCTGCTTTGAGTGAGACCGTTACTCTTGGACCTGTTGAGATTGGTAACTCTATCAGAGCATTAATGTCAACGTTGTACAATCCAGGTTCAATTCAGATTATGCAGAAATTTGGTGTAGCAGTTCGTGATACTACTGGTGAAGTTAGAAGTTTCTGGGACGTCATGGAACAACTATCTGCTATGAGAATATCTGGTATTCTTGATGACTCTATCTGGTTGGAAATAGCTAAGGCGGCTGGTGCTGGTCAGAGACGTTACGCTCAGTTCTTGGCTTTGCTTAACAACTTCTCAACTGCTATGAGAGTGGCTGGTATCAGTTCAAACGCTGAAGGTCAGGCACTTGATGCTAACCGCAAGATTGTTGATACGTTAACCAATTCATTCGATAAGTTTACGGCTGCACAACGTAAGTTTGCATTTACGCTAGGTGACCAAACCGGAGCGATTAGTGACCTTTCCGGTGCATTGTTGAAGCTTACCAGATTCTTTGATGTGTTATCTGGTTCTGAGTTCAAGATTCTTGGTCTTAACCTGAGACTAACTGATACGTTTTACACCTTGGGTAGAGGTGTCATGTTCTTGGTTGGTACTCTTGCAGCATTAAAGGTTGCTTCCGTCGCAATGGGATGGTTTGGTGTTGCACCGAGGGTTGGTGCATTGCTTGGTGGAATGGCTGGACTACCTAGTGCCACTATTGCCGGTACTGGAGCAGCTAGAACCGCTTTTGCGGCAGGTGGTTATACGTCAATGGCGGCGGGTCAGGCGGCAGGTATTGGTGTTATTGCTCCAACACAAGCGATGCGTGCAGGTCTTCTTGGATTAACTGGATTATTACCTAGCTTCCTTAGAGATAGACTTCAGCAATCTTTAACCGGTGGTGCGTCATACAATCAGGCTACTGGTCGTTGGATGGGGTATCAACCGACTGGTAGATATGGTTTCGTACCTGCTCCACAGATAGCTGGTCAACCGGTAAGTGCTTTATCATGGGGAGGTATTGGTCAACGTCTAACCCAACCTGTTCGTGGTCTTGGTACTGCGATAGGTGCTCTTGGTGCAGGTGCACTAGCATACGGTGTGACAAAAGAAGTTGAAGCTGGTCTTGGTGCGGCAGTTGGTACTGCTGTAGGTGGTTGGTTTGGTGGACCTGCTGGTATGGCTGTCGGTGGTGCATTTGGTACATTGATTGGTCATACTATCGCTGATGCCATGATTTCAGATGAACAACGAATCAAAGACATGTTCACCAAAATATCTGAAGACTTTGGTATCAACGTTGGTGATAAAGTAGCAAAAGAACTTGAAAAAATATCACCGGAACAAGCTGGTAGATTAGCAGCGGCAGCATTCCCTGGAGAACGGCTAGCTGAAGCAGCACCGTTTTGGGCTCGACTATCACGTGGTGGTTTAGCTCTTGGTGGACCTTTAAGTCAACCCAATGCACTTAGTTTTACCGCACCTTGGGTTCAAAGACCTGGTGAGAGGGAGTGGACTGAGGGTCTTGGTGCATTACCAGCGTTGAATCAAGCACTTCTTGATGGTGTTATTACTGTTGAGGAATATAGAGATGCTCTCGGTGAAACCCGAGTTAAATGGGAAGAGTTATCAGATGCAGCTAAAGCATATATGACCGTTGTTGAGATACAGCGTCACGGACTTGCATCTCCAGAGATGATAGCACAAGCAGAAGCGTATGCTCAGGCTGTTCGTGAGATGGAAGAACGTGCTAGAGCACTAGCAGAAATAAATAGTAGATACGCTGACTCTCAGGACAGAATCAAGACGCTGATGACCGATGTTGGTGCAGCAATTGAAGGTGTCTCACTAAAGGAGTGGGAGCAGACCGAGATTCAGAGGTTATTACAGAAACAGATGAGAATGACTTCTGACGAGTTCCAAGCATGGTACGATGTTCTTTTGGGTGCTTCATACGGTTATGCTTCTCACCTTGAATCTATTGAACGATTAACTCCATTACTATCACAATATGGACTAACATTAAATGCTATCCCAGAGGATAAGTGGTTAGCTATCCAAAAATGGGACACAACGTTAGCAACACGTATTGTCGAAACAGCGCAAACGTTGACGACCCTAACCGATGAGATTGATAGGTTCGGCGTTAACTTTGCTGACATGTTAGAACTTGCCGGTGTCGAAGGAACAATCGATGACATTGACCGTGTTCGTGATGCTTTGCAGGAATTGTTTACTACTACTGGTGAAGAGAAGTATGGTGAAGCTCTTTCTGAGATTGACCAATATATGGCTGACATTCTACAGAAAGATATTGAAGCTAGACGATTTGGTACGCTTACTCAAGCTGGTGCTCAGTACCAACGTCCAACAGAAGTACGACTTGTTGATACTGAAGAACTTGAAGCATATACACAGCAGTTGGGTAGACTACCTGCATTAACGCAGCTTGCAGAATCTCTTGGTAAGTTTGATACTTCTGTCCTTACTTTGGTTGACCCTATAACTGGGCAGACACTAAGGATGGAAGAAAACACCCTTGCAATGCAGATGTTGGGGCAATTCGTAAAAGATAATACAGATGCTGTCAAGATGCTCGAAGCTACCTATAATCTACCAGGATGGTATCAAGAACCTAACAGATTTTGGGCAATGAGAAGTCTTGGCGGTGATTATGGTGGCTTTGGACCTCAGCAAAAGGATTGGTGGGATAAGTGGGCTAGTTTTTTGGCACAGGGTGAAGCTGAATCTAGTGCTGTCACAGACTTTATTACAAGAGCTACTGCTACCCAGACCGAACCTATTACCTATCAAGAATCACCTGTTACCAGTTTACCGAGTGGAGTGACAACTTATGGGGCTGTTGGTAAGGAATCTCCATTGGAGACGACTCCTACTATATCTGATACCAACGTTATATTAGGTAATTCTTATAGAGTGTTAGTTGATTCACAGCAATATTTGTCAAGCATTAATCTGGGTATTCAGGGACTACGAGATGAGATACGGGCATTGCGTGCCGTGTTCAGTGGTTCTGAGCCAATACCGACTACATCAGAACTAGTCGCAGCAGCTAGAGCAGGTGTGGTGGGTATCGGTTATTCAATAGGGGGAAGATAAGAAATGACGTCAGTAACAAGATGGATTTTTGACAACGGTGGCACGTATCATTACTTGTTTCCACGTAACCCAAATAGAATTGCCGGTGATACTGGTTGGAGGTTCAATCCAAAATTGAATATCCTAGACGTTCTTGGTGCAAACACACCAACGATACAGGTAGACGGGTTTAGTGGTGCACAGCGTACGATTAAGTTTACTGCAATTACTGGTACTATGATGCGTAAGTTACGTGAGTTTTGGTTACGTCAAGCAGTGATTTATAATTGTCGTGACCACCTGTCATCAGAGTTTGATTGCTTTATTGTTGATTTTAATGCTGTCTTTCATCCTACTACTGGTAGTTTTCCAGGTTCTGGTGAAGATACGTATGATTTAGAAGTAACTCTTTTGAAGATGGGATAACATGGGTATTGCTGAAGAATATGTAAAGAAAGTTAAGACACCTCTTATAAAGGTGTGGCTAACTGTGTTCGGTGAAGGCATAAAACCTGGTGTTGATGTGTGGGGGTATAGTTATTATCCCCAAGTAGTTAGTTGTGACATTAATGCTAGTTTAGACCAAGGAAGCACAACTTGTACATTAATACTTGTTCCACCACGTGATTATGCTGGTAATGTTATACAAATTCCTCCGATGACCAGAGTGTTAGTTCAACAAGGATGGAACAACACCTCTACGTATAGGGTTACTTTTCACGGGTTTGTTGACGATGTCGATTATTCGAATGCACCAGAGACATTTAGACTTGAATGTCGTGACTTACTAAAACTTGCTCAGGATAACTACTTGATAAAGTCTAACAGATTAGTCTATTCCGCAGTCGCTGATGAAAGTGAGTTGGACGAGGATGATAACCCGATGGGTGGTCAACCAATTGAGGACAGACAAGCTCAAGTTATCTTAACCGATTTGTTAACTGGGTGCGGTATTCCCGAGAGATTTTTACATCTTGACTTTCCAGAGTATCCTGCATCTGGGGCAATAATCATAGGTAATTACGCTACTGCCGTATTCGAGTACGAAACAGCGTTAGATGCGTGTATGAGAATTTGCGACCTTGTCGGGTATCGTATATGGGCTGATAAGACAGGAAACATACAGTGTCGTGAGGTTAGACCGATTGCTGGTCCGTTGGAGTCACAGACATACCAAAGTCAACTTGAAACGTATAGTAGTGGTGATTCGTGGACAACTGTAAGAACCGGTAACTTGTTAGGAGTATCAACTCAGGTAGACGATGACTTGCGTAATTGGATTGAGGTCATTGGATGGGACGTTAAGGCAACGGTTGCTGGTGAGTCAGATTATGTACCATCTCCACCGACGTATAGACGAGCAGAAGTTCGCTCATATTTATTAGACACACAAGAACTGTGTGATGCGGTGGCTTTAAGAATCTATGGTGACCTCAATAGACTAAGATATACCGCTACTGCCAGAATTGAAGGAGACCCACGTATTGAGATAGGTCAGACCATCGCAGTGTATGATGAGTTTGCCACTGGAGAAGAGACAAGATACTTTGTAGCTGGTTATACAAGTACTTTATCACGTGGTCAGTGGACAATGGATTTACAGTTAGTTGGTGGTATCGGCACTGGTTCAGAACCTCTTAGTAATTTAGCTCCACATGCGTCATTCCTAACATCGGTGGAACAGGAGAAACTTGTCAACGGCAGTACTATAGTTGAACTTCACTGTGACGCTTCAACTTCGTACGATACTGATGGTGATATTGAGGACATGACCTATAAGTGGACTGTCTCTGGGTTTGAGGATAGAGATACCGTTCAGACTACCTATGTAGTGTCAGGTATATCTTCAATTGATGTCACATTGGAAGTAACTGATGGTGGTGAACCACCGTTATCCGATTCAGTTACTCACACTGTTGATTTAACGGCTAATGTCATTCAGAGAACAATATTTGCCGTCACAAGTGATAAAGTATGGTATACCCAAGACGGTGGTTTTAATTGGGATTCAAGGAGTATTTATTAAATGGCTGATGTAGTATGGTGGATTGACCCACCTAAAAACATAAGTGGTGGTGGTTACATAACGGAAAAATTGATGGACGATGAGGTTGACGAAGTAAACACCAGTAATTACTATGTTCCCGTCGGTTTTGTGTGCGAAAAACAAAATGGTTTTCCTCTTGATTTAATAACGGACGCTTACGAAAACTGGGAGCATAATGGTTATATTAGGTTCGATATTCCGACATATGTGTCAGCGTCAGGTTTCAGTAACGCATCTTTGTACCTTAGAATGGCTAGTTACGAGTTAGCAATGAACGATACACTAGATGACATGGCTGTTGACGTATGGTCTAGGGGTGAACTTGACCCTACTGACTTTCCATGGTCAACGTTACAATCTGATGATTGGGAGTTTGGTGAGTACACTAAAGAGCTATACAGTTCTGATGATTTCGACACGCTAATCGCTACATTTGAATCTGAGGGTTCGTTTTGGATTGGTCCGATAGACGTTACTGATGCTTTTGAGGACGCTATTGACAACGGTTGGGACAGAGTTGGTATACGTCTTGTTCCAAGCAAGTTTTGTCCTGATGATTGGAGTTATGCTAATCGACCAACTGATTATGACCAGAAAGCTCTGATTAGATTTTATGGTCCTTCGTATAATGGTGCACCCATAGCCTTGGTCGCAGCACCAAGCGGGTTTGCAACTGCTTCATGTTACCCATGTCCGTGGGTAGCAATTACGTATACACCTACGGTATCTGGGTTATCATTACCAGAACAGGGAGAACCTGGTGAAGACGCTACTCCAGCATCTGGTCAAGCAATGATAACATGTGTGGCTGCTGATAGTAAAGCTAGGAGTGCGCTTATTGGTTCAGACACTGGAAGTTTGTGGTATTGTTGGGATGGCGGAGATACTTGGACTAAGGTTCATGAGTTTGATTCTGCTGTAACTGCAATATGGATGGACCCAACAATAAACTTTATTGATTATCCAACTACTCAGGTTACTTGGGTCGGTTGTGCGGACGGTAAAGTCTTTAAGAGCGTAAATTCATTACAGTCTTGGTATGAGGTCATGGATAGTATATATAGTATTATTGAGATACAGGGCAGTGAGGTTAATCCAAATAGGGTGGCGGTTGCAGTGAGCAGTGGTATTTATATAACGCTGGACGGTGGTGAGAATTGGAGTATGCCACTAACACGACCTACATTGGGAGAATAGTAAAAAATGGCTATAAATTGGGTGAAAATACATTCAAGAATACGTGGAAGAGATGAGTATATCTTTAACAATGCCGAGCGTTTAGGATTCTATAATTTTTCAACATCACAATACCAGACAGTATACGCACCCGATGACTTGATATGGAGGAATTATTCTGTAACATTTTATACCAATCCGTATACCGGAAATCCGTGGCAGTCATTAGAAGAACTAGAATCATATGTGGTTTATTTTGCAATTCTTGGTGATAATAGGTCTAATTGGAATATAGGGTCATCTAATACGTACATCTGGCTTGAGGTAAGTACAACTGCGGGTACAGTGATATATTATGTGTATGATAACCCATCACACTTTACAGCTAATATAGTCGGTGGTCCTCCTGCGGCTGATGCCCTTTCTGACTACGATGCGGCAGATACTGCTAGGTATTGCATATGGTATGGTACTACCGCAGGTCCATCATGGGCATGGGGGTATGCCGCACTTACTAGAGCGACACCAACGTGTTTACCGCTTCAAGGTATTTTCGTATCTGGTGACGAAATACAAGCTGTCTTTACTGCGTCCGGTTATACTGCTGTTTATAGAAGTCCTGATTTTGGTACGACATGGTATCCACCTGCTTCAGGTGTCTCAACGCAACAAATTAGTGCATATGACATTGGTTTTAACCCACGTAACCCCCAGAATTCAATACTTGGTGGTGATGGGGTTGTTTACAAATTCGCAAGTGAGTCTGAGGGGGAGTATACGTACGAGTCTGGTGATTCATTAAATGGTATAGTAACAAACATATCTGTTGACTTGGATGAAGGTCAATTAGCTCTGTTATCATCAGGTGAGGGGTTGTATAAGACTACTGATTGGGGAAATACAGTTCACTTGTTGTTAGATGAACCAGTTATTGATGCAGCATTTGGTGGAACTGAGATGGCAGACCAACCAGAGATATATGAGTTAAACCCTACCGGTGATGGTGATTACAGAGAGTTAGGAATATCACCAAATACACCTCTATCTCACTATGATAAAGTTGATGATGAGGATTCAAAGAGATGTCAGAATTTATTACAAGGTATTGGTGGTAACGATGCGTGGGGTGGAGTAGGTCGTTTAGCGGATACGTACTTCTTCACAGGAGTTACCGGAGACGGTACTATCAGTAGTGTCACTGTTCATGCTGTGTTTGGTGGTTATGGTGACAGTTTGTCACGTAATTTTATACTTAGACTAAATGGTGGTAATTACTTTAGTGGATATGCAACGGTAGACCTTGAAGAGGATGTGTATTACACTTGGGACACAAATCCAGCTACCGCTAGTGGTTGGCAGGTTTCCGAGTTACAGAATGGGACATTCCAAGCTGGTGCAATTATTGCGGATGAAGATTACTGTTGGATTAATAGAATTTGGATAGAGGTAGATTGGGTATGATAAGTAGACGAGATGCACGAGAGATTGTCGAGTTAGTCGTAAGGGAAGTAAGGAAAAGAAGTTCACCGTATGTGACGGATGGTAAAGTTGACCTTACGAAAGCGGTATCTGCCCCTGCAACCGGTACTCCAAATACTGGTGGTGTAATTGCTGACAATGCTATATATAACCGTCATATTGCCGAGGATGCCGCAATTGATATTGAAAAGATTGACTACGCTGATATAGCCTTGTCATTTCTTACGCTACTTGATACTCCTACGTCTTATGTCGGACAACATGACCAAGTCGCAACTGTTAATCCAGAAGAAAACGGTTTAATATTTAAACCAATTGATTATTTAGAGGGTGGGTATTTCACATCCAGTTACTCTGGTGCTGTTACCACGAACTTAACAGAGGTCGAAGCCGGTTCATTCAACGAAAACCTAATCCTTAACGGAGGAACTTTTTAATGCCTACTAAGATATATATTAGAAGAGGTACTGACACCGAGCGTCAAACTACCATCTTAGATGAAGGAGAACCAGGATATACAACTGACACCAAGAAACTATATATTGGTGACGGAGTTACTTCTGGTGGTATTTTCGTTGGTGGTTCTGGTATTGGTATCGATAGTCTTAACTCATTGATTGGGGATGTTACCGTAGTCGGTGGACAAGGTATTGTTGTTTCTGTCAGTGGTCAGAGTTTAGTAGTTGATGAAGAAGCCGGTGGTTTAGACGTTGATTCTATTAATGGTTTAACTGGAGTGGTAACAATCTCTGGGACTGGACTTGTTACTGTTACATTATCTGGTCAGGACATTTTAGTCGGAGCTACCGCATCATTCCTTGATTTAACTGACTCACCGTCAAGTTATAGTGGTGAGGGTGGTAAGATAGTCATCGTCAAAGCGACAGAGGATGGTCTAGAATTTGGTACATCTGCAAGCGGACTTGTGTCATCTGTCAATACTCTTAATCAAGATATAACCATATCAGGTATTGGTGCTACAGTTGTATCAATCTCTGGTCAATATATCCTCATCCAAGGTGGTGGTGGAAGTTTTACTGATTTAGATGATGCACCATCCGATTATGCTGGTTATGGTAACCATATTTTAGCTGTTAATGCAGGTGAAAGTGCGCTAGAGTTTGTGAAAGCTGTTACTCTTAGACACGATTTGAGTAATGAAGATTATTCCGGTATCGTAACAAGTGGTATTGCAGGTCAAACCCTCCTGTTTGGCGATGTTGTTCAATATACCAGTGGTAAATGGAGCAGAACAGATAATACGGCAGAAAGCACATCTATCGGTCAATTGGGATTAGTGGTGCAGAGTGGTTCGTTAGATGATGATATAACATTACTATTAATAGGATATGCGAGAGACGATACTTGGTCTTATAATGCTACCACAAGCGGTTTATGGTTAAGTACGACAGGGGCAATGACGGAGACAATCCCAGATACTCTTAATAGCATTGTTCGTCACGTAGGTTATGCAAAGAGTACCGGTGTGATTTGGTTTAACCCCGACGATATGTATATTGAGCTACTTGACACTCCGAGTGGTTATACCCAGTTCACAGTTCTCGAAGATACTCCTGATTCTTATGCTGGTCAGGAGAATAAGATAGTGTCAGTTAATGCTGGTGGTACTGCTTTAGAATTTGCCACTAGCTTTATCATGACTAATTCTCTCAGTGGTGATGAAACATATGCTGGTATTGTTACGAGTGGTGTTGCTTCAGAGACGTTAGCATTTGGTGACCTTGCTATGTATAACAATGACTCTAAGTGGATAAAAGCGGATAAATCAGAGGAGACTAAGGTTGATGGTCAAATAGGAGTTGTTGTTGTAAGTGGTGCAACCGATGAGAGTATTTCATTACTGCTCATGGGGTATGCTAGAGATAATGACTGGTCTTATGTAACTGCCAGTTCAGTGTATGTAGGTACAAGTGGTGTTATGTCACAGACATTACCAACCACAAGTGGAGATTTTGTGCGTACGGTTGGTTATGCTATTTCTCCAAATATTATATTCTTTAATCCTGACAATAACATAATCGAATTAGGTACACCGTAAAGAGGTAAAATATGGCGACTCGTTATGAATATTACAACACAGGAGACATTGGTGGTCAGGTCGTATATGGTATATACTGGCGTGGGCAGACATTTACCCCACAGATTACTCATGAATTAACCTCAGTTAAAATAAAGTGGTATCAGTATGGTACAGTTTCTCCTTATACGATTACTGTACGTATACGAGAAGCAAGTGCTGGACTTCCTATCGGAGCAGACTTAGATTCCGCTGAAGTTGACCCAACCACACTTCCAAGTACTCCAGGAGATTGGGATGAAATAAGTCTTACTGGTGGTATAACGTTACAGGCTGGTACTCAATATGCTATAATCCTCTCTCTTTCAGGTGGAGATGGTTCAAATTGTATTGTCTGGAGATATGACACAGCTTCTCCAACATACACTGGTGGAACATACGTGTCGTCTTCAAATTCCGGTTCATCTTGGTCACAAACATCTACCCTTGATAATATGTTTGAGGAATGGGGAAATCTTGTAACTATTGGTTCAAGTACCTTTTCTGTTCAACCTACTGGTTGTAATTTACAGTATCGCAAACCTGTTAAGATGACACTCAGTGAGACGGGGGACAGCGACTATTCTGTAAAGATTGTTGCATATAAAAGTACGGGTTCGGATAGTGGTGAAGACGTTTACCTTGGTGAAAATGTTGAGGATACGTTTAATGACATTAGGTTTACTAAAGGAGATGGCGTAACACTAATACCTTGCTGGAAAGAATCAGGGGAACTGTCTTCCGGTGTATCATGCCCATATTGGGTAAAAGCACCGAAGATAGGTCACTCTGCCCTGACAGATTATTCTGGTGTCGGTACTGAGTTCGACGTTACGGACGGTTCTCTGTTCGCAATTAATGACTGGGTAATCGTGTACGATGACCAATATCCAGAAGGCGAAATTCACCAGATAGCTGGTGTTTCTAGCAACACTATTACGCTTAAGACTAACCTATCGATTTCGTACTCTTCAACCCAAAATGCGGTGTGTGCACATGTAATATTCTTGTACTACTGTGACTCTTCATTAAGTGACCCATCAGATGGTGAGAATACATTCATTGTCTTTGATAGCTTTGATAGAGGTAATGATGGTGACGAAGTTGGTGGTAGTTGGACAGAAGAGCAAGGACAAGTTGAAATATCGACTGAACAATCATTTAGTAGCTCTAGGTCAATGAAATTGGTGGGTGACACTACAATGCCTATAGCTAGTATTGATGTTACTCCGTCTGATAATATTGCTCTAAGGTGGAGGTTGTATAAGCTTAACGTTACCGCAGCGCACCAAATATCTCACACCAAAGTAAATGATTTAATGTCTGTTTATGTAGATGCCGATGAAAATGTAAAGTATCTCGATGGTTCTTGGATAGATACTGGTAGTAACATAACTGCCGATGCGTGGCAACTAATGGAGATAAATGACTTTGACTGGACAGCTTTTACATATGATATTTATCTGAATGGGTCTAGAATTCAAGATGATGCTACAGTTTACGAAGATTATGGAACAGAAAGTGCAGACGAAGTCCATTTTAGGGGTCATACCGTATCTGGGCATGACTCTTATGTAGATGACTTTATTGTTCGTAAGTGGTTATCAACAGAACCAACCCCCGACTGGGGTAGTGAGCAATCATACGACGAACCTGCTGGTGGTGGATTTGTTAATTTGCATAATCTCCCTAACATAAAACGTGTTGGTGGGGTTAATTATAGTTTAATTAAAAAAGTAAACGGAGTACCAAGGAGTTAAATATGTCAGAAAGAGTTCTATATGCTGCAAGTGCCGATACTGACTTGAAGAAACTGCATGCCGTATATTCATTGGTTAATGAGATACTTAAAAATAGAAACGACGTAGCTGCTACGGCAAAGACCGACGTAGAACGTTATATGCATACCGGTAAGTTCTACAATTACAATAAGAAAGCTACGAAAAATCTCAAGCAGTTACTGTATGAACAGAATACACTTAAAGACAAAATTATTGCGGCTAACTACTCTGATGAGGAGTGGAAAGAACTTAGCGTAGATGAACAGTTGGTCATCGAGCGTAATCTTTTTGGTGACAAATTAGTGGAGAGAGAAAAACCAACGACATCAACATCACCGTTACTCGACAACGTTCGCTCACTTAAACTAGACGGGATGGATGAGGTTGAGTTGGTTGACCCTACTGAGAATCTGTTACAGTATATCGAAGTTGATACTGGTGGTGATTTCTCTATAACTGCTAACCAAATAACTGTCAGTACGATGGACAAAAACTATAAGGCGTACGTCTATAAGGATTTTGGTCCTGGGTTCTTTAATGGTGATTTTTATCACAAATTTATATTTAACATGACTGCTTCATCTGGTTCGTATGTAGAGCTACCGTTGTGGGGAATGAAGAATATAATTGGTGACATGTCTGATTTAAGAAGTCAAAGTGAGAACGGTTACACCTTTGAGACTGATTGGAATATCCCTGTCGCTATTAATCAATTAAGACTTTACAGAACTAGTTCAGGTTCTGAGAGTGCTGATTCGTACACCACTGCTCAACCACTAAATACTGAATATTATGTCGAAATTGAGCGTGATGAAAGTATCGGTACTTATGGAGCTATTTATTGTTACTTCTGTAGAGATGACTACTACTCAGAAGGTGGTACACCGGATGACACTCTAAGCAGAAGTGAAGTTGCTAAAATAGATTTTCGTTATTTCTATGTCGCCCAAACTAACTATTACAACCAAACAGCGAGAGATGCAAGCGGATACGGCAATTCGTATGACTTGGGTTGGACTGCCCCTGCTCCTAATTCGTTTTCCGTGAGACCGGCTGGTACAGAATGTCAGTATCGTATGAGTATTCCATTACGTAAAACAACTGTTAATACTGGTTATCCTACTTTATTTACAGTTTTAAAGTCAGGTGCTCCAAGTTCACAACAAGCCATATGTCTTGCAGAAGTAGAAGATGACTTCAGAGATATTGTGTTTGCCAAAGGTGACGGTACAACAATTGTTCCACATTGGAAGGATTTGGGGTATTACTCGGAGGGGGAGTACGTTGATGTGTGGGTTAACCTACATAAAGCCGGTCATTCTTCATTGACTAGTGATTCAGGAACTGGCACAGTTATTGTTTCTGATGGTAGCAAGTTTGAAGAAGGTGACTACATTGTTGTGGCAGATGATACTAACCCACAAGGTGAGGTGGTTCGTATCATTGGTATCTCTACCAATACACTTACTGTAACCCCTAGTCTGTCTAACACGTATACTACAGCAGAGAATGCCGTCGCTAGCCACATGATTTACGTGTACTACGGTGACCCTGCTATGACTGACCAGTCAAATGGTGACGATACGTGGGAATTCTTTGATGACTTCGAAGATGGTACGACTGATAAGTGGTCAGTTTATAATACAGAGTATGGTTCGTTTGACGTTGATGCGGCATACGCTAAAGCCGGTAATTACGGTTTGAGGATATACGATACTAGTACTGGTGGTACACCGTATATGCGTGCACTTGGAATGGCAGCAGAAGGAAAACGAGTTAAGTTCTGGCATAAACCAATGCACGAAACTAATGAAAACTATCTGTTCTGGTACAACTCGCTTGACGGTGACCGTTGTTATCTGTTTCAATATTTTGGTCAGTATGCTTACTATACTACGGGTGTAAACTATTTGTATAATTATACCGCTGGTAATTGGTATCATATTGAGATATTAGCTAGGTCAGGTAATGCAACGTGGCAATTTTTTATGAACAAAATCCAGTACGGTGGCACAATCGCTATGTATGCTGGAAGCTCAAGTAGTGACTACCTACACTTTGGTTACAACACTACCCAGACAAATTATTATGATTATTATGATTCGGTTTGTATTGGTAAGTTTGATTACGGTGACGAACCTTATGCTGGAGTGTACGGGTACGAGCAGTCATATGTACCAAGCGGGGCAGCAAATAAGATTAATCGTATTTCAGTGACTAGTATAAAGAAAATGAGTAAAGTCAATAGAGCAAACATCTTGAAATTTAACAAAATAAGCGTCTAAACTTGACTTGTGGCAAATAGTGTGGTATAATAGATATAGGGGTGGAAAATAATGTTGAGGTTGATGGGAACAATGGCTAGACAAAGTGAAATCGTTAGTATTGTGGAGTTGACACCTGATGAAGTTGTAGCAAAAGTTAATGCAGCAACATCACAAATCATTAGGGATGATGCTATTGACGCTCAGTGCGTTTCTGGGTGGGATAATGTCATCATTGAAATCAGGGATGCCTGGAAAGGTAAACCAATTAACCAACGTGGTGTTATATTTACTGAACCACCAGTTGGTGGTTTCCGTGTCGTCTCTATTCAGAAGAAGGATGATGGTGACTATGAGTTTGATTATGATGATGACCCTGTAACATAGTAACTGTCTGAGTGGCGGATATGGTGAGGGATATAGATAATAACAATATCCCCGAAGATGCTGGTAGCCACAAGGTTGCTGTTCCATTCATTTTCAACCCAGAAGCAGGTGAATTTTATCCTGATAACAGAGATTCGTACTCAGCCGAGCCACAAACTCATAGGGAAAATGTGACGGCGGTTGATACAAGCGAACCTGACGTTTCAAGTGGGATTACCTGCAAAGGGTTTAGGCGTTGTCGATTTGACATCGCTGTTACCGGTTCAAATATTACAACTTTGAAAGTTAAATTGTTACGTTGGAACACAAAAGCAGCGACGTGGTTTCCTAGCGGGGTAAGCGTAAAACTTAATGATGCCGAAGGTTTCTTGGCATCTGGAGGCAAAGTATCATTGCTAGAAGACGAAGCGTTTGGGGCTACGATATTTTTAGCAGTATCGGAATTTGTTGGGGATGCGTTTGCCATGAATATTTACTACATATTATGCTAGGGCTTGACTTGAGCCACTTTGTATGGTATAATATAATTGTAAGGGTGAGGTAAGGAGAAGACAACCAATATACTTTGCCACGACTTGAGGCTTGACTTCAGCCATTTCATGTGGTATAATAAAGTAGAAAATAAAAAAAGGAAGGTCTGATAATGAGTGATTTTGGCAAAACTTTAGAAGAAAGTAATAAAAAGGGGGGCAAGACAAGATACGGTTCTGATTTCATCAAAATTAATAGCGACCATCCAAGTGTGATTCGTGTTCTCGACGCAAAACCAGAGACAAGTTGGTCACACTTTGTACCAAAGGGACATCACGCTTTTCCGCAAGCTAACGCAGGAAAGGGGATGTCTTTTATGTGCCCTGGATGGGATGACTGTCCTATTTGCGCTTATAACAGAGCACAGAAAGAACAAGACCCGAAGACTAAGGATACTTTGAACGCTCGAAGAGTGTATACGTTCAACGTTCTAGACAGAACTCCTGTTGTCGTATGTCCTAGCTGTGAAGCTGAGTATTATGAGAACGGTGGTAGCTATCCTAGCGAATGTGAATGCGGTGCCGAACTAGCAAATGTTGACCCAACTCCACGTAACAGGGTTCAAATTATGCAGAAAGGCAAGAGAATCATCGAACAGTTCAAGTCATTCGAGGAAGAACCAGAGCTTGGTAATCTAAGGGACTATGACATCAAACTTACTACCAGTGGTAAGGGTAGTGAGACTATGACTACTTGTGTCCCTAAGCAGAAAACCAAGATTGACTATGACGTTATTTTTGGTGAGAATTGGGAAGAAGAGCAGCTATATGATTGTGCAGCAATTGTTAAACCTCTTCCTGTGGAAGCAGTAAATAGAATTCTAAATGGGGAAGACTATTACACAGTTCTAAAGAAAGACGACTAGTATGGCGAAGAGCGACATTCTCGATAATGACCAGAATCTTACATGGTTGTGGGAACAGGTTAAATCTTCTGATGACTGGAATTCGTTACCAACTAAAGAACGTATCACATTAATGAAGCGTCTCCAAAGAGCGTTTGGTACGATTACTGAGGGTGGACAAATATCGATAGAACAGATACAGGATTTGATAATTTTAACCAGTCCCACTATCGTGTGGGATGCCATGTTAAAGCTAAATCTACAAACCATTCAACATATGAACAAGTACGAGTTGTATTTTTACTTCCGAGCAGTGGTAGTAGGTACATGGAAAGATAGTCATCCCACTCAACAACCAATCTTGCAGAAACCCATAAAGAAACGAGATTTTATCCCCGCTTCGTGGGTGACTGCTATGAAATATGACTCTCGTAATGTAAAGGTCAAAAGGTGTGTGGTGTGTGGTGGAAAGTTAAGGAGCGACAATACCACAGGTTATTGTCGAGAATGTCAGCGAAATGGACAGTGCAGTGGATATTAGTATTGCAATGGTTGAGGATTTAACGATTCGTCAACGCAGGTCGGACGAGATTTTAGGGGTATGCCCTGTGTGCGGTTGTGACGACGCTAATTTCAATACAACAAAACTTAAATGGAGATGTTGGCATTGTCCTGCTAAGGGTAATATAACACCGGAAGAAGGTTACGTATTTCAGGAAGTTGAAGAGAAACAGATTGATATAACTAAAGTTAGAGAACTGTATACATCTATTGCTAACCAATATCATGATGACATAACTGATGAAGCTGTTGACTACCTGAAAAATAGGGGTCTTACACAGGACACCATTGATAAATTTAAGTTGGGGTTCTGTTCTACAAGATTCTATTCCGAGTATGATACAGACATATCTGAGGACTCGGGTATTGTCTATAATAATCATCCAGCATTAACTAACAGAATTACTATTCCCTACATTGTGAACGGGGAAACAACGGATATACGTGGTAGGACATTAAGTACCTTAACGTATAAACCAAATACTCCAACGTACCTGAGCTTGTCCGGTAATCACAAGATGCGTGGAGCGACTTACTTATTTAATCATGATGTTATTGACCATTATGATAGAGTAATCATTACCGAGGGAGAGTTTAAAGCCATTGTCGGTTACCAGTTTGACTTTCCCGTAGTTGCTACTCCAGGAATATTTGGATGGCAGAAAGAGTGGTCAGAGTTGCTAACAGATAAGGAAGTCATCCTTGCAGCAGACTTTGATAGGCGATATGGGGCACGTGCACCTGTATACATGATGGCAAAATCGTTGAAAGACGAAATACCACAATTAAAAATCGCACAATTATCTTACGCATCTGATGTAATAGATGGTAAGATAGACATTGATTCATTACTGGTTAACGGTAGTATCAGTAGGTTCAGGTTAGCGATTAGAGCTGCCGTACCAGTAAACGAGTGGCTTGAGATAGCAAAAAGGAGATGGGATGGCAGACGACACGACTAAAACCATTGATGATGCGGATTTGTTGACTGAAGATGAAGATGACTTGTTTGATACGATGTTCAACGAGTCACCAGATACGGTAATGACTGCCGATGATACAGAGCTAACGGTCAAGAAAGACCTTGCAGAGGAAGCAGTCTTATCAATGATGATGCATGATGACGAGATAGCTGAATATATCATTACTCAGAGCGGTATCACGGCTGACCATTTCTTAAAACGTAAAAATCGTTTACTGTATCCGGTCATATTATCAGTACGTTACAGCAAGGGTGCGTCTACTCTTGACTTTATTGAAGAAGCTATTGAGAGCGAGACATTACCGGACGGTAAATCGCTTATTGACCACATTGGTGGGTGGAAAGAACTTGGTATAATCGAAGAAGCTACTCCAACGGTGTTGGATTTTAGGGTAGCTGAGGGTTATGTTAATATTGTCAAAAACCGGTATCGACTAACCAAAATGAAGGAAAAAGCTAATTGGTTGGTAGCTCAAAACAAGTTTGATGACCTTAAGTTTAGTGAGGTATTGTCGGAGTTACAGAGTATTGTTGCAGAGACCACGAGTGAACGTGGGCTTGTTCCAGTCGATGTTCTGTCTACTGAGATGTATGCTAGATACATAGACCGTAAAGAGAATCCAGAAAAATATAAACCAATACCGACTGGGTTTTATTTTATGGACTTGTTTCGTACAATACAGAGAAAATGTCTTGCTGTTTTCGGTGCAAACACTAACGTAGGTAAAACTATCATTATCGGTAACATGATTACACCCATGATGTTGAGTGGTTATAAGGTAGTACTGTTTACACCAGAAGTTGACAATCTTGAATTTATGGACAGAATCGTATGTGCTGAAGCTGGTGTTCCGCTCGATGATTGGAAAGACGGTATAATTAGTGAGGGTGACAACCATAAGATTGGGATAGTCAAGAATAAATTTATTGCCCATGCTAACAATTTGTTCATTGATGACAAGGGTTCTCAGACGACGAGCTATATTTTGAATAGTCTGAGGAGACACATGATTAGTCATAAAGTTGACGTTGTGGTCGTTGATTACTTACAAGGTCTTACTCCTGAAGCTTCCGGTAGACGTGATGATAGACGACAACAGGTTAACGATGCAATGACCAGATTCAGAGCGTTTGCAAAGGAAAATGATATTGCTTTTATTGTAGTTAGTCAGCTACGACGTAGCCGTGATGAAGAACCTCAAATACAGGATTTGAAGGAGAGTGGTGATATTGAGAACATTGCCGACGCAGTAGTTCTTATACATCGATTTAGTGAGACCAATCCAATTGACCGGAAAAAGGGATGGTATAAGATAGTTAAGAATCGACATGGTAGGAAATCGAACACCGTTCTTTTGGACTATGATGAGGATATTTTGAAATTCACGGAAGTACCACCGGACACGTCAAGTGTTGAAGATTATAGCACAGATGTCGAAGAACAGGGTCATGATGATGTAGCTGATGACGAGCAATCAGGTTTTGGTGATACGTTAGATACGTTTAAGAAGGAGAAACATGTCAGTTCGTAAAGGAAAAGCGTTTGAGAAAGAGACAGCAGAATTAGCTGGAAAGTATGGTAAGCGAGTCAGGGGTTCAGGTGCTATAGGTACGGTTGATGGATATAGGGCGTACGTCGGAGATGCTAAGTGGTATTTTCCATTCAGGTTTGGTGGGGGAAATCATATCCATATAGAGTGTAAACACGGGTATGATAGAAGTAAAAAAGAACAGAAGTCGATGACCATCTATCGTGAGTGGTTTGAGAAGCATTTAGCGCAAGCGAAAGCGTTCGATTTCGTTCCTATGTTCGCAATGAAGTTTAAGTTCACCCAACAAAATGGATTAAGTAAGTTTATGCTGATTCCATTCCCTGTTATGGAGCAACTCATTAAGGATGTAGAAAACCTGTACCTTGAAAATGAGGAACTTAAAGAGGAGTTAGCAAAGAAACAATGAATCTTACCTTTTTAGAAGTGCGTGATTTGAACGAAGCGTGGTGGAAATGTATACGTGAAGTCTTGTTACATGGTAGAGATTATATCATAGACAAGGGTAGTTTTGAGGGGCAGAAACGAAAGGAATTAGACCTCTTGATTTGTCAAATCAAGTATCCAAATACTAGACCACTTGTACCGGTAGTACCGGACGGTGTCCCACCACCCGCAGATATGCACTATGTTGAAACAGATTATCTGCAATATCTCATGACTGATAATAAACAACCGGATGAGATGTATACGTATGGTGAGGATATAGAGAAGCAGTTTATCGAAATATGCGAGCGATACAAGAACTATGGGTATAACACGAATCAGCTTACCATGTCCATAGGAAATAGCAATTCAATCTTCTTAGAGCATTCCCAGTGTCTACGACTGATTGATACACGGGTATTAGATGGTAAGCTTAATTATGTTGTGTACTTCCGGTCATGGGATTTGTGGGGAGGTTTCCCCGTTAATTTAGCTGGTATTCAGTTAATGAAAGAGATGATGGCAGCAGATATAGGGAAAGAGGATGGTGAAATAATTGCTATCAGTAAAGGTCTTCATCTCTATGACCACCAATGGGAAGTTGGAAAAATAGTTGCGAGGTTATAATGAAGAAAATAGATGCTATAAGAGAAGCAAAGAAAGTTATCGAAACTGGTAATTTCCCTAACGTTCAGGGTGTCGGGATTGGTTATAAGGTCAAGAATGGGAAGAAGACTAAAGAGCTAGGTGTCATAGTTTTTGTGGATAAGAAGCTTACTGAAGCTCAGTTGACATCACAAGGTGTGATACCAAAGACAGTAGCGGTTTCTGACAAGGACGTAAAGACAGACGTGGTCGAGTCTGGTACATTTAAAAGTCTCGAATTAACAGATAGAATGAGACCAATTGTTCCTGGATATTCGGTTGGACATCCAGATATTACGGCTGGTACACTTAGTTGTATTGTGCTGTGTGATGGTGAACTGTGTATCTTGAGCAACAATCATGTTCTAGCTAACGTCAACAAGGCTCAGATAGGTGACCCAATTGTCCAACCAGGAACTTATGATGGTGGTTCATTGCCAGATGACATAGTAGCTACATTATATGATTATGTTAAAATTGAGACGCTATTGAGCCAGTGCAAGTTTAGTGTAGCGGTTGCCAACTTATTCAATTTCTTTGCGAAGAAAGCTAAGAAGAAGACTAGGCAGAAGTTAACACCGATTGTCCCAATTGGTAATCTTGTTGATTGTGCGGTAGCATTGATTGCACCAGATACTTCTGTACAACTTGAAGTACCGAATATCGGTATTCCGACAGGGATGGTAGATGGTGATTTGGGAATGAGGATTCGTAAGACTGGTAGGACATCTGAGTACACTGAGGGTGAGATTACTGCGGTTGAGGCAACTATCAATGTTCAGATGGGTGAAGCTGGTATTGCGGTGTTCACTGACCAGATTATAAGTGATATTCCTAGTGCGGGTGGTGACTCGGGTTCAGCAGTTTTCGATGATGGAACGAACCTAGTAGGGTTGCTGTTTGCAGGTGGTGAAGGAATCACTGTGCTAAACCGAATTCAGAATGTGTTTGAGGCATTAGATTTAGAGTTACCATAAGTGCGAAAGAACAAGTATTATACTTTATTTACCAAGGAAGATATTCCAAATGACGAGGAGCGTGTAGCAGTTAATTGTTACTACGCTGTCCTCGTCCCGTGTAACGAAAAGAGGGCAAGAAGATGCAGGAATGACTCTTTTCGAATGTGGCGTAACTGCCCCAAACAAACGGGTAAAAGATATAGAGGAGAGACTACATGATAGATTGGACTTTTGATAAGTCACGACGTTTGACCGAATTGGTTTGCGACGATGCACGTTACAGTGAATACAAAATTGCTGAGATTATGACGGAAGAGTTTGGTGAGACTTTCAGCAGAGACGCTGTTCACAACAAGATTATACGTCTTGAAGTTAGGTCTCTTCTTGATAGACCGATTCCAGATAGGATGCCATACTATAATGCTTATAAAGATATTATAGAGGGTAATGACGAACCGGATAAAGTCTTCGAGTTGAAACCAGACCAGATGTATATCGATTTACCGAAGGATTTAAAGATACTTCATTTAGGTGACCCACACATACCGTTCCAGAACGATGACCAGATACAGGATGCAATCAATAAACACGCAACAGCGGATATAGTGGTTACGACAGAAGTTATCGATTGTTACTCAATTTCACGATTTAACAAGAATTTAAGTGTTCCGTTCGAGGTTGAGGTTGACAGTGCGGTGCGGTATTTAGAGACTTTGAGTGAAAATTTCCCACTTGTTATAATCACATCTGGTAACCATGATAAACGAATTGATAAAGCATTTATGCGTGGTGTACCACCAGCCCTACTCTGGTTAGTTAAAGGAAGTATTTTAAAACTTCTTGCAAAACCATTTCCTAATGTAATCGTATCAGAGACACCTGTTCTCCAGATAAATGATGCGGTGTTCGCTCATGCTGAGTTCTTTTCAAAGATAGATTTAAGGTCTGCAATGAACGTAAGAACATTCTTGCAGGAATGGAAAGAAACCCTTGATTTGAGAGACTTTAGACTGGTTGTTGAATCACACACTCACATGATGGGTGCAACGTATCGTGGTGGTGCTACTAAAATAATGGAAAGCGGGTGTTTGTGCAAAGTACCAGACTATGCGGTTATTGGTTTTTACAGTAAACCTCAGACAAACGGGTATATAACCGTTGTTCAACGGGGTGGGGTTACTGATTTTAACGCTACACGTGAGTATGTGTTCCCAACTGAGAAGTATGCACCAGATAGTCCAACAGGGGTGAGGTTTGAAATATAATGAGTTATCGAATAGAGGGTGATGGGAGTTACAATAATACTAAGATATGGCAGGAAGGTGAATTAATTGAGTGGAATCACTGTCGTATTATTATTAATCCTGAACGGTATTATGCGATAGTTGACGGTGAGCCTAACCCTTTATCTCGTATCGTACTGTTGGGAATTTATCAGATTGTTGGTGATGGGTCATACTCTAATACAAGACTGTTCGTCGGAGAAACATTCATTCACGGTGTTCAACAAGTGTGTTTAGACATTGACAGTAGTTGTCACACGAAGATGACGTTAGATGCAATTTGGTTACCTAACCTAGTGGAGGACGATGGTGTATAACATTTACGTGGATGGTTCTGCTCGTCCAAACCCTGGTATTGCAGGTTATGGATTGTGGATTGAGCATCGTGGAAACTACCAATCAATTGTTAAGGTATTAGCGGGTACGCACACCAATAACGAAGCTGAGTATCATGCTGTTCTGGCTGCACTCCAGTGGATGCAGAGTATCGGTTCGGATGAGGATATTACAATATTCAGCGACAGCAAATTGGTGGTGAATCAGCTTAACGGTTCGTGGAAATGCAATGAACCTAAGTTAGTGTATTACCGTAATCGAATAAACGGTATTATAGAGCAATTTGTGACCAGTGGGTGTTGTGTCGATATACGATGGATTTCTAGGGTAAATAATGAGTTAGCTAATGATTTAGCTCAAGCAATTACTCAAGCAGAGAAGGAGAGGATAAATGGCTAAACCAGATACTGAGTTCAGTGAAGTAAAGGATAGTGGAAAACGTCAGGAGTTTAACACTGGTAGTAAGAGAGATACCAGAGAAGGAAAGGGACGCTATGACCTCATACCAGCGTATGCTCTGTCACGGCTTGCGAAGCACTATGAGAACGGTGCGGATAAGTACGGTGATAGGAACTGGGAGAAGGGTCAACCACTATCGAGATACCTTGATTCAATGATTCGCCATGGTTTCAAGTTTCTTGGTGGTAGCAGGGATGAAGACCACCTAGCGGCAGTTGCGTGGAATGCACTTGCTTTTATGGAAACCGAGTACAGGATTAATCAAGGCATACTACCGAAGGAACTGGATGATATAGAACCAGTGAGGCAGATATTGGATGGACAAACACAAGAATAAAGCATTAGAGGATGATTGTCTCTGTACACAATGTAAGTATAGATTTCAATGTTTTACACAGGAACGAGTGTTTTCTGACCCACTCTATCAAGGTTTATTTGAAGCGTTAATGGCTAAGGGTAGGTCACGTGAAGAAGCTATTGAAGAGGTTGCCAACGAGTTAAAACTAAGTATTGGTGGAGGTTTTAAGTTTACCGGTGACATTGTTGTTGGTGAAACATCATATCCATGGAAGTACTACTATCCAGAGTCAGGTAACACTTTTTCAGTCGATGGAGACCAAATCACGTACACAATGAGTACAGGAGAGGAAGTTAGCTGGTATGCAGGTACAGACGGAATTGGGGACATACGAATACATTTACAGTGAGTCGGATGTACCCCGTGTCTTAGAAGAATTAAAGCAATATAAATATATTTCATTAGATACTGAGAATAGTGGTGGTCTCGACCCCATCGCAGATACGATTCGAGTATTACTATTACAGCTAGAAGCTGGTGGAAAAGCTTTTGTTATTGACGTAAGAAAAGTAAGTATGCATCTGTTCAGTGATATTCTTAGTAATCGACAGTGGATTAAGATAATTCAGAATGCCGTGTATGACTACAAGATGATAAAGCATATCTATGGTATTCCAATTAGGGGGATATTTGACACCCAAACGTCGGAATCATTATTGTTTGCCGGATTAAAGAAAAGCGGGTTTTCGTTAGAGGTCTTAGCAGAAAGTTATGCTGGTATTACTATGAATAAGGATACCGTCATGTCGTTTGTTAACCATCCATATGATGAACCGTTCTCTAGTGAACAGCTACGGTATGCGGCAGATGATGTTCTCATTCTACCACGAATACACAATAAACAGCAGAAACTTTTGACTGAGTATGGTCTTAATCAGACTGCGGCATTGGAATTTGCTCTCATTGAACCAGTAGCGGAGATGGAACTTGCTGGTGTTCGAATCGATGATGAAATGTGGAAAGTAAGCTTGCAGAACACCAAGGGTAAGTTATTTGAAGTGGCGGCAGAGTTAAGGTCGGTTTTACCTGCACCTACACCACCTCCACCAAAACCGGTCAGGTTGAGGAAAGATGGTACTCCATATGCTAATCAAGCAAAACCTAAACCACCACCTGTTCTAAATCTTGATAGTTGGAAGCAACTGGTTGTGGCGTTTGAGGAGATAGGGGTTGATTTAGAGAAAGCTAATAGTGTCACGAAACGTGGTCTCACTAACAATTCAACCATTAAATATGCGCTAACCATGTATCGTGGTGAATCCGAGAAAACTAAACCGCTAAATGATTTATTAACTTACCGTGGTCTAAATCAGGTTGTGAAAACTTTTGGTGACAATCTTCTTGCGTTCATCAGAGCAGATGGTCGTATTCATGCGAGATTTAACCCGAATGGAACTGATAGTGGTAGGTTTAGTAGTACTGAACCAAATCTTCAGAACATCCAGAAGAAGGGTACAGAGGGCAAAATTCTGCGTTCGTGCTTTATTCCGGCTGATGGGTATAAATATATTATTGCTGACTATTCTCAGATTGAATTGAGAATTGCGGCAGAGTTAAGTAATGACATTGCTATGATGGCAGCTTTCCAAGACCCTAGTAGTGATATTCACCGCTCAACAGCATCTCAGATGTATAAAGTCCCGTATGACAAGGTAACGAATGATTTGAGGAAAGCAGCAAAGACACTTAACTTTGGTATCATCTATGGGATGATGATTAAAACTCTATCAGAACGGTTAAACTGTTCCACAGCGGAAGCGCAAACAGCGTATGATAAGTATGTTGATGCATATGATGGACTGATGAAATGGTTGACTAGTGCGAGCGATAAGTCGTACAAAGATGGTCGTACAAGTACGATGGGTGGACGTATCCGATGGTTTCCACGTCTTGACCCCGATACTTTTGAGACGAAACGTGACTTCAAGAACATGGTTGAGTATTACAAGAGAGTCGGTAGAAACCATCCTGTTCAGGGTACATCTGCGGATATGACAAAGACATCTATTGTACTAATGCATCGTCCATTACTTGAACTTAACGCTAAATTAGTTAATACTATTCATGATGAGGTGTGTGTTGAAGCACCAGTCGAGCATACATTTGAAGCGGCACGTATAGTTCGTGACAAGATGATAGAAGCGGGTGAGCGATACCTTAAAAATATACCTGTTCTCGTTGATGTGAAGATACGTGATTGTTGGTTCAAGGATGATGATGTCGAAGATGATGAATACGGTCAGCAACTATGGCTGATGCCAAATACTTGGGGATTAGATTTGAGTCGTGACAATGATGACGATGATGTACAAGGAGAGGAATGAGCTATAAGAGATTTGACAAAGATTTATACAACCAGTGGGATGATAAAGCAAAGCAAGTTGTCATGACGTATTTTGCATCGAATGGGATACGTTTAAAAGTAAACCCAAATAAATATGGAATTGACCTTTTAGACAGGGTTGGAGTTGGGGTCGAGGTTGAGGTCAAGGAAGTGTGGGAAGATGTTTTCCCGTTTGAGACAATTCATATACCATACCGTAAAAAGAAGTGGGTGAACGGGAAGAACTTGTTTGTTATCTTAAATCGTCGTCTATCTAAAATGGCAATTATTGACAGTGTTGATATGACAAACATTGTAACAAAGGATACGATTTATACGGACAAAGAAAAGTTTTATGAGGTATCCATTGATAAGATAACCATAGTTAACTTATAGGAGAGGAATAATGGAAATATTTATTTACTTGACAAATGGTAATGTTGATGTGTATGAGGTAGATAGTCCATGGAAAGCTAGGGAACACGCAGAAAAAATATGGAAAGGTGGTTACCGAATGCGTGTTGGTTCTAGGATGGAGTGGTTTGGTCCTCATTACATAGATAAGATTTGTTGGGACATGGATGAAGAGGATTATCTATCTGTTAAATATGAGAGTCCTAAACAGCAAGCTGATAGAGAATCGGTAAGGGGGCATCGTGGAAGCGCATAGAAGTCAAAAGGAATGGGACATCCATTTCATGAAAGAGGCAAGGTTATGGATGCCGATGAGCAAATGCTTATCACGTAAAATCGGCACTGTTCTGGTAAAAGACAACAGAGTCATTGCCACTGGGTATAACGGACCACCAAGTGGGATACCGCACTGTGACCATAGGATTATTGATGTAGCAAGCGTACAAGCACCCTATGTTGACTACGTTGTGGACGAGACATGTCCGAGACGTAGATTAGGTATTCCTAGTGGCGAGGGGTTAGAATTATGTCCTGCGGTTCACGCTGAAATTAATCCTATTATTCAGGCAGCAAAGATGCACATCTCAACAGAGGGGGCTACTTTGTACTGCTACTGTGGGACACCTTGTATCAACTGTTCTAAAGAACTGATTCAAGCAGGGGTGAAACGTATAGTATGTCTTGCGAAGAGCGGTGACCGTAACTGGGACACACCCATTAAAGACGGTGACAATCCCGATAAAAGGGAGTTTAACTTTACGTTATCTGAGGAGTTGCTTCGTCTGGCTGGTGTACAGCTTGATATAATTACGGAGGAAGAACTTGGATAAGATAGGTGACTTGATAAAGAAGAATGTTGAAAAGTCAACGGAGTTATACGTACCAAAAGGGAGGGTTTCTTGGAGATTGGCTACCGGTATACCATCTCTGGACGTAGTTCTTGGTGGTGGATTTCCTGGTGGTTCTATTTCCCAGATATATGGTCCTGAATCATCTGGTAAAACAAGCTTGGCATACAACGTGGTAGCACAGGCTGTTCAGAACCAATTTGAAACGCTATTGTTATCATTAGAGGACTACTCAGAAGTCTACGCTCAAGCATGTGGCATCGATACAGAATCTCCATACTATCATGTCTTGGCTGGTGAGTCAGCCGAGCATGTCTTCAACTTTACAGTTGATGCTGCTCGAAATAGTGATGTCAGGGTGATTGTGATGGACTCCATTTCAGCGGCATCACCAAAGTCAAATCTTGAGAAAAAGCAGAAGACCACAAATCTTGATAAAGGACTAAAACCTGGTGAGAAAGCCAGATTAATTGGTCATTTTATTGAGCAAGTTAAACCACCTGTTCTGCGTAAAGAGCTTGTGTTTGTTACTGTCAATCAGTTGCGTTCAGACATCGGTAAGTTTGTTTCTGGGTTAAAACCTAGTGGTGGGATGGCACTTCAATACTTCTCTAATATTAAAATTTCACTGTGGGGTCGTAAAGACAATACAAAGCAGGAGATAGAGACTAGTGTAAGGGTTGAGAAAGGTAAAGATTGGGACGTTATCCCGTTTGGTGTGACTACACTGTATTTCATACACGGTAAGGGTGTCGATATTGAGCGTGACATATTATTGACATGTGAAAAAGGAAACATCGTTAATAAAAGTGGTTCGTGGTTATCTTATATTGACGATTCCGGTAAGGAACATAAATATCAAGGTATGGACAATTTCGCCACGGTACTTCGTAGTGACTTAACACTTCGTGATGAATTGCGTAGTAAAGCTACTAATGTCGAAGCAGATGTTGAAGAAGAATCAATACTTCCTGAAAGTGAGGAATAATGAGTGAGTTAGGTGACATGTGGTATGAGGTATGTCTCGAAATATGGGAAATGGGTAAAGATAGACCTTATCTCAGAGACGAAGCAACGATATGGAATGCGTTTGAATACGCATACATGAAGAGGGTTGGTAATGGAGGAGTCAGACAATGTGGCTAGAGCGACCAGATGTAGACGAATATTTAAGACTTGTTGATGAACTTGCAGATGTTCAGGACGAATTAAATAAGTTGGAATATCAATACAGTAAAGCGGTGGCAGCTAATGTTCGTTCCGCAATTGGACGTGGTGCAAAAACTCGTGAGCTTGATTGTGTCAAAGTGCTCGGTAATAATGATGAGGAAAAGCTAAAGCTAGACGCATTGCAGGAGCAGATTTTTGACAAGAAGAAAAGGACACGTGTGTTGTGGGGTAAGATAGAGGCATGGAAAGCTTACAAGGAGTTATACCGTACGGATAGCTATAATAACTACGGTATTCGTGGGGCAGGGTTCGGCGATGAAGAATAAAGAAAGGTTGATATATGGAATTTAGTTATACAGCGTTACACTCATTGATGAACTGTGAGTACAGTTATTTCTTAAGGTATGTTTTGAGAGTACCTATAAAAGAGTCGTCAGCATCGGTTTATGGTACTGCGATTCACCAAACGATAAAGCTTGGTTATGATAATGACCTGCCACGAGACGAGTGGGCAAATGTTTTTCGGCAGCAGTGGATGGAGTTAACATCTAATAAAGACATTGTTTTTGCAAATGAGGGTGAATACCTTAAGAAGTTCAAAGACGGGGCACAGATGGTTACTGATTATTATGATAAGTTTGTGAAGCGACACAAAGCTCCACAGATGACGGAATTCTTTTTTGGCAGAGACCAAGCGGTGACAATCGGTGACGGTCATCTTCTTATAGGAGTATTAGACCAAATTGATGCCAAGAACAGAGTTATTGATTATAAGTCGGGAGTAAAACCAACAAAGAACAAGCTCGATTTAGACTTGCAGTTTACTGTATATAGTTATGCGTATAGGCAACTCTTTGGTAAGAAAGAGAGTGGTCTAGTGCTACGCCATCTTGGTACTATGAAAGATTTGGTGACCACTCGTACAGAGGACGACTTTGCTGTTCTGGAGGAGGAAGTTAACAAGGTAGCAAAAAGATTAAAGGGTAAGTTATACCTTAGAAATCTTGATAGAAGCTGCGACAATTGTTACTTCATTGAACATTGCTTGGGAAAGGAACGTTCATATGGGAGAAGACAATACTACTAATATGGCAGTAATCGTGAAGGATATGCTACGAAATTATTACGACCTCGATACCACATCAAAGATTGACCTTGATAGGGCTATACAATCGTTAATTGATTGTGAAACCTTGGTAGGTGATGACCTAATTATCATGCAACTTATTATTGAAGGTGCTAATTACCGTGAGATTTCAAAAATCATTAATAGAAATACTAGATATGTTAGCACAAGATTCAACGACCTTGCTCAGACATTGGCGGATGAGCTTGGGGATGAGTATCAAGACACCGTGATATTAAAAAGAGTGTCCGATAAGCTTGGTAGACCGTTGACCTCTGATGAGGAAAAATTTTGTTGGAAAGTGATTAGGTCAGGACAGTCTCTTGGAGATGGTCTGAGTATACTTAATTTTAAGGTTGGAAAACGTGGTAGAATTACCAAGAGAGATGAGGATTAAACAGCGTGACCACTGGTCATGCAGACGTTGTGGCAAAAAATTTGAGGATTTAGTAATCTGTCAGCATGTCTATCCTGCCACAAGTGATGACCACTTTATAACATTATGCAACAAATGTATTGATTGGGCGTTCGATAATCCCAGTGAAGCAGTCATTGAGTGTGAAAAGTTACTTCGTCGTAATAAGATAGTTCTCATTGGTGATTGTCATGGTAACTTTGAAAGATTGAACACTGTTCTCACGGACGAAATGCCTTTTGACTTCTTTCTATCGGTGGGTGATGTTGGCACATTGAGAGACGTTACACCTGATAATATCAACATAATCGATAGGTGGCAGGATAAAGGACACTTTGTATTTGGTAATCACGATAATTGCTGGTTCTTTAATCAACTAGCATTACATCAGGACATCAATGGTGTCAGCGTTGCAGGTTTAAACGGTATGTTAAAAAGCAGAACGTTCTTAAAAGAGCAACCAAATAACATATCGTTTCGTGAGATTATGTATCTATCTCATCTCAATGATATTGACATTTTGGTAACTCATCAACCTCCGACAGGGATGTTCGACAATGCGGGGGAATTTATCTTGGAAGAGTTATTAAATTATCTAGTACCAAAAATATACATAAGTGGTCACATTCATAAATATAAGCTTAAGTTTCATTTAAACACATTTATGATTTCATTACCGATGATTACAAACGGTTACGCTGTAGCGTACTTTCAGGGCAGAGATTTGCGTGACCTAGAGGTGGTAATGAAGAAAGGACGGAGATATGTACGCATATAACCTTGATACCGAAGTTGGGTGGATAAAAAACCCTAAACTGCGTGAGCTTGTTGAGGAGATATTAAGCCACGCACCGGCACTGTTCTGGACAGCACCAAGTTCTCGTTCCGGTAAGCATCATCCGATTGATGAGTTCGACACCGGTGGTAGGATATTGCACACCAAACGGGTTGCTAAAGTTGCAAAAGATTTGGCACGTTCGTTCAACCTCAGTCGAGCAGACACTGATTGGTCAATAGCGGGTGCGTTAGTCCACGACATGGGAATGCATATAGCTGATGACGTTTATTATGGTCATGGCAGTCTATTGCTGAACGTTGTTAAGGAATTTAAGAGTCAACTTGATATTCTAAACGATAGCTACATTATAAGGTTGGCTGAGATTGTACAGTTACATATGGGAGTCTTTGATACTCCGTTCCGAGTTGCGTGGGACGACCCTATTGTCTTGGTATTGCAGTTAGCTGACTATGTAGCGTCAAGAACATATATAAAGGTGGATGTCGATGCCGATTGATAAACAAGAACCACGAAAATCAGACGTAGACCCAGGAAGTTTGAAGCAGAGTGTACAGTTACAGAATTTGATTTGCTGTTCTGAGTGCAGTGACACTAACTCCCTACGACGAGTGAGAGACAGTGAAGGTCGAAAAATTAAACCTGCACAATATATATGTGAGGATTGTTACCAGCGTGACCTTAGAATTCGCAGTTGATACTAGAGCTTTTTTGAAGTGTGATTGTGGACACGTCGTCCACACAGAGAAAGTACTCCCATTGCTTACTCTATTATTGGGTAAGGAGAGTTATACATGTAAGCAGTGTGGGTCTGTTCTTGACTTTTTCCAGATTTCTTTCTGTTCTAAGGATATAAGTAAAGAGTGCGAAGATTGTACGTTCAGATTCCAGTGTTATACGACTTGACAATGGGGGGCTTGACATGTGACCATTTATATGGTATAATATATATGTAGGATGGGGTAGTAAAATGCGTCCATAGTGTTAATATAGCATGTAACGCTTCCAACGTTACGGTGTGGGTTTGAATCCCGCTGGACGCTCTCATGTAGGGCAAAGTGGTAAGTAAGGTAGTCGTATTCTAGAGAACGATACCCACGAGGTTGTTGTATAGGTAGCTCCTATTCAAAGAGGTTCGAACCCTCTCCCTACTCATGAAAGTTATAGATTATAAGTTAATATGTCGAAAGTGTGGGAAACAGATGGGTGCATTAAGCATGGCATATATCGGTGTACCACACAATACCGGTGTCAAAGCATGTACCTGTATTGAGTGTCTGCCAAAATCTCTGGATGAAGCTGAAGCTAATGGTTATGATGAGAAGATAATCAAAGAGTTCAGAGAGTGGATTGCTGCGGGTAGGACAAACGGTTAAGTCGCAACCTTCATAAGGTTAGAGGATAGGGTTCAACTCCCTAACCCGCTAATGGGATTATTTGATTCATTACCAAACGGTAGTCAGGTAAAACTTTGGGGATGTAACATGAAAACTTTCGAAGTAGGAGATGCAGTCCCCGATTTCGGTCTGCCAATATACATAATTATTCTCCGTGAAGGTGGGTTTGTGTCAGTCGAAGACGGTAAGATTATGGAGATACGTGAAGACGGGTTCAGGTATTTCCCAGAAGACTTTATGGGTGTACCGTGTTTTGACAAGTGGGGTAAACGTCTCGATACCTACACCGAGATGGACGGGATATTCGGTTTTGACGAGTACTTTGACGAGCATGTCAAGAGCTTTGTGTCAAAAGACCGTATAGACCCGTGGAGAGGGAGAGTTCCGAAGCAGTTCCCGTTTCCGTTCCCTATTCCAACCACGTCTGATGGGGTGTTTGCGAAGTGTCCCAAATGTAACCGTATAAAGAGTTTGCGGGTATGTTATGGCTGTCAGGAAATTATGTGTGAGAACTGCTTAACGGAACATCAAATCGCATGTTTAAGAAAGGATGAAGATGAAATATTGGACATACGTAGTGATTGAAGGTCACTGCTTTGGTGAGGAAGATGAGAATGGTCACAACCCATGTGGTGTTGATGTACCGTCTCCACGTTGTTTAGGTAATGGTAAGTCAGGAATGTGTCCCCATTTTGCCTGGACTCCTGAGACTGAACGTGAAGCTGCTTTTTTTGTACCGATTAAACTTATTTTGAAAGACAAATTTATAGGTCTCTGTCATCACATATGGGATAAGATTGAGTGGTATGCGTGGGGTCAGCTTTGGTTTAATCGTCGTAAGGTACGGGAATTCTTTGACAATATCGAGGTTGTAGATGACACTAATCCTTCGGTTCAGAGATGGTTAAAACAACAGGACAAGTCACAGACACAATTTGAAAAGTGGTTACCTAAAGTAAAGAAGGACTGGGATGCCGATATACGTATATAGATGCGATGAGTGTGATACAGAGTTTGAGGAACGTCAGTCGTTTGATGATGAACCTCTCACAGAATGCCAAGAGTGTAGTGGTCCGATATATCGGGTAATATTTGCTACTCCTGTTCATTATAAGGGGGCAGGATTTGCGACCACTGAAGCACGTGGTATTACAGGGCGAAGAAGAAAGCCCAACATAAAGGTAGGTAGTGTGCATAACTTACCACCAGAAGAGAGGGAGAGAGCACTTGACCACTTCGACTAAAGATGAATTACGAGCGTTACTATCAGAAGCGCAGAAACCGTATTTAGAGAGACATAAAGAACGTTTAGATAAAATTAAACCAGTATGGGATGAGTATCAAAGTGTTGTACCGGATGTGAATAATCTACAACCATATATTCAGATAGCAGATGGTAACAAGGAATTACTTGACTTGCTGTTCTATGGACGAATGACTATATCAAGTTTCCCGTTCAGTGGGGCGGTTGGTAGAAGGATTCATTACTTGATACGGAATAAACCAGATGATTACATACTTGGATTAGTTGTAATAATGTCTGACTTGACTATACCTATACGTGATAAGCATATAGGTTGGACAAGAGATAATATGTGGAAGAGCAAGAGGATAAACTATCTAATGAATGTACATCTTGCTATTAGTACACCACCGTTATCACAGTACTTAACTGGTAAGTTAACCGCTATATCAGTTGAGAGCAAAGAAATCCAAGACTATTTCCAGGGAAAATATGGACACCCGTTGGCAGCAATGACGTGTACCAGTCTATTTGGTAAATCGTCAATCTATAATCGACTGAGAGGATACGAGTATTTAGGTTTGACGAAAGGGCATAGCGTTGCTCTTGTTCCGGTTGAGGTCAAGGATAAAATGAGAGAAGACTTCAAAAAGGAAAAGGGTAAGCACTCCGAGATATACTATAACGAAGACGGTTCGGTCAAAGAAACGTATGGTGTCGTTAAAGGATTTCAAAAACTCCAGAAATACTGGGATATTCAGCAGACGGAAAATCAACGAGGGACATACATTATTCCATTAGCTGAAAATTATAAGGAGTTCTTGTGTTGCGAGACGGATGAGTTGAAATCGTTTGACCATCCAACCTACGATGAACTTATAGATTATTGGAAGGAAAGATGGCTGAAAGGTCGTTTGGAGAGATTTGGTTTAAACACGGAGAACTAGGTTATTACTTTTGACAATTTGAAGTAACTTCCTTGGGGAGTCCCGAACCAGAGTACATAACTTCATGTCCACGGGAAGGAATGTGTTCTCCGTATAGGTGTGGATTTTACGATTTTTGCGATTCGTGTGAACGTAAATTTCACTGTGCAACACATAGAAAGTAAGGGAGATGACTATAATAGGAACAATATTAGCTCTTGTTCTAGCATTTGCACTGGTAGCTTTTCTAGCCTGTGGTTGGGTACGGGAAGTGAAACGCAACAAAGTTTTAGAGCATCAGCACGAGGTAGCTATAAAAGAGAATAGAGCGGATGCAGTAAAACGCAGTCGTTCAGTCATTGAGGGACAAGTATTTGAACAGTTAATTGCACACTTTCCAGAGTGGAAGTTTACTCCGAGTGAAGCTAGGTTTCTTGGGTCACCTATCGATTACTTAGTGTTTGACGGTATGTCAACAGGTAACCCTGAGAAAGTAGTCTTTGTTGAGGTAAAGACTGGGACGAGTAAAACTACACCTATCCAAAACAAAATAAAGAAGCTGATTCAAGCAGGAAAGGTTGAATGGGAAACCATTGAATTATCAAATGGCAAGCGTTAGATTAAATAAAGCAGAAGAAAAGATGCGGCAATATGGGCAACACAGGGAAGCGTTTGAGTCCATGTTAAATAGGTTCAATCGTTTAATTCAGCAGTCTGGTATCTATAGGGATTATAAAAAGTGTGAATCATATGAGAAACCTTCTGATAAGCGACGTCGAAAGAAGCGTGAAGCAGAGGCGAGGAAACGGAGGGAAAATAGAAGTGCCGTACATAGAAAAGGGCAGAAGAGAAATTCTAGACAACGCAATAAACAATCTGATTCAACACATTCGTCACGACCCAATTGATGGCGAGCTTAACTATATGATAACTCGAATCATCGATGCCGCTCACGGTGGGGGTGGCTATGCTAGGTTTAACCGAGCGATGGGGGTGTTGGATTGTGTGGCGAGAGAGTTTTACCGGAGACGTGTCGTTCCGTATGAGAACGTCAAAATAGAGGAGAATGGTGATGTATATAATTGAAGGTGTGTTTGACATGAAGTGGTATCCTGACGGTTCGGTCAGTCGAATGAAGTCAGCATTTAAGCAACCACTTAATACAGACCACGGAGTTATTGCTTTCATGAAGGAACAGCGACCTTTTGAGAGTATAAAGATAACGAATACTACCACAAATGCAGATGTTACTGTGGACTTCTTGAAACAGGTAGACCCGAGGAGCGCAGTTAATGACCCAGATTAAAGATGAAATTAAAGACATAGAACTCATGATTTGGGAAAGTGTTTGTAAGACATGTCGTAAGTATGGTGATTGTGAATGGGTATCACCGTGTCACAAGGTTGGGAACAAAGCGGAGGAAATTTATAACAATGTTAATCGAAGTAAAGTCAGGTGATGTTCTTGTTTGTGTTAATAATCGGAATGACCTATTCTCAAAAATTAAACGGTGGGCAATGGGTCCGTATGAGCATGTTGAATCGTACATAGGTAATGGGTTATATGGCATACCTTTACTTGTGGAGAGTGATAATCGAGGAGTCGTTCTTCAGAATATCGCACATCAAGACGGCAGACGAGTTATGGTTATGCGTCCGATACGCAATGTACGCAGGAAAGACCTCGTATCACAAGCGGTCATTATTGCGAGTGATAGTAAATCAGATTACGATTGGACGGGTGGTTTAAAATTGGCTGCGTTCAGAGTCCTTCGGGAGAAGTTTGGAATCAAACGACCATTGCTTCGTGTGTATGAACGTGATAAGAAGATGATATGCAGTGAAGCGATTGCGGAACTATTTTGGAGAAGTGATATTCCTGTTCTACCAGATAATGTTGTACCTATTCCAGCAGATTTTGCAGTTGATTCGGATTGGTTGAACTATGTTGGTGAAGGTAATATGACGTTGGTTACTGACAACGATGAGTCGTTAGATTTATATATAGAGGATGGGCAAGGAAATGAGTAAAGTTGATGACCGTGTTCTTGATGAACTGCTAGAGCGATTGCAATATATAACATTAAGAATACCAGATTGGTTATACAATACTAAGTTGAGGTATTGTGATGACTGTCAGACTATGACTGTTCAGTATCAAGTTGAAAGGTTTGGGTACATGTTTAATGACCAGTATGTTGACAAATACTGGGTGTGTCTGTTCTGTGGCACTAAATGGATACCCGATAACGACATTAGGCTTGAAGAACCGGAGAATCCTGGTGAATCGATTTAAACGTTGGTTGATGAGATTCCTTATTCCGAAAGGGGTTTATTGTGATGGATGCCCGTTTTGGTTTAGAGATGGTGGTAGACCTGAGCAGGAGAACGGTTACTGTTCTTATCTTAAGAAAGGTGATTGGGATTTGAATGAGGATATGGCTGATGAGGATTTCATTGTAAGCACAATGGACGGTGACAAAGCCGTAACCTCTATAATTAAAGGTAGAGACTTCCCGTTCGGTATGGCACTGCTGTGGGATGGATGTAAAGAATGTGGGGTTAAGTGGTAGATGGAAGGTCAAATTTATACTCCGTGGACGAACGAGCAAGTTGAGCTTTTGAATGTCTATCAGCGTATTGGGATATTACACCCGTTCACTTGTAATGAACATCATACATTAATAGCTACTAATGATGGTTGGATTTGTAGTCAATGTTCTGATTATCATCAAGATTGGGCATGGGAAGCAATGGTAACTATTGGAGGGAAAATGAAAGACCAAAATGGTAGAGAGATAAAAAGAGAATTTGCTCCGAGGAAAGCTGACCCAGATAGCAAGTACAAAGTTAAGGTGGTTCAGAAAGAATCGGATTATAATGTTGACGTAGACCCAGAGACGAAAAGACCTATTGTCACGAAAAAAGAAAAATAATTAAAAATTTTTCAAAAATAATTGAAAAAAAGCCTATTTAGGGCTTGACTTCGGGTGTTTTGTATGTTATAATATAATTAGAGAGTGAGAAAAGCTCTCAAATATGAGGTATTGTATGAAGAAGAAACATAGATTATGTCCGAATGTCGAATCAAATATACAAGTGCCTAGTACGGGGACGTAGCTCAAAGGTTGAGCATCGGTCTGATATACCGAAGGTTGTAGGTTCAAGTCCTACCGTCCCTACCAAAAAGGTGGGGATTTTTATTGGGGCGTTTAATGGGTTCAGGGAAGCTAACAGTTAATACTTAGTTAAGACACTTCCGAGTAGGTTAGACTCCTGCCGCTTCAACCAATAGAGGTGTAGCTAACAGGGAAGCAAAGGTGTTACATACCTTGATATGCAGGTTCAAATCCTGTCACCTCTACCAAGATGTATAATGTAGGTGATGTTGTATATACGACTCATGATTTAAGGTCTGGAGTGAAAGAGTTTACTCCTGGCATTATCATCGATAGGTATAAGAATACGATTGACGTAGCCTTTCATGAGTGTGTCGTATCTTACTGTATCGCCGGTAACTTTAAGAAATGTGATAAAGATTGTACTAATTGTCCAGCTAGGTTTAAATGCTTTACTAGAGATTTAGACAGAGTACCACATCCAAGTATGGTCACATACATTAAATTAGTCGCAAGGTATCACAGCGCATGTTCGAAATGTGGTAAGCATCTCACAACTGGAAAAGAGATTTGGTGGTCTCCTGTGGTTAAGGGAGTATACTGTATGGATTGCGGTGTCCCTGAATTCGGTTTGAGAGACCTTGAGGAGATACCTGATTCTGAACAAGTTGATTATTCGAAAGCGTATCGGGTTAAAAAATAACCCACGACTTGTCTATTTGACAAGTAAGTTATCTGGATTAATGTTCGTAAAATTTGGTCGATATTAGTAATATCATTTTGTTTTGCTAAGGATGTCCGAATTTTTCGCAAAAAGTAATCTGTGAGGAATAGTCCAGATTGTTGACACCCAGATAGCGTAAAGTCCTTCCGTGAGTCTTATTCTAGACTCACATGCTAGGGTAGCCAAATGGTTAAGGCACGTTCTCGGTAAGAACGGGATTGTCGGTTCGAATCCGTCCCCTAGCTCACGGAGTAGTGGCAGAGAGGTTTATTGCGAACGGTTGCTAACCGTTTGGGCTAACGTCCCACAGGTTCGAATCCTGTCTACTCCGCCAAAATAGGACTTGACAAATGATTGAATTTGTGGTATAATGAGAGTAGCGATAACTGGAGAAGTGTCTCCAAGTCGGTGGGGAAAAATTTATCTTGAGTGCACTCCACTCTTGGATAAATGTCTTACGTGTAGAATAAGGTTTAGATGTTATACACACAAGGAATTTGATAACTGTGGTGGGTATGTGCGAGGTCGGGATGATTGTTTGCAACCCAGAGAATTTATGGAGTTTATGAATAAGTCGAATGAATGAAGTTGAAATTATATCCGAGATAAATAGAGTACAGGAAAAAATGGTATCCGCAACTGAAGAAGAGAAGGTTGTCCTTCAGGAAAAATTAGCGGTACTGATGCGTCAATTGCAACCAGTCGAGAGAAGCAGAGACCAGAAAGCGTTTCTCGATGAGTGTGCTGGTTAAGAAGAAGGAAGTGTAGCTCAATTTGGTTAGAGTAGCGGTCTTTTAAACCGTTCGTTGAGAGTTCGAGTCTCTCCACTTCCACCATGCAGGGGATAGTTTAACGGTAAAATAGCTGTAAAGTTGAAAGAGTTGACTTTATTATCCTAGATAAGGAGTAGCTGTCGGTTCGAGTCCGACTTCCCTGCCACATGAGGTCGTAGCTCAATTAGGCAGAGCACTGGTCTCTTAAACCAGTCGTTAAGGGTTCGATTCCCTTCGACCTCACCAATGGGCTAGTGAGTTAATGGTAACGGTGCACAATATGGGTCCGATTCCCATCTAGTCCACATGGGCATCGATAGGACAATCCCTACGTTGTTCAATAGGCATAAGCAGTTCCTATTTTTACAGAAATGTCTTTTGTGTTTTACTGCTCGCCGATTAATGGGGCTATAGTCTAATGGCAGGACACTACCCCCTCAAGGTAGCATTGTCGGTTCGAATCCGTCTAGCCCTACCATGAAAAAAGTAGAAACTTTTACGGCACGAATATACTTAGGACTCAAGGAAGGATATAATGGTCGTGTTCGTGGGTTTGATGAGGTTAGAAAGTGTCTGGAAGAGTATGTGAAGGTTAATCCCTTCTGCTTTACTCTTGAGCATACTATCTTTATCCACACGGATGGCACAGAACCTGGTGCAGTGATTGGGATTATTAACTATCCACGTTTCCCCAGAACTAGACCAGAGCTAAAGAAGATAGCTTTAAAAGTGGCAGAAGACCTGCGTGTGTTGTTCGTGCAAAACAGAGTATCTGTAGTGTTTACAGATGAAACGGTAATGCTTGGTGACGAGTAGATGCCGAACACTCGCTACTTGAAACTAATTTGTGTATCCTGTCACAAGCGTAAGAAGGATTGTACATGTCACTCTCATTACGCAAAGTATCATGGTGCAAAATATGGGTATACGTGGTGTGTTGATGTTGGTGTTGGCGCATATTGTGATGAATGCGTAAATAGGTTTTATTGTTTTACTCATCGAGGATGGTTTGGGACAGATTTACCAGACTATAAATCGTATTACGGAGTATTGAATTAGGGAGCGTAGCACAATTTGGCAGTGCAGCAGTCTTATAAGCTGTTTAGGGTCTGATACACCCGAGGTTACAGGTTCGAGTCCTGTCGCTCCTACCAACAAACTCGTCACGCTTTTAATAATGTGGTCATTACTTTAAGCGCAACCTGACGAGTGTTTATCCCCCTGTAGCTCAATTGGATTTAGAGCACGACGCTACGAACGTCGGTTAGTTGCGGGTTCGAGTCCTGTCAGGGGGTCGATGATTAAGAATTGGTGTAGAGGATACAGAGAGTATTCGAAAGAGATACCAATGTGTAAGTTCTACGGAACAACTGAACATCCAGATTTTAAGCCAACATGTTCGAAGAAATTGAAAGCAGGGGTTCACTGCCATGTTAAACCCGATAAGTGATTTCCTTAGCGAATGCTCCCGTAGCTGAATTGGAACAGCAACTCCCTTCTAAGGAGAAGTATAAGGGTTCGAGTCCCTTCGGGAGTACCAATGAATACTCAATTAACCGGAGTTCTGATTGAGCACACCAGTCACAATAACAACATTGACGAGGTTATTGCGGCAATGAAGGGTGTGCGACTTGATGAGTATCTTGGTTACGTTGCACCAAATTATGTGATAACATTTCGAATGGTTTTGTTTCTTTGTAAACATGCTGGTACTAACTGTGATGACTGTGAACTACGTTTCAAATGTTGGACATTAAAATAAGACTTGACAAAGTCGAAAAAATATGATATAATAGAAGGAGAGCATGGAGAAGATTTTAGAAGTATTTTGTAGAGTTTTTGGTCATGACCATACATACAATCATGGTGAACAGATTTGTAGTGTATGCGGTAATGTCAAAGAAGACGACGAGTAGTCGTCAAATCTCGCTGTAGTCGGGGGAGTTTCCTAAACTCTTAGCCGTAAGAGGTATCTGTAAATGAGGGTTCAAGTCCCTCCAGCGAGTCGGGGACGAGTACAGCCGATGAAAAGGTATTCAAAGGTAATTGCTGTATGACTTGCAATACTGGTACTCCCCAACATGCGGGTATGATGCAATTGGCAGACATGCTACGCTTAGAACGTAGATTTTGCAGGTTCGAGTCCTGCTACCCGCACCATACTAATATACTGAGGGAATCTGAAAAAGATGAGACTGGAAGTTGATGGTTACTATCCCAGTCATGGGTGTCCGAGAAGCGGCAATGGTGGAGCGTCCATAGTAGGTGTATTAGTACTACGGTGCATTGGTGTTAATGGTGAGCATACTACCCTGTCAAGGTTGAGGGAGGGGTTCGTGTCCCCTATGCACCGCCAATGAATAAGATTGTCCGTTATCGGATTCTTTTCAGTGATGAGTTTAAAGAAGGTGTGATACAATGTAGCACTACGCTATGCGGTGACTGTCCGGTCAGGTTTAAATGCTGGACAAGTCGTGTGGTCAGTGACTACTTTTCTATCGCTTTCGAGGTAACACCGTATGAGCTTTTCTCGCTACAGTGGTTTAAGTTTGGAGAAAAGTTTAACGGAATGAAATATGAAACGGACACTAAAAAACGATTGGTAGAGTGGCGACGTAGCCAAGAGGTTTAAGGCGGCTGTCTGCAAAACAGCTTTTCATGGGTTCGAATCCCATCGTCGCCTCAATGAGTCCTAACGAATTATGTTTGGAGATTGCGAAAGCAATCCACGTACCATCAAGGTATATAGAGTTTGATACGAGTAAATATATCTATAAGTGTACGTGCGGTCTCTGTGACGAAGCTTGGACACATGAGATAGTGCGTGAAGCATTTGTTGCAGAAGATGAGGTTGAACAAAGACGGCTTCAAGGTTTGATGTGGTATTACCACCGAACTAGAATTGGGGGTAACATATTCATTTTAAGTAATATGATGTGTTATGAACTTGGTCGCAGGTCTGGTTTACTGCAAGCATGTAACGACTGTACTCATAGGTACAAATGTATCACTAATAGTTTTATTCTGGTGTAGTACAAAGGTAGTGCACTCGGCTGTTAACCGAGGATATAGTGGTTCGAGTCCACTCACCAGAGCCAATGTTAATATTTGAAGTAGTACGAGATAGAGAGTTAAAGGTAGCATACGTTAACAGACTTGATTGCGGTGCTCGTGATTGTAATCAATGTATCGGACGCTTCATTTGTTTTACCCAAAAAACTGGGTATTTCATGGGTGAGAAAGGTCTTATAATGGAGGAAGAACAGGCTAGACGATTAAGACACCATCCATCTATCGAAGTAAACATGTTTTACGATGGGCAGAGACACGCAGTGGGTAAGAAATGGGACGGGGATAACTATGTCCCAGAGTTTGAATAAGGCAGCATGGACTAATCTGGTTATGTCACCACTCTTTCAAAGTGGAGATTACGGGTTCAAATCCCGTTGCTGCTACCATGATAGTATAGCGGGGTGGAGCAGTGGTTAGCTCGACTGGCTCATAACCAGTAGGTCGAGGGTTCAAATCCCTCCCCCGCCACCAATGGAATATTGCACTTATAATAGGATATGTGCTAATAAGATAAGTTGTTTGGAGTGGACCGATGTCGGTACTTGTGATTATTATGGTCACTACCGACGGGTAACACCACCAGAGAAAACGGTTTATCACATGCGGAGTCAGGATTGTCAACACCTTACTCGTACCATCACTCCAGAGCATCAGAAGTTATGCGAAGATTGTGACCATAGATTTTACTGTTGGACTTCTGAATACTGGGGTAATGATATGTATGAGCAACATAAGCATTATATCTATGTTAAGAGTACTGCAATAGCACGAGCACGTAATATCGCTCGTCAAGAGAAGGAAGCACGGTTGCTTAGTATTGAAACATATGGATTGACAAGTGCGTAAAGGTATCAAGATACCGAAATTAAGTGTACGTTTATGTAATAACTGCGGCTTAATCATGGTCGTCCAGGGTGACAGTCAATGGCTTTCGTGTCGTAGATGTCGTTCGAAACACCTGAAATTCTTGTGTTCCACTGAAGAGAATGATATTACAACAGGTATGATGGAAGAGTGTAATACCTGTAAGCATCGATTTAGATGTATTACTCAACGGTCACGTGCATATGTATACACTCCTATTTATCGAAACTCCGAGGGTGTGAGACGGAAAATTGGACAACGTTCAAGACCACGATGATTTTATTTCCCCGTAGTCTAATTGGTATGACTGCTGGCTCTGAACCAGTCAATTCAGGTTCGAATCCTGACGGGGGAACAGATGAAGCGAGTATTTAAGCTAAATAAAAGCGGTAATAATACTTACATATGTATGGGTGGTGGATGTGATAGATGTTGTATGAGATTTAAGTGCTTTTCTGTTAGTAAGTATGAGTATTTTGTCGTTGACTGGCATCTGATACACACCAATGAAAGCCCGACAAAATACTTGGAACGGCAGACTCATAGCAGAGTGTACGTGAAAGGAAGTAAACGATATAACAAAGCATTGTTAGACATGGGAATATCACCATTGTTGTTTACAACCTATTAGGCGTTGTAACCCAACCAGGCAGAGGTAACTGGCTAAGAACCAGTGAAGTGCAGGTTCGAATCCTGTCAACGCCACATGAGGAATCCAGATAGAATACCTTTAATATTGGAAACCATATATGAGATATGGATAGAAAACCCAGATTTAAGGTTGATGCAACTTTTAGGTAATTGTTTTTCTCCGGCAGATAATTACCACCGTGAGGATGACGTATTACTTGAACGATTGCGACAAGTATATGGTAAGTCGAGTGAACGCTCTACGAGAGAGGAAAGTCCGAACACCGCAGAGCAGGATGCAGGGTAACACCCTGGCAGAGTAATCTGACGACTAGTGCAACAGAGACGAGTCAGTAGTTCGAGGTATGGGGTATTGGTAGCTCATATCCCTGTGGAATAGTATGGTTGTTTCTCTATATAGACACGTCATCGTACTGTGGAGGATGGCTACTTTCAGTAGGACTTACTGGGTGAAACGGGTAAACTCCATCCGGTGCAACCCCAAGCAGAAAGCAAATCGGCGATTCCGTTTAAGACCTGCTCGGTCAAGCTTTCGGGTCGGGGGCAAGGAGTTTAATGGTAACATTAAACCAAGATAAATGTTCACATAGTACAGAATTCGGCTTATAGATTTACCATATTAAGTGTCCGAAGTGTAACGGTTGTGCACGGGAGATTGTGGCTCTCTCTGAGTGGGTTCGATTCCCACCGGACACTCCATGTACCTTATCGCAAATAACTATCGATATTCCTACAGTAGAGAATATCCATACTTTAACGGTGACCTTGTCGTATGTTGGCAAGATATACCATGTGAGGAATGTAAAGATAGGTTTTATTGCTTTACCCATGTAACTCACGTAAACAGTCCTTATTTTAGTTTAAGTGATGAACTTAGAAGGAGACCGAGTAGTGCAGACTTATCTCAGAAGCAAGATACGTAATTTAGTAGTTACTGATGTTAACGTCAGTTACGATGGAAGTATTAGTTTAGACCCAGAATTAATGGAAATGGCTGGCATTTCCCCGTTCGAACAAGTTCATGTGCTTAATGTTACGAATGGTGAACGGTTCATAACATATGCAATTAAGGGTGAAAAGGATGAGGTTTGTGTGAATGGTGCGGCAGCTCATTTGGTGGAGTTTAACGATGTATTAATGGTTCTTACCTATGAGATTGTTGACCATGGTGTGGTAAGACATTACGCTAATCACCCAACTATAGTCGATGCCGAAGCACGGCACAAGTATTTGATATAATTGCGGATGAAATTCATTTGGTTGAATGCTGCGTTGCCAACGCAGATGTAGCGGGTTCGAATCCCGCCATCCGCTCCACGCTAGAGTGATGCAACTGGCAGACATGTCCGTCTCAAAAACGGGATTTTGAGGGTTCGAATCCCTCCTCTAGCACATGAAAACAAATCGATTAGATTTCGTTTTATTGATATTTTTTATAGCTATGTTTGTAGCATTGGCATTTTTGGGAGTGTCGGTTAATGGATAAACCAACGGATTCCAAACCCGTGACTGAGAGTTCGAATCTTTCCACTCCCGCCAAATCTATCGTGGTAGATACTGGTATACTTGGAATGGTAGGGAACATTGGCAGTTTCACAGTTAGATGTTTCGGTGACAACTGTGAGGAATGTTTTTTGCGGTTTAAATGCTATACTACTCGTTCTGATGAGATACATATTCATATGGATGAGTGGTTTAAAGTGAAACCGAAAATCGTTTATACACGAGTAGAGGTATGATGCGTGGTAAAAGATTACGTGATGCGACTATAAAAGCTGAACATACTTTCGAGAAATATCAGGGCTATAATCCACGGGATGAGAAGCTATTAACGGCTCGTTGGATACCTTGGACAGAGGACGAAATAGCACGTACCGTAGGAATTTTTAGAAAAACTAAAGTACCATGTTCATGTGTAATGTGTGGTAATCCAAGAAGATACTTTGGAGAATTGACATTCGGAGAGATAAGACAACATTTAGATGCTGATGCACAATGTGAAGAAGTAGATTGGTATCATAAAAAAGTAAGATGGTCGGTGTAGCCCAACTGGCAGAGGTGATAGGCTTAAACCCTATTCAGTGTGAGTTCGAATCTCACCACCGACACCAAGCCATATACTGGGTATTGACAAATTGCAGTAACTGTGGTATAATGGTATTGTAACCTGATGAGGGAGATGCCTAACTAGCCGTAGTGAAGGGCAGATGCGGGAAAATCTAACCGGTGGTTCTAGGGGATTAGCACCCATGCTAGATAGTTAAAAGTCCATCGTGGAAGGTAGACACCCTGACTCAGGTTCGCAAGCTGACTTAGCTCATTCTGGTAGAGCGACAGGTTGAAGCCCTGTGCGTAGGTGGTTCGATTCCGCCAGTCAGCACCATGGAAATTAATTGTTATGAATGTCCCTTAACTCATGCGTGTAGTGTAAGAGCACGTAAGGAAGTGGGACGAGTGTGGGATGGTATAATTGAATCTTGGGAACTTAATGATTGTCCACTCTACAGATTACTTCAAATAATGGAAGCAATTAAGTATCTTTAATGGCGTAGCGGCAACGTGGGAGAGTTGCCCTGGTCTGTAAAACCAGTGTCCTTGGGCTTAGTAGGTTCGAATCCTATCTGCGCCACCAAATGTTAAAAGAATTACGTCAAGCTAAAAAATTATACTGTTATCATTGTGATGCATTGTATGAACCAGTATCATTTTTAACGTGTCCGTCATGCGGTACACCACTTGTTACGTGTTGGTGGGGATTGATTTACGGAATGAATAAGGACGAAATTCATAAATTATGTCCTGATTGTAAGAATAGATTCTGGTGTTGGACACAGCGACCAGAACTACCCACAATGAGTGGGACATACATGTAAAATGGGGGTTTAGTTCAGTGGGAGAACACTTCCCTTGCAAGGAAGGAAGACGAGTTCGAGTCTCGTAACCTCCACCAAGATGATTAAACCAAAACTTGGTGAAATTAGAACTGGTAAAGAACTTGGATATATATCAAGGAACAAGCATATTGGTCATGCTTGTGAAATATGCGGCAAATTACGTTGGGTTCGTTTGATAGGTGGTAAACCACAGCGAACAAAATGCGAAGCACATAACGGTGGTAACTATGTAGATAGCAGTGGTAATGCTGCTGGTAATTTTAAACATGGTTTTCGTAATACTAGATTGTATCGAGTATGGAAAGGGATGAAACAGCGGTGTTATTTACCAACATTTGATTCGTATAAAACGTATGGTGCTCGTGGTATTAAAGTTTGTGACGAGTGGCATGAATTTATTCCATTCAAAGATTGGGCATTATCACACGGATATTCAGATGACCTATGTATAGACAGAATTGATAATGATGGGAATTATGAGCCGGATAACTGTCAATTTCTTACTCGAAGTGAAAATAGTCGTAAACAAAAATTAGATAGACTCGGTGTGTAGCACAGCTTGGTAGTGCGCCTGATTTGGGGTCAGGAAGTCGTAGGTTCAAATCCTATCACACCGACCAATACATATCATCTTGGAAGGATATTGTATTCATTTGGAGTATAAGCTTCAAGATTATATTTAGATACGATGGACGATACCAAGATATTGTCCTCGGCAGGGTGTACGTCAGCGGACAAGACTACCTGTTTTGGATACAGGAGGACGGTGGTTCGAATCCACCCACCCTGACCAGAGGTGAGGAATGATAAAGCATAGTATTAGTAACGAGATTATTCCAGAAGAGCAGTGGGGTGACATTGGTGGTTATTATACTCTCACTAATGATGAATTAGAAGAGTGGAGACATAATCAAACACGTGAACAACGTAAACTTGCGTACTGGGTAAAAACAGTCGCACGTGGAAAACCGCTACTTACACTTGGTACTAATCCCGTTTTAAATGCCACTGAAGCTCATTAGGATGAGCGGTGGTTTTGTAAACCACAGGTAACGGGTTCGAATCCTGTCAGTGGCTCGGGGAGAAAGAGTTATGAAGCATGAGCGATGCTGTAGCTCATTTTGGCATCATAACTAACAGCCGTTCCCCAACATGCTACCGAAGCTCAAAGGTTGAGCATCCGCTTCGTAAGCGGGAGATTGTGAGTTCGAGTCTCACCGGTAGCTCATGAAGATACATGAAATAAAAGATAACTATAGTGGTTGGGATGATGTGGCGACCGTCGGTGTCTTTTATTATGATGGGACATTCGATAATCTGAAAGACAAGACTCTTGTTATAACTACATTCGGTGAGTTATCGAGTCTCCGATATTATGGATTACCATGTAAAGCAATCTTACGAATACGGCACGCACCGAAGCAACCATTTGAAACAACCTTTATTTTAGAAAGTGATAAGGTGGGTAAGGAAATGGCAAGAGACCAAGTTAAATTCGAAACGGATTTAGAAACTTTGAAGTCGTTAGCTGACATAGCTGTTGACATCGAAAAGATACAACATGGTGATGTCGAGAACGTAACAGAAGCTGGTTTTGTTAGGGGTGAAGTTTACGTCAAGTGGACTCGTGGTGATACGGTAGAAATAGCATTACCCGCAAAACCACATGGCTAAATTTTTATAATGGAAGGTGTCCGGCTGGACGAGGAAGCTGTCCTGAAAACAGTGGGGCTGTAAAGTCTTAGGGGTTCGAGTCCTCTACCTTCCGCCAATGAGATACGTTGTTACAAGACACGGTAATGTACTTGAAGCATTCTGGTGTTATTACACTAAATGTGAGACATGTCCTAGTAGATTTAAGTGTCTCACGAGTGCTATCGCTATAGTTGATGACTGCATAAATTTAACAGGTAGCGAAGTGCGAAAGAAAATAAATGATATTATAGAGAAGCACGGTTTACATGTTGAACATCTTGCAGAAATGTAATGCCGAGTAGTCTAAAACGGTTTGGACGACTGGCTTTGACCCAGTAGGCTGAAGGTTCGACTCCTTCCTCGGCAACCAGGCAGAATTAACCCCACGCTTTCACGTGGGGTTTTTTAGTGCCTATTTTTTTTTCAGTTATTCAAGAACTACAGCATTATCAATTACGTCAGTAAATGAACCAACGTATACCCAGTTTGCACCGTACCATTCACCGTAGATGTCCATATACATCGGACCATCTGCTTGATATACTTCAACAGGATTACTGAAAGTCATCTGCGTAAAGGTAGCATCTAGGTTCATACCATCGATGTTCTTGATATAAAGTCCGAATGGTCGTGACCCATCAGTCTTGTTGACCGTCGTTCCCTCTGGAATGACAAACTTGTACTTGACACCGTCAACCGTGCCGATTGCCACTAATTCCTTGTTCATCCCAGTCTTTCCCCATAGACCGTACTCTACAATACCACAACCGAACGGTATATCAAGTCTGAAATATAGTTCTGGATGGTGTGCTTGAACATAGAATTCTGTTGTTGCTTCCGCATACACATCACCACTACCGTCAACATCGTCAACCCAGAACCATACCATATCTATGAATGAATATGCCCAATAACCGTGTGCATATTGGTTGATAGTATACACACCCTCATCTGTAGGGTTGATTGTATATTCCCAATCGTATGTTAGTGTTACATCTGCGTCAACTGGACCAATTAAAGCGGAGTCGCAATCTTCGTCAACTATGTCAACATCTATGACGGCTGCACCGTTAGGATTCAATACCGTTACACCAGCTTCTGCTCCCGCTAGTGCATTGGCAAACAGAAAGATGTCAAACCAATTGTCAGGGTATACCCCTGCCGATGCTTCGATAATTATTGTTCCGGTTAATGTTACGTCCTCACCTACCCAAGGGTCTTCCGATACAACAACTTCACCAATTGTTGCGGTAGCGTCACCCGTTCCTGTTGCTGCCATTGCTGTACCAGCCGGAACAAGTAGCACTATTGCTGCCAACACCGTGGCAAGAAAGATTTTTACTTTGTTCATTTTTTACCTCATTTTATTTGATTTATATTAAGGGTTTTCACCTCGTTATACCTTACACTTCATTATCTACCCCACTTTGATTTCCTATTTTTCTCTGCAATGATTGTACCAAGAATTATTATCACAAGTATTACTATTAGAACTGTCATTCAGCATTGTCTTCCTTCTCTTCGTCTAACCCAAAATACCGCACATTCCATGCTCGTTCCTGTGCCATCAACAGTTTGACACCGGTTTCAGTTTTTGCTAATTTAATGTTTCCTCTCAAGGCAAGGAGTCTATCGAGAGCCATGTCAACATAACCCTCGATAAACTCATCTTTCAACTTATCCAACTCGTTCACGTAGATACTCCCTCGCTTTCGCAAATGCACCTTGTCTGTCGTCTTTATCCAGCTTGCCATCAATCACGAGGTTGGTCAGGTAGTTCTTTATATTACCAACAACTTCTCCAGGTTTTAGACCAAACTCTTTCATGATTTCGTTACCATCAATTGGAGAGGTCATGGTGTCTGGTTGTTCCGCTAGGCATTCGGTAACCATTCTGGTAAGAACGTTCATGAATTTGTAACGTGGATTCTTTGATGAACGGATGTCACATTTTACTAAGTCCATCAGTAGTCCAATGTTGTTCTCACCAACCTTGCGAACCAGACGCATGATGATTCTCTTTTTGATTTTACCACGTACCACTTCTTTTTGAAGTACGATAGGAGTCATGTGGTACTTAATCAGATGACATACACTGTTGATGACCTCGTTGTTAAAGCGAAGTCTACGCAGTATCTTTCTTGCCTTTCGTGCACCAACGTTGTGGTGTGAGTAGAAGTGGACACCATCATCGTCCTCGACCTTAGTTTCCGGTTTACCAATATCGTGTAAGATACAGGCAAGACGGAATATCAGGTTTCGGTTACCGTGGTCAACTTTAGTACCTTTGTATAGGACAAGTAGTGAGTGCTCGTAGGCATCCTTAATGTGGTTCTTTCCCTGTTGGATGTTACGCAGTTGCATAAATTCTGGTGAGATGTAGTCCATCAGACCAGTTTGGCACAGCTTTCTCCAACCGAAAGAAGCTCTACGTGATAGCAGGATTCGACTTACCTCGTCACGTACTCTTTCTCTAGAGATAACTTGCAGTCGTTCTGGATGTTGAATAGTGACGTCGAACTTGAAGTTCAGTTCGCAGGCAAAACGGACTGCACGAAGCATTCGTAGAGGGTCTTCGTCGAATCTGTCTTCACTACCTACAACTCTGATACGTTTGGCATTGAGGTCTTCAACACCACCAAATGGGTCGATAATTGCACCAGTCAGCGGGTTGCGTGCCAGAGCGTTGATGGTGAAGTCTCTACGAGCTAGGTCGTTCTCAAGTGAGTAACCGAACATGACAGTTGGTTTACGTGAGTTTGAACGGTATACTTCGCTTCTGTAAGTAGTTATCTCAACGGTATGACCGTTGGCATTGAGACCTATAGTACCAAATTCCTCACCCATAGTGTATAGAGAACCGAAGTCATTTATGATTTCTTTTATCTCGTCAGGGCGGGCATTAGTAGCTAGGTCAATGTCATGTGATTCTCTACCAAGTAGTGAGTCACGCACACGACCACCGACTTCGAAAAGTTCAAAACCTTTCTCGTTGAACTTCACTGCTATTCTGTTGATTAGAGTTTCCTCGTTCATGTCGTTTCCTTTTTATTTTAATAAATAGACATATATTATATTATCACGTGTAACTACTTCCGTGTCATCGTTACAATATAAATCATAAAAGTGCTCTTCTGACAGCAGTTCACCCTGTCTTTCAAATCTATTCTTTATAACAAGAATAAACCCAGAGTCTTGAATTAGTCCAACCACCACTGCTAGATTTACGTCTTCTTTTATTTTGTTAATAGTCATGTAACCTCCAATTCACGAGTTTTTTCGTCGTATTCTATCGTCAGAATACCTTCTTTCTTCGCTCGTTTTACGGTGTCTGCCGTCCCTCGTGATGTGCTTTTATCAGTATAAAAAGCATACACAATATCTGGGTTCATGAATTTTATCATCCAACCATTTCGCATCACACCGGCAGGTTTACCATAATAAGTCCAATTTGCTGAGAATTCGGCGACGGCAAATCCATCGAGCCTAGCTAGGCTTCCAGCAATAGAATCTGCACCACGAGCCGTGCCCTCAATGATACACACCTCACTACGTCTAAATTCGCTTAATAAGTTACTAAAGACTAGTGAACCTATTAAATCTCTGTCAGCAAACTCCACACTTCCACATATTAAGACTTTGATTGGTATAGCCATCCTTTAATATAATCTATCGTGACCGGTCTGAATCCAGTAACGTCACATGAAACATTGATTCGGTTACCTGAACACTGGGGGGTGTAGTGATGTGTATGCCCGTGGACTATCCACTCCCCATGGTAATCAGGTACAAGGAGTGCTTCTTTCGGGTTATGAACTAGGAGTACCTTTTCACCGGATATGTCGAGCCAGTAGTATCCCTCAGCGTCTATCCCCTCGTCATGACTTCCCTTAATATAGGTGATGTCACCGTTCAATAGTCCAAGCCAATATTCGGGTTTGCGAGACCCACGTCCGAATGACATATCACCAAGAAAATAGACAATGTCATCAGGTTTCACTCTCATATTATACTGTTTCAATAGATGCTCGTTCATGATGTCCTTACTCAAAAACGGTCTATTGCAATACGCTATGATGTTTTCGTGGTCAAAGTGGGGGTCACTATAAAACCATGTTTTACTCATCAATACACTTCCTTGCAACTAATGTACCAAATACAAGAGGTGACATGTGCAACTGTTTGTTTTCATCTATCACCTCTTGTGCAATTTTCTTGACATCTATATGGTCGAGTTGAGATATAATTCCCCTCATTGTTAGGATAAGGCAATCAGGTTCATGTACTATTCCCTTATTACCATATCTTCCGCTTCCACAGAAAATACAGAGCTTATCTTCTGTACCATTCTCTGCGTTGAAGTCGTCCAATCGTTTTTCGATTGCTTTTATCTGTTCCTTAAGATTCATTTTTCTTCATGAACATGTCAAACTCTTCGTCGTCAGTAATTATCTCGTTACATTTAGGACAACGATTAATATAACCATCTTCATCGTTTCCGCTACCGTTGAGGTAGTCAATTTCTTTTCCACATCTTGGACATACTGCCATGTATTTACCAACCTCCCATAAATTCCCACCAGTATCCAGTTTCATTTTGAAACAACGTTGCCCACGCTTTTATGTGCCCCCGAAATCGTTTCCAGTTAGGACACCTGTATTCCGTTGCAACGTGGTATTCTTTATTTCCCGTATACCGATTAAAGTCGTGCGGGGTTATATGTATTTCCCCGTGTTCCAACTTTGACCCACACTTGCTACAGTAAAATAAATCATCTGGATAATGACTAGGTATTTTTTCAATCATCTACTGGTCTCCTGATACCAAATGACAAGCAACCAAACCTGATGTCGTCGTCTGTTCTAGCGTGGTCGAAAACCTCAGTCTGACCAAAGATGTCAGTAAACTCGTAACCATTTGGCAATATATCAAACCATTCTCCAGGGATAAGCCAAATGTCCTCATCAGGGTCGAGAAGCTCTGTCGGGACATCAAACTTCTTGCCGACATCTACAACCAAATTACCGTTTGGATAATTTGGTCGTTCTTCGTCTGGAATCGCCTCAGCATTGATAATAGGGACATTGATTTTCTTATCAACAGGTTTGGTCATGTTTTCCTGTATGATGTTGTTCATCGTATCCCACTTGCGAAACCCCATCCCAAACAAAACATTGGGTGGTGCATGATTAATCACGTGCTCAAACTCTGCTTTGTTACTCGGTCTCCACTCATACTCTAGAGGTTCTTGCCGATAGTGCATCGATGTTCCGACAATCTCAATACCTTCGACCTCGAAGTTACCTTTAAAGTTGTTATTTATCCATTCTATTACCTCGTCCATGCCAAAAACCTCTTTACTATTTTATCTTTTGGGTTATATTTGTGTATCCAAGATGAGACTCTATCACCGTGGCAAGCGGGACATTTACCATCTATCTTTTCTATCCACGCTATCTGGTCTTCGTCATAAGTGATATAACCACACTTAGGACACCGAAATCTCCTGACTGTCTCTATCATTTTTAAACCTCTGTAATTGTGTTCTCAAGCATTGTAAGCTTGTCCACCCATCTTCTGGTATCCACCAAAAATCTGGGAAACCGGTATGACTCCATATGATGTGCTCTATTTCCTCGTCACTTGCATCAGGGAAGTATTCTTTAGCTATGTCAAAAGCGTTGAACGATGGTTTGTCATCTACCTTATCTGGGTCATCACAGTAACCGTCCATCAATACTTCTCTCGCTTCGGTATCAGTCTCGATTAATGTGCAGAACCATAAACCATTACGATTATCTAAAGCCGGACATACGTCCCCCATGTGTGAATCGAACTTTACTCGTGCGAATACACAGGGTAACATGAGACAACACTTTCCACAATGTTTACATTCAAATTTATCCACGTTTCTTCACCGCTATGTACAATAAAAACCACCACATTGCTGCTGTTAATGCACCTGAAATAAAACCTAGCCATAGTTCGAGTGAAAAATATACCGCAAGATAGCTGGTAAGTATTACTGCCGTTATTAGCGGAGTCAGTATCGGCATTGGTGTTTTCTTAATCACACTCGGAAGAAGAGCTAGACTAAAACCGAATCCTCCGCACATAAGAACCATGTCTTCCCATATCATTTACGTTTCATTCTCTCTTTTATCTTGTGCATCCTTTGGAACTCCTGTCATGTAGAAATTACCTATCTTATACGGTGCATTACGGGTCACCAAATCATTGTTAATAGTGCTTACACCCTCATATTTAAACAACTTATAGAGGGCTTTAAACTGCTTCATCGCTTCACCACAATTAGGACACACTGGATATGCCCAGTGTGGATAACCGGCATCATCATCAAACTCTGTAATGTCGTGTTTGGTGCAATGCCACGTCCCGCATTTATCGTGCTTGATGAAGAGTTGTTTGGACATACACTTCCAACAAAACTTCCAATGACTCACAGCGTCACGATATTTTTGCTGTGTTTCTTCGTCTACCACAGTTTCCATACTTTACCTAACTTTACTATCCCTATTACACCGAGTGCAACACCTAATGCACCGAGCATAATGAGAATGAATGTGACTGCATCTTCCATATCTTACCTCGTTGTAAAGCATGTAAATCTGTATCGACATCCGTCACACACAGTCTCACACGCTAGTTTTATTTCAGATTCAAATGCTATAAACCCGTTCGGACTAATACGATATACTGTTTCAGTATGATATGTATGGCTAGCATCGGATATTTCCTGTATCCTCCGTAACCCGTCGAACCACATTCGTTCGTGAGGACGAGTAGATACAACTGGGTCACCAACTTTTAATGGTCGGTGCTGTGTATAGAATAGTTTAACCTTATCCACTATCTCCATTATATCACATCTTACCACTTTTGTCAAGTCTACGTGCAAATATATGTTTCTGAGTACCTTTACCCCATTCCTTGTTTAACCATTTAGCATGGTCACCCGAACGTCTACAGGTAACTCCCTGTGTCAATCCGAGGTAATCCCAGTTATCTGCTTTGTATAATGCCCCGTCTCTTGGTGGTTCGACAAAAGTCACCAACCCAATCAACGGGAAGTTATACTTACGTTCATAATCTTGCTGTACCGTCTGCCGGAATAGTTTAAGTACTCTCGTACCAAGATTCTTTTCGTGAAGTATCAGATTGAAGACATTATTGTTCATCCAGTTATCTTCGGTGTAGCCTTCAAAGTATTCATTAAACTTCTTGTAGTTTATCGGTGGACTGTTAGCTCCAACAATACCTGCCACTTCTCCTCGTAACCATATCAGGTAGTGACACTGCCTACCAACTACACCCTTACTTTGTGGATAATGCGTAAGAAATAAATTTGCGTATACTTTGTGACCCTTTGGAACAGCTTCAAGTTCTAGGTCATTATCCCACGTATCACGGTGAGGCATTTCTAGGTCTGGGGTAAATACCATTCCACCGTGCCCTTTTCCTGGACGTTTTGGTTTGGCATCCCAACAAGCACGGCAATAGAACTTTCCCCACGTTTCGATTACTTTACCACGTGTACCGCATACGCCACAGACTTCGTTTTGAAATACTTTACCCATTTATAATGTGTCTTCCAAAACTTATTTTATTCCAGATTCGTTCAAACCCGTAATGCAATAAAAAGCATATAACTTCAAAGGAGATAGCTAAACCTATCGCTATGTGTGGTTCGACGAAAAAGGAGAGAATACCGAAGTCAACTCCTATTTCAATGAGTCTAAAGGAGATAGCTTTTATAAGTGACCTTGTGTGTGTTTCATTTATCCGCATTTATTAAATACTCCACAACACCCTAGAATTGAGATAATCACCAAAACTATTAAAGCTATCGTGATAAACCTATCCATTCCCTTGGGTACTTTCTGATTTGTACTTCCGCTACCTATTGCTGGCATATTGCTTTATCCAAACGCTACTTTACCTTTTTCTTCTGCTGTTGTTTTACCTCGGTACGTTCCCTTCTCGTCGATTAGAATACCGTCAAGATGGTCTACCTCATGTTCAACCACACTTGTTTCATGGACATCACGACACCTGAACTTTAGTGGTCTACCGTGAATGTCTTCACCGTACAGGGTAAGTCGTTGTGGTCGCTTAACTTCATATACTTTGTTACCTAAGCTCAGGCAACTTTCATGTACTTTAATCGAACCTTTTCGATGTTTGATATGCGGGTTAATAATAGTATGCTCTCTGCCACGCAGCATTACAGTGATAATTCGCAACAACTCACCTACTTGTGGCGCAGCAAGACCGACACCATTATGCTCTTGACGTACTCGTGACATTTCCTCTGCTACCTCACGAGCATGTTCCATAGCTTCTTCCTCTTCTTCGACAGGAAGAGCTTTTTGTCGTAGAGTTGGGTCTGGGTCTTTTATTAACATTATTCCTCCCTCACTAGGTCTACAGTTTCTTCCAATACCCACCGCAAGGTTTCAATTTCTCGGTGAATACCGGATGCCTCGATGAGTGATGCATACTTTAACATCTCAGTTAGATTTCGAATTCTTGCTCGAATTTCCTCTTCTGTTTTCATCTTACCCCCATTGCTCTGCCCATGCTTCCGCTATGCCCGTGTATGTTACACTTCGTTTCTTCCACCTATCTTCTGATGGTGATTCATGGTGTACTCGTGGTACTCGACCATCAACAAGATTAGTCGGTTCAAGTAATGGCAGGTTCTTTAACCATAAGCACGTTGCTTTAGTTTCCCCATGACCGAATTGATATGGTTGTATCTTTTGGTCATAAGTTCTACCAATAATTTCAACAGCGTATTTATGCGGGATGGGATTCTCCACGGCTATCTTATCGATTGGTGCTTCAAGCAAATCTCTAAAGAATATTGCACCATCCATCATGTCATCCCATCTACCATCCACTTCATACAACCACCGTACTCCGCTGTTGCAAAGGTACGTACAAGGTGGGTGAGCAATCATCATGTCCCAACCATCGTCTAACCAGTCAAAGATGTTGCCCTGAATATGTTTTCCAGGGATGTCAGTTGGCAATAAATCGCAACTCCAGGCATCATGACCCTTACGGGCAAATGCTTCTCTCACGACACCGCTAAACTCACATGCTATTATAATTCGCAAGCTATAGCCTCTTTCAATACATTGAATACGAAGGGTATAGTATTTATCTCGTGGTCTACGATTTCGTACAGTTGTTCCCAACCATCCCAACTAAGTTGGTATCCAGCACCATAGACAGCTTGGAAGTTTAATCCATAGTGTTGTCTTGAGAACCGACCCGCATACCATCTACCATGAATCTTGGCAAGATAATACCATTCCAGACTTATGTCTGGATGTTCGCATCCATTTATTTTCTCTAAATCTATTGGTTTCAACTTAACCATTTTACCAATTTCCTCGCTCGGTAAAACATTTAAACCGAGCTTCGCAATTCCTGCATATCTCCTCTGGTAATTCTTCGTATGACCAGCATACTTTTAACGTGGTGTCACATTCTTTACAAGTAGGAAAGTAATGTATTGGCGACGTATAGGTAGTATCTATGATGGTTTTGCACGTCGTACAATACCAACGTGTAACTTTACTTTCCCCGACGTTCTCTTTTACTCCAATATAATCTAATCCGAAAGGAGTGTGATTAAACCACAATCCACAGCGTGGATTGGCACATTTGATATTGATTGACATACCACCACTTGGACCTTCGTACCACTGGTTGCCACCACAGTTTGGACATACTACCGATTTTGGTTGTTCATCAGGTTCGACCACTAACTCACCGTGATTTGTCGGATACCGCATGATAATTCTTTTTAGTGTGTCAAGCATTTTCATTTATATGCTCCATATCGATGATACCATATTTGTCATAGTAAGCCCAATACATCGCACTTTTTATCGGTCTACTAGCTGTCCAACATTTGAACCGCAAGTCACACTCAGAACACAAGTGTAGGCTGTTCTCTCGTTTTAACCATTCTTGACATTTGCTAAAATTATAGTCGTTCACTTGAAAATCACTTATGTGTATGTCACCAGCTAGGTATACGTCTATCATCCAACTAACTCGTCAATACAATTATTATGCCTCGCAGCAATCTGACGGGAAAGTGACTCGGCTTTTTCTACCGTCTTCGGGTCGGAAGAGTTATACGGTAGACACGCAATCTCCCCAACACCTGCTTGCCAGATGATGTATCCAGATTTCTGGGGTTCTTTGTTTGTAATCCATTTATAATTTTCCATAATCTTTTGGAGTAACTACAGGGTTCGAACCTGTACAACGTATGCTACAACGAACTTCACGCAGTTACCGGTTTACCTCCACAGCTATTAACGACCATTCATCAATTGACTTAACCATGTTAAGCAGTTCGTTCCTTTTTAGGAGTGCCACCAGCGTGTCTACCTCATTTCACCAAGCTACTCACAACTCCTTCTTTTCCTATAAGGATGATGTCATCACTTATGGGTTTTAAACGTTCTAATGGTGCACCGACGTACATCCACTTTCTGCCATCAGCATCAGTACAAAGGACTTCGAACCCATACATCATACTACCATTAACCTGAATGTCAGAGATTATTCCTATGACGGGGTCTTCGTGTTTTGTAGTGTATGGGTAATCCGTAACGATTACTTCGTCACCAATATTAAGGTTACCGAACAGTTTATTAATTGCCTCGTCTCTAGTCATCCTCATCCTTCCAAAACGCTTCTTTTGGGGGGAACATGCATGTAGAATACATTGCTCTATGTTCAAACTCGGCACGAGTTATTAGTTCCTCGTACCAGCTATACTGAAAGTTCTTTCTATCCCAACCATCAGGGTCATAGATAGTTACATTACTTTCCTTCTGCCATTCCTCAGAAGTTTTCACGTCTTCTTCGTGCAACCACTCGATAAGCTCTTCGGCTGAATCGAAGGTTCTATTCTCCATCTTCTACCTTTTTCAACATTATCTCAGCTATCTCACGAGCCACGGACGGTTTGATTATAATGTTCTGCCCTTTTCCAGGAAATTTCTCACCGTTCTGTCGTTCTTTCCAGACTCGCAATTGGATAAACTCGTGACCGTAGCAACGTACCTTCGATACACGTACAGTCGAGTACTTGTTCTTGGTTACTTCACCAAGTTCCTCAAGTAATCTGTATTTCTCTTTCTCATCAAATTCTTTATCTACTTCACCAAATGACATAATCAACTCCGGTGGCTCATAATTTCGCTTATCAATTCTCCGGTGGAGACGTAGTAAGCTTCATCATCCTCAAACTCTAATACCAATCCAAGAATTAGATGGTCAGACTCAGTATCTACAAGAAGAGATAAAACGCACTTCTCTCCGCTTGTCTCATTATCACCACGAGCCATCGGTATTCGTTGAGCATCAGTATTTGAATCAAACTTCTCTATCTTCATGAGTTAAAAACTCTCCCACACTCTGTTACCAACCCGATAATCGCAAGTATAACGATGGAACATAAGAAAAGTAATAACACCAATTCCTGTTTTGTCATTTTACTTCCAATTTCCAAATAATAGATATGCAAGAGCAAGCACTAAACACACTATCTGTACCGTATTCATGCTTTCGGTTTCCTCCCTCGACCAGACCACTTACCGGTTGTCTCATGTTCCTGCATCCACTTAAGTATGCTAGTCGCTAAAAAGACTCGCTTATTACCTAAGCGAACCACTGGAAAGTCATTATCACGAATCAATCTTGCCAGTTGATTCTGGTCAATATTCAGGAGTTCAAGGAGTCTATCCTCACTCCATATTTCTGATTCCATATAATTATATAGTCTGTAACAATTTCAGGCAGGATTTTGATTTGAGGCAATTCAAACCCGATTTTTGAGCGTGAACTATTACCTTTTCTAACTTACTTTTTGAAGTCCGTGGGAAGTAGAGGTCCACTGCCACCGTACGGACTGAACGTTCGCTTTTCCCCCAGACTTCGTACGGGATTTCTTTAATCGCTTTTTCTTTGAGGATTTCTCTGAGGTCTTGACTCGTCGTGTAGAGGACGACTGTTTGGTTGTCCCCGAATTCCCTGATTTCCGTGACCTCTTGAGTCCTATCAGTTTCGCTTTTATTGGATGTTTCTTGTACTCTTCCCATTGCTCTTCACTTAAGGCACAGGGATATGCTTCCGATGTGCCGTCCTTTCCTGCTTTGAATAAAGTAATCCAATAGAGTTTGCCATCAAAAAAGATGTCACCCTGTTCACCCCACACGTCATCAACCCACCTGCTGGTAGGATTTCGTGGGGTACTGACTCCCTTACTTTTCTTTCGCTTCTTCTTAGGCTTTCCATTTAATACCTGTTCTCTAGCCTTCTTCTCCGCTTTCTGTATTTTCTTACGTATATTGGTTCTCAATATCCACCCCGACATGTTAATCGCAGAATCTTGTGCTCATCACCCTGCTCTACCACAGTCTCGATAACTACTCCCCAAAACAAATCCATTTCATTATACCTTACCATTAATCGCTGCCCCATCAGACAGTCTACCGAGGTGGTCGATGGTATAATTGCTTTAACATAAGCTTCCGGCAACCCAGTGATGCGCTGTGAAATGTCATATTGAAGCCAGTACATCACCTCAAATTTACGGGTTGTCCAGCACTTAAATCGATTATTACAACTATCACACTTTGAGGCATCCAAATGTACCATGGTGATACTAATATCGATACTATTAATTTGATTTCGCACCTAGTTCTTCTATCACTTTCAATAAATCACTGAGCTTGGTTTGCGTTTCTAGTCCGACACGCATATCAATGTCATCCCCACCGTCTCGTTCAGTGTAACATCGGAATCGCTTATTACAAGTCTTACACTCGTCCGGTGCGGTTTGCATTTTAGTGCATCTGGTTATAATTAGTGCATCATCTTCCCAGTCAAATACTATCATATCAGATAATTCTTCCCGTCATCCAGACCGTTTTGAATACGTATGGCAAACTGACGAATCTCCATGATGGTTTCATCGTCTTGCTTCCATTTACTGGTGATGTCTTCTGGCATGTCACTCCAGGCAATGGTCATTTCCTCGGCAAATCTTAAGACCCGAAGCAACGTCCAGTAATCGTCATCTTCGAACAGGACTTTATACTGACACTCAGTCTCGTTCTTCACTGTCATATCTTATTATACCACGTGTTGAGCTATTTGTCAAGTGCTTTGACCATCTCTCGATAGTCGGTATACTTTTCTCGTATCTCTGCTAACACTTCTTCCTTTGAGAGTCCGAATTTATCCAGTAGGTAGTTTCGCATGTCGAAGTCACGAATATATTCGAACTGACATAAAGGACAATATTTTGATGGAAGCTCGTACCTCAAGTCGTAGAGGTCATCGCTTTCCTCGTCCTCACCGGCAAACTTTGCGTCAAGCTCACCTTTATTGAGTACATATTCTTCAAGGAAAGTGTGCCCCATTTCACACTGGTACATCTCAGCTTCGTCGAGACTCATGTCCCAACCGGATGCTTCCTCGCCGGTAATATCACAGATATAACTACTAGAACTAGAGTTACTTACGAATCCTCGTCTTATTCTCATTACTCACCTACCAATCAAATTCACAAGGTATGTTGTTGTCCCTGAGATATTTGTGTATTATCTCGTCGTGAATACTCACCTGACCATGAAAGTGCTTCTCACTCTCATAAACATCAGTATCACCACTACTATCGAAGTCCTCCGCTTCACGAATCGCTTCACGGAATCCCTCTATCTGTTCCTCTGTCATGTCGCACTTATCGAGCACGAATGAAGAGGAACTGGAATTACTTACAAAACCATCTCTAATCTTCATTAGTCCGAACTCGTCTCCCCGTAGTCTAGGTCAACTTCGTTCTTAGTAAAGGTGACACCGTACCCTGCCGCAATCTTAATGAATTCTTTCTTGAGGTCATCAAGTGACTGACCAGCACGAAAACCACTTTCAGCTTCGACCCCTACAGCATACGGGCTATAGTCCTGCATAAGTTGACCATCGTCAGCAGTCTCGTAGTCAGCCTCGTTACCAATGAATACCAATCGTTTACCCTCATTGAGACCACCCCATCCCCACTTAGCTTCATCCTTTTCGGCTAACTCTCGGAGTCTCGGGTCACCGTAGTTGGCAACACCGACAATCATGTAGCTACTTGAACTACTATTACTTACAAACCCTGCTCTTACTTTCATTTTACCTTACCTTTCCGCAAGTCGGACAAATTTTCAACGACCAATACTTGTCTTGCCACTCTTTCAAGATACCTGAATCGGTTTTCATATGCTTCACGGTGGCATATCTCAGGTCATCCATTTCGTCCACACTTTTAGCGTTATTAATTAACTGTCGTAATTCTGCGACTGTATCTATTTGTCTCGCAACCATCCCTTTTCCCCTAGCTGTTTCCACGCATCATCATAATTTCGTGCATTAACAAGTTCGACATCATCTATATCAGCCGTACCGTCTTGTCTGATGTCTTCAAGAACGTCATTGACACTTTGTATGTCATTTGCGTTATAGATGACGACTCCACTTATTTTGTACGCTATAAATTTACCCATTTTATCACCCCATATGTACTCGTGTGGCGTCATATGCTTCTTCGATTATTTCAAATAATGCATACGGTATAGTATTGTCGCTATGGCTGTAGATAATCACCTTACCCACCAAATCGTCGTTCTCTTGTAGTTTTGACGTCCTATAATATCCTAAATAATTTCTCAAAGTATCTGTGTTAGTGTTTTTATCAATTTTAATAGGTGTGTCAAATACTGCGTGAAACGCATACTCATGTCCGGTCATGACGTTGTAAAGCATTAGTAACCACCTGAGTTCGGTCTCTATTTGTTCTGGTTCTCTGTCCGTTTCACAAATAAACGCTTCACTAGAACTATTGCTTACGAACCCTATTCTAATCTTCATTCTACTGCTACTACTGCGGTAACTTCGGGAATTTCGTGCTGTAGTATCCTCTCAATCCCTATTTTTAGAGTTAGGGATGCCATGGCACACCCATCACACGCACCTTTGAGCCTGACCGACACTATACCATCATCAGTAACATCGACAAGCTCAACATCGCCGCCATCACGGATTAACATCGGTCTTATGTATTCTAGTATTTCTTCTACTTTCTCTCTCATAACAATTCCTTTATTCTTTCCCTATTAACCAAGTAGATAGCTCCCTCTTCAGGTCCGGCTAATATCTCAACACCAACATCATACTCATTGAGTACCTCGCTCAGAACGATGATAGAATCATTATCATCTTCCTCATACAACACCCCTTTATCAATAAGTTTCTTGAAGCTGTGTTGAACGTCCTCGACTGTTACTTCAAGCTCGTAGGGGTAGTTCTCGATAGCTTTCTCGATGTCACCATCCGATAATGTAAAGTTATCCGGTAGCAATACCATGAACGAACTACTTGAACTGTTGGATACAAAACCATTTCTTATTTTCATCTTCTCAATTCCTTTATTAACGCACTACAACGTTTATAGTACTTACATTTTTTACCAGTGCAATCGAAGTATCTACTCAGTCCACTCATAGTACTAAGACTACGTTCCAGACAAGCTACTAAATCTTTAGCCTCGGTTAGACTGAGCATTAAAACCCTTCCTCGCTATGAATTATGTCGATTCCTGGCGTTTCTGGTATACCGTGGTTACATAAGAATGCTGCCAAGTCATCCCCATCATCTGTATAGAAGTTACCGACAAGTATTTTATTACCCTCATTCAATGATGCTATACACCGGTCATACTCGTTCTGTACGTACTCGTCACGTTCACCGTACTGCCAGTATATTTCTTCAAAGTATGCGTCTAAAGCTTCTTTACTTTCGATTACTTCATTTGCATATTGCGACAAGTCAACCCGTATATGTAGAACAATCTCTGTCGCATCCTGTACTCCGATAATAAAACTGGTCGAGCTTGAATTACTAACAAACCCGCTTCTCGTTTTCATAGTCCCTCCTGACTTTTGCACAAATTTCTATGATGTTCTCTTGTGCCGTTATTAAACCATTGATAAGTTTAAGTTCTTTCTCCAATTGGTCACGTACACCGATTAAATCTTTTTGAAGTAACTCAAACTCAAAGGCTGCTTTATTTATTTTAGCTATAAATTCTTCATTCATTCTATTGGATACTCATAGAAATACAGTTTCCACGGTTTCTCCTTATTCGATGCTTTAAACCGTAATGTGCAATAAAACGGTGCAGGGTTACCCTCATCGTTCCAAAACCATTGTTCTTCTAGTGCGTGCTTTCTATACTTGAATGTTTTCGTCGCACAGTACTTCATAGATGACCTCGTTCTAAAAATTCTTTCCTGCTGATTCGTTCTATGCTTGGTTGTTTCAAGTGATATTTAACCATAACGTCATCAACACCATACATCTCCATCCATAACCCATAATTTTGAGCAATAACCATTTTATGATTACCACCTTTCCAGAAGACATGCTGGTGTCCGTAGTTTATCGTGGCTAAGAATGGTATCCTGTTTTCGAGCAACCATGTAATCACCTCACCCTGATTACACATTATGTAATATCCGTAATTAAGTTCAAACTTAAAATACTGGTCTACCTCAATAATAAAATCATCCTCATCAACTCTTGGTTCTGGTGGTATATTACTCTTATAGTCTGCGTCTCGACGAATTCCAAGTTCTAATTCACTCGGTGAGTCGTGATTAATGGCAAAGAAACCGTAGTCCTTGAGTAGCTTGATTTGCTTGTCCGACAAACGTGGTTTTATGCCATGAATTTCATCTAGGATTAACCTGTGCCGAACTACAAAACTACTAGAACTACTGTTACTGACGAAACCGTGCCTGATTTTCATTGCCATTCCTCGTGGTACATGTTACGACACCACCTACCATCACGCATTTCAGCTTCAACATCACCTGAGCAACCCTCACCATAGTCACCGATACGGAAGCAATAAACGACTTTCCCAGGAAAATTTACCAGGAGTCTTTCGGCTCTCTCGATACACTTTTCCATGTATTCGCTATCCCATTCCCACTCATAATCCCACTTGTAGGCATCTGCTTCGGTTTCGTCATCGTAACGCCAACCACCTGTACGTATCAGTCTGGCTAATTCACTCCTTTTTCCATTGCCGGTGAAGCACTTAAACCTTTCTTTGCACGAGTCGCACTCTGGTTGCGGTGGGTTGCAAAGTAATATTCCTTTCTGTCGTTTCATCCACGTAAGTAATAACTCAGCTTCTTCAAGACTTGCACCTTTGGACATAAGTTCAATAGGCAGAGTCGGTCTCTTATCCAATACGATAAGAAAACTAGCCGAACTGCTATTACTTACGAAACCACTACGAATTTTCATGCTTTATCCATTGACTTGTCCAGCATGTGAATCTAAACTCACACCCACCACAAGCTTCGTTCTTCTCCATCCACGTTGCACTATTTTCACTTGCTTTAAATGTCACCGCTCGACATCTGTCCATGTATGACTGCATTGTATATGAATTTTCAGTGCCGAACGGTGACAATAATACATTGATATATCTAGTCTTACGTGTCATCGCAATAGACTTATAAACGTATCCTTTTCAATGGTCTCAGGAGACAGGTCAATGTCGGCATCATCTGGTGAATCAACCATTTCCGCACCTGCATCAGATAGAACCTCAGCTAGGTCAATCGGATTCTTGTAGTAGTTGATTAACCACTGCCTGCTATGCTCTGAATAGTCATTTGAGCGTGACGTTATTGACCTACCAAGATTTGTCTCGGCAAAGTAGAATCTCGTCATCTCAGAACCAGTAACCAATAACCCCAACATTTTTTGTTTGTCGGTTTGCGTAGAGTTTGTGATAACCTCGACGTTATTAGGGTCAACGGTACGCTTGTTCCATAATCTTTCCTTGTTTGATGCTACTAATATCTTGAATGGTACAGGAACGCTCGCATTGTAATTGAAGTAGTTCAAGTACATTAGATACGCTTTTTCCTCTTTCTGCTTCTTCACGTAGTACAACTCTGTCGCACCATTACGTGCATCAGTAAGGTCACCTGAGAATAGAACCCTATCCTCGTAACGGTATGAGGCATCCCATCCAAATTTCGTGTTCAGTTCAACTAACGAAAGGTCAAGGTCGATTCTGTGACCATCGACATTCTTCCAGTAGACACCGGCAACCATGTTCGTTGGTAACTCTACATAACTTCCAGATGGTAAGTTACCAGTAAACTGCTTCTCTGTAGCAGGAAGAGCATAGTGTATGGTATCAGGTATGTATACTTTCTTACCCTCTACATTACCTGCTATATCCTCAACGATTGAATACATCACATCATCAAGAACTGATGTAACTTCGTCCTGCTTAATAAAGCTGAATGACTTCGCATAACCACGCCCATTACGTATCCTATAAAGGATTGATGGTGACTCGCTCAACCTGAACTTAAGAGCATATGCAAGTCTAATCTTTCTGAATACATTTACGTCATTAATTGCATTAGCAAATGTTTCGTGGTCAAATGTACCCTGAGCTATCTTTGCTGTAACAAGATTAAGGTAGTCCTCCGGTAGTGGTGTGTGATGTTTAGGGGCAAGACGACGTACCTTGTTAACCAATGTCTTTAGTCTCTGATTAGTTCTGAATGCTAAGAACAGCGGTTTGAACCTGTAGAATATCTTTGCCAATTCCTGTAATCCATACTGCTTCTCGTAATCGGTGAATATTTTGGTTACATGAAGATTGTCTGTTGATTTGATTTCCTGTATTACAGCACGGCTCTTGATTAGAAGAGTCTTACCGGTTGCCTTGTAGATGGCATAACGTAATAGCTCAGTCGGATTCTTTGGAATTAGACCGGCATATTCATATAGCATTATTTTGACTTCTTTATTCTTCACCTTTTCGAAGTCAGTGAAGTCAACAAACAGAGCAACCTCTACCACCGCTTTGATGGTGTCGGTATGTAATGCAATACCAGATTCAAGCATTGCTATCAGCTTCTCAGTTAGTTCCTCTTTCGTATACCCCTTGATGACAGTCAGCTTTATTTTATCCAACTTCACCTTGGGAACGTTTAGAGCTTCATCCGGTATATACACATAGTCGCTGTCAATACCAAAAGCTTCGAAACCATAGGTAGTAAAGTAGTGCATGATTTGCTCAATAACAAGTTGCTCGATACTGGCATCACGAACTTTTGCCCAGGATTTGTGGAAGGTGCTGTTCATTTGCTCGCCAGAAAGACCAACGGTCTTGGTGACCAGTTCGACTAACTCGTTATAGTTGGTATAATTAGCAATAACCTCCGGTGCAAAAACGAATCCGAGTGGTATCGTTCGTTTCATCAATGCTTCATCGGTCTTTGTCTCCCTCTTGTTTATAGGTAATGCTCTGAATAATTTAATTGTTGCTTCCATTCTTCTCCCTCTGCCGGAAAGGGTGGTCATATTCACGGTATTTCCGATTGTGGAACTAATCCACTCAGCCTGACCACCCTTCCGAACTAATGCGGCGAGCAGTATAAAAATGCAAAGTTTATTTTATAGGAACTGCTTCTGCCGTTATTTACCTGAGCGAGTAGTAAATATCGCACAGCCATCCCACCCGTAGGTAGGTAGGCTGTAAGTCAGAAATAGGAACTACTTATGCTCATATTCCAAACTGAGATTATACACTGGACAACTTCTACAATTACTTAATACTCGTGTACGGAACATCTTTGTTTCCTCAGCATTCCACACATCTCGTACAAAATCCTCACATCCCAGTACATCCACACCGGAGAACTCGGGTTCACCCTCAGAAAAACTGCATGGGTATCCTATTCCATCGACATTAATGTAGTAGGAAAACAGTGTACTCTCACACGGTTCGGACATTGTTTTGTATAGTTCGTAATTCTTATCGTCCTTAACAGCTTCCAAGAAATTGTTAGCCGTACAACTATCGAATCCGAACTTACCACCGACCTTGACCGCAAGGTCTATCAACTCTTTGAATTTCTCCATAGAGTCCAGTTGTTTTAGAGTATTCCTTTCCCCTTTCGGTTTTAACCACAAGAACACTACAGCGTTTAATTTCGCTAGACGGGGGTCTGCAATCCGGTCACGCAGCACGTTGCAGCATTTTTCATAGGTTAGTTTTGAAAGGAGACAGTGTATGTTAACCTGTTCCATGCCTTTGTCTGTTAAATTCTTAACAGCATTGTAACAGGTATCCTTGTCGTAGAGACTGACGGCGACTGCACCGCAGGTTTTCACCAGTCGGTCATACCGCTCGTCAGTCATCCGTTCACCGTTTATGGTGACATTGGGGATAACGTTGTTATCACGACAGTAATCCATTATCTTCCACATATCGGGATTGCCGTCAATGTCCCCGATTCCGAAAGCAATTTGTGTGAGGTGTTTGGGGAATTTATCGAACATTGTCTTAAATGTTTCAAATTCCATGTAGTCACCGTACTTAATGTTAGATTTGTAACACCATAGACATTGTCTACTACATACAGTGCTAATTTCTATGTCCATTATCTCCGGTCCAAATGGCGACCAATCAGGGTCATCATCTTCAGTCTTACCCCAACGAGCAAAGAACCCGTTAGTTGTGTTGAATACAAAATTATAATCCGGTGATTTGAATTCTTTAAACAACTGCTTTCTCCAATATCGACATTAAGTGGTCGATATTATCTTTAATTTTGTCTGGTTCGATGTAGAAATATTTACCGTTAGTATAATCACCCCTGACAGCTAATACCGACCGCCATAATTCCTCATCATCTCGGTCTGTGTCCAAGTTTAAGTGGAAAAAACAGCTACCACACGTCCAACCATTATGTTGGATACCACAGCCTGTTTTGTCCAACAGTAACCTCTTAAGTTTACCAAGTTTATAATTGCTGATAATCATTTATACTCCAATTTTCTCTGCAAAGTTTGCTACGTTGAGCATCTCGTCGATTAAATTATGTAGTCCGTTCGATAATTCTATGTAAACTTCTAATGGTATTGTTGGTTTCTCAATACGATTATCCCTAGTAAATGTCCTACTCCAATTATCTGCCGCTGACCATCGTGACTTTTTCTGCTTTCTGGTTTGTCGTTGGTAATGGTCAAGATATAGTCGTGATTGCGACATGTCCACACTCATGTAGAACGTATATACTTCTCGCTCTAGGTCATTGACGTTATGTGTTATTTCGAATCTCATTTAATCCGTACCCATTTGTGCTTCTTCATATTCTCGAACAATATCCCATCTCAGAATCAGTAGGAAGTATAATTCCTCAGCCGCTTCTTTGAGACGTAAACTTACGTCGAGTAGTTCGTCCATCGCTTTGGCTCGTTTCTTTGCTGCCCATCGTATCATTAACCAAGAGCAAACTCCGACGAACGCTGGAAGAGCAATACCAACCACCACTGCACCAGTTGTATTAATCATAGTGAAATGCTCTCTTTTCTGCCAGTTGTTTTTCGATGTCCATGCTTAATGAGTAAACTTCCATGATTCTCTGCATGTTTACATCATCATATTCAGCTTCGACTTCACGAACATCTTGGTCTCTCGTCACAAATACCGGATAATCTTCCCAACTAAAGGTGTCGCACACAACAATCATATGCGTTAAGTCATCCGGTGAGTAACCATGCATACGACAATAAAACTCTCGGTATTCGTTGCTTAACCACTCTTTTATTTCAGCAGTTGTCATATCTTCTCCAGTATCTTTATTATAACATGTGCCAGGAGATTTGTCAAGACTGGGTAACGGCTATTCATAATCCTTTGATTGGAGTAACTTAATTGCATTAAGGAATTCATCAGCGTCCGGTAAGTCATCTAAGGCAAACACCGCCACAGGTTTAACGGTGTCGTAATCACCATCAGTATCGTAGTCATCAAACCTACCAATAATAGTAATATCTTCCCTATCGTTCTTATCTCGGTCTATTTTCATACCACCTTCAAACACTTCAAACGTGTTCTCGTCAAGGTCAATCACATATGCCCACTCGCAAAATAAACTGTCACCGGCGAAATCAATGTTGTTGACCAGCTTCAATTTTCTCTTGCTGTTTTGAATCATTGGCAATAGCTTGGCACTGGTATCACGGCTAAATTCTGCACGGTCTGCCAGTGTCTTCTGTGGTATTTTATCGTATTCTGCACCGGTTATCCATGTTAATTTGTCTACCTGTTTCTCAAACTTCGGTCTGTCCCACGTATGCAAGAACTGTAAAATGTCAATCCCCTGACCGCTAGGATAACCATCCCATTGTCCGTATTGAGCAACCTTGTACTCACCACCTTTATACACACAAATTAAATGTCTCGTTCCCACTATAGTCCTCCCGTATGACGAAATTCTTTTTCGGTATAACAACGAAACCTATCGTAACAGTCATCACATGACTTCACTGTAAAGGTTTCTTTAAGAAACTCCATACTATCGGTGTCACCATCCTCTGCCTTTTTCCTGATAAACTCAATCATCTTTGGTGATGCACAGATTATGTCAGCATTGGCTTTGTCTTCTACCTCACAATTCAAACCATGCGTGAACCCTATGCTTCTTCCTTCTTGATGGAGTGTGGCAATTTCCATGACCGCTTCTCCGGTAAGCTCTCGCAAGCATTTCGAAGCTTTTTTACGGACACAAATATCCTTGCATCCGTTGTCATCAGACGGATACCACTCGCCTTGTGTATAGTTAGGTAACTTAATTCTAACTGCCATAACTGCTACGTGTTCCTTCGATGTATGTCCTACCCTCAATAATGAAGTCATCCAGTTCTTCTTCGTTGAGCCATTCCTTAATCTTGATGACTCGACCATTCCTAGTCGTCTCTCGTATGACCTTTATTTGATTTGGCATCTCTTTTGCAAGCATTTCAAAGTTGTTGCGAACCACTCCAAGATAGTTAAAGTTTCTTTCGCACCACTTCACAGTACCTTCTTCCTGCCAACGTTCCTCAATTCGCTCAATGTTCCACTCTAATGGGGGAAGGAGAACGATGAACTTCTCCGGTTTTGGTGTGTTTGATATTTCATATTGAAAATCAGCATTAATAAGAATCTTCTCAGCGTAATGAGCCGGTAACCACCCCATCTCCACACATGTACGCACATATGCGGTGTCATCAAGAAAACACCTGTCGCCAATCACAACTGACTTAGGTGGTTGTGTCATCGCATAGTTAAGGTTCTCCCTATGTTCAATACAGTGTAGTGCGTTTCTCCAAAGTTGGCGGCTGACATTATCTGTCAATCCCTCCATATGAGCTATTTGCTCTTTAACCCGACCAGTATCAAATTGTTTTAAGTCATCTATCAGCGTTGATTTGCCGACCCCATGTGGACCACACAGATACACGATTTGTCTGTTGACCCTCGTATCAAACTCGAATACTGGTGGTGGTGTTATTTCACAAGTCATTCTTCGTCCTCCACAGTTACTTGAATGTGCCCAAATTCCGCAGGTACTTTAACGTGCCGTAACTCATCAGTATAAACCACGTCATTCTTTAATTCTGGTGTGGCTATTTTCTTAACTAAGTCACGGGCGGTCACATCTCGTAGTGACTTAACTCCCTTAAATGATGACAATGGTATCTCAATAGGTTCATTACGGTCTGTAAAACACTGAAATCGCAGACTACATTGCCCGCACAACGTATCAATGCTTCGCTCTCGCCCGTAACAATGATACTCCTTATATCTCTCGTTATCATAATTATGATTCTTGTCATCAAATACTATTCGTATTACCTGACCATGGTCTCTACTCATAACAGTAAAACCTCTGTTTACATGATTTACATTTATTATCTCCCGTCCACCACTTCTCACACGTGTCTCGGAATGCGTTCATTTCGGCAATAATAGGTTTTGCATTAATGTCCTTGCTGAGTGGTGAATCAACTAGACGGAATTGCTTATCGACATGCTGATGTTGCATAGCATATTCGACAGCCTCTTTTATCTTAGTCCTTATATCTCTACCACGTTCGCTATTCTTTCCCCCACTATGAGCTATTGCCGCAGGATGGTATGACACGATTACATCATAATTTCTCCAATCAAAGGTAGTGCAGACAATCTCTTTCATTGGTATCTTACCATTCCCACCAAGAGCTACGTACGGTACTTTACCCATACAAACAATGACTTCTGGTAATAGATTATCTATCTCCGCTATCATCCGTTCGTTGCACCACGTAATTTCTGCGTCGTTGGGGGTGCGATTATAGATTCGTCCGTCATTTACCTTTGTAGGTCTACATGTGACAGCGTTAACATAACTCGCATCTTCACGCCTGCCACCACACTCCTCTATAATATCCATCAAGTCTCTGCCAGCAATCCCCACTAGAGGACGACCTTCTTGTGTCTCATTGAATCCTGGAGCTTCGGCAAGATAAAGTATCTTAGTGTCGTTTATCTCTGACGGCACAAGAACTGCTTGTTTTAGCGTACATTCGTCGCACTTACCCTTTGGTGCTTTTTCCATTTATCCTTGTCGTTCTCCCATTTATAACTGCCCATGCACTTCCGCCTTGGTCAACTGCCAGTCCACAATTAGGACATGCAACAATAGTCATCGCTATCTCAGGTTCATTCTCCCATACAAATTCATGCCCACAGCTACTACACGTTATCTTGTCCATCATCCCATCCATTAAAAGGTTTGAAACATCTACCAGTTTTTAGGAAGTCATCTTCGGTCTCCATTATTGCTGGTTCTCTGTCAGGACAATAATGAAACCCTCTTTTAAGCATTTCTGCCTCGACAGTTTTTACCAACCTATCTAGAAATTGCTTATAAGTTTCAGATGATTCTCTAAGATAGATAAACTCATGGTCACATACACCGGACATTGGCAATATATGTCTACCCTTAAACTTTTGGTCTTGCCAACCGTCTACGAATATCCAACCGTCTTTATATCGTGTCATTCTAAATTCTCTGGATAGTTTTTATCGCTCTTATCGACCTTTACCACATCTTTACCGGTTGCCACATAAGAGTCATGTTTGCTCATCGTATAGTTTATTCTTCCCTCACCAAACATATACTCCGCCAACCCCTTTAAGTCCTTTATTCCGTGTTCAAGTGCCATCTCCTGAGAAATGAACACCTCATTCCGTTCCGATAGACATTTGAATCTCAATCGACAACCCACACACAGATATTTCTCTCTGCCACGACAATCAAATCTCTCTGTTGTCGTTATTATATCATGGTTGTGAGTTACCTTTGGTAATTCAAGCTTAATTGTTACCATATTTCCACTGGTTGTCTGTCTCCCAAGATTCTTCCTCTTGATGTGCGTTGCACAAATCCATGTGTAAGGAGATAAGGCTCAACCGTCTCTTCCAATGTTGCTCGGTCAAGTCCGGTCATTGCCGATAAATTCTGAAGACCTATTGGTTTATCGGACAAACACTTCAGATATGCTCGGTCAGCGTTGTCCAACCCATCTGGGTCAATCTCCATGTCATCAAACCATTGCTTCAGTAACTCTGGGGTTACTTGTTTGTCATTAAGGATTATCCGGTCATAGATTCGTTTGAAGAGGAAGAGTGCAATTCTCGCAACCGTCTTACCTCGACGAGCTACCTCGTAGCTCACATAGTCTGGACAATCATACTTCAAGTTACGTGCCGCACCTGTTACCATCTTCTGTAATTCACCTACTGAGTAGGGTTGTAACACCAACGATACGAAACGAGAACGAAGAGGACCACTCAGACTACCTGCCGTAGTTGTTGCAGCGAGTACTGTTTGTGTCCCCTTATCCATGACAGTCAATAACCATTCCTCGTCTCGAATTGTGTGTACCTCATCTACGACCACAACTTGAGAGGTCGGAAAGTCATCAATGTCACGTAAGTTGACAGCAGTAACATAATCATTACGACCTATCATGTCAGCAAATATCCTTGCCAAGGTGGTTTTACCGAGACCGAAACTGCCGCTAAATAATACGTGCTGTACCGGAATTCCATGCACCTTTGTTGCTTTAAGTATTGTGTCAAGTTCATCCTTAATGACCTCTTGACCTATAAAACTCTTAAAATCAGTTGGTGTAATCAGGTCATTCCAGGCACGTTTAGAACCCTTACTCCTTCGTCTTGGCTTATCCTGTTTCTTTATACATTCCTTACATATATATCGACCATCATCAAGCGGAGTTAATTTACTATTATTTCTACCGCAGATATAACATTTATCATATATATCAAAGAATTTAAAGATGTTCAAATTTTCCTCACCCGTTTATTTGTTGGGGGATACCAGTTTAGTAGGGTTAGTATCCCCCACCACCTAAATCAACTTTCTTTTCATCCTCATTTACTCAAGTTAAGTATTATAACAAATCCTACAAAATTTCTGGTGACTGACACCAGTCCTCAAAATAACCTCTCATCGTATTGGCGACTCGTTCACCAAGGTCAGTTAAATCTTTACATGCCAATTTATCAGACCAAAACTTGAAACTCACCTCCGAACATATTTGGGTTCTATTACCCCACATATCTATTATACCACACAACTGTTCTCATGTCAACCCCTAGTAATGGGCATCTGCTGGTACTGCATATATATTGAGGTCGGCATATTCTTTTCTTGGTGACCCGTCATTGAGTACACTCCACTTCGATAAAACATTTTTTAGATGTTCCTCGTTACGAATACCCTCACCGTCTTGGTCGTATAGTTTTATAGTATAACCAGCATACCTGCCACAATTATAACACCAATGTCTGAATTGACCATCATCCATTAATTCATCATCCGTTTTAATGTTTATGTCATTTCTGATGTACCTGATGTTCTCTATAAAATGTTCCTTCGTATACCCCATCGCCTCGTCAAGAATACTATTAATTTTTCCGGTGAAGCAACGAAATCTTTCACTACAAAAATCACACTTAACAGACCCAAATTCACCACATATCTTCGTAGCCACGGGAAGCTCACCCCACCGTGCAGTGGCATATGTTTCTTTAAAGGTACTGTAGTAATCGAATGGGAAATGTGATTCACCACAAAGGTCATCAAAGATACTCTCTGCCTGTGCTAGAGCATCTTCCTCATCCTCAGCGTAGACTAACGCATATATAACTGTGTGCATTATTCTTCACCCCATCCAAGTTTGTCTAAACCAAATTCTCGTACAATCTTATTCGCAGTTTTCTCACCCCACCCCGATGCTACCGACCTCAATGAAAGGGTGATTATGTTGTGAGAGTATTCTTTCACATCAACGTATGGTAGCTCATTCAGAATCAAGTTCTTCCACTGTAGTAACGTCCTACCTGTTCCGTTCGTTGTATCAACTTGCTTCCACTCCTCTGCCGTCAGGATAAGGTCATCACGATGCGTCCAGCACTTGAAACGAGCAGGGCATCGATTACATGTCATACGTGGACATTTCTCCGTAACAATTTCATTCCATCCGTTTTCTGGGTTCAAGTATTCAACACGAATCTGACGAACTTTCCTACGTACTCGTCGCTTCTTTGGTTCTTGTGATGCCAGTACTCGGTAGCGTTTATTCCACGCTTCTTCTACCTTGTTCATACCGGTTATCTCTCCGTAAAACATTTGAATCGATGTAAACAAGTATTGCAATTGTTACCTAACTCCATGTTTACCTGTGACCCCGCATCGTTTAATAACGAAGCAAGCTGGATGAGTTGCCCTTTTGTAAAGTCATTGGCAGTAAAGATACGTGGTACGGTCTCTTGAACAGCTTCGACCCAATCTTTACTTTCCTTTAACCCCCAATATGTGACTTCACGTACCGCACGAATTACCGCAATCTTATTCATCCCAATATCGGTAATCTTCATGGTACACATGTTAGGTTGATACGCTGTTCTACGATACTCGGTATCACATGTTAGGCATTTGATTATCATTTCAGCTTCGTTAGTGTCGGTGTTGACTAACCGGATATAAAATGCTTCTTGCCCACAGCGTTCGCATGTAGCGTGTTCGAGTACGGTGTCTCCTATCAGCATTTTATTGGGTGGTGGTGGTTTCATGTAAGTACTCGTCCTTAATCTCTATAGTCAAATCAAACACGTTAGGCATCTCCATACCTATATAGTCACCAAAGGTCTCTATCAGATTCCACATCTGCCACTCACTCCATCCGTCCTCATCCTCTTGGATTAATGGTCGGTTATACCATAGTGAATCAGGAGTACGTGAAGTTAGCGGAGTATGTGGCAATTGGCACATTAGTTCGTCACGTTTTTGTTGCAACACCTTTCGTCCATGTTCTGTTAATCTGACTCTTACATTGTCGTTAATGTTGAACATCATACGATAATCACCCAATCATCGTTTTTACCGACAAGGATAACACCAGTTCCGTTGCCCTCTTTTACTTCTTCGTCACCGGTAGGAATTTCTACACCATATTTCTCAAACTCGTACCAACTGGCAAGACCGTACGAAATATAACTACCCTGCATTAGCTCATATATCTCGTCCCCACTATACTCACTGGTATCAGGGTCTCGTAATACTAATAATGTTATTGCCGATTCCTCATTACTCCACCCACGTAATTCCATACCATGTTCACGAGCGTAGTCTCGAATGATATTGACTTTACCCACCGTCCAACTGTATTTGTTGTTACCGAACGCATGGTACGCATACTGTGCCGGAGGATACCCTCTCATTTTTCTCATTTCCTCAAGGTATCCATCAATATCGTCACTGGTAAACCTAGCTTCTAACTCTGCCAGACCCGTCTTTTCAATCTTAATATCCAGAGTCGGTGGTATAGGAGACTCTGCAAGCACAATATTATCATTGTGTAGTAGTTTTATTTTATCGACTGCCATCTATATTGCTTCCTTCATATCTTTTAACTCATTATATGAGTCCACAACAATATCTGTATCGTTCGCCCACTGCCAATTACCGGTGGTACATTTCACACCGTATGGGTATCCATTACACTCAAGGTTGCTTATCAGGATACCATACTCACGCTCATTATTCAATGCCTTCAACTGGTCAACAGTCCATCTCTCACCGAACAGTATCTCTGGTGACTCATTCTTTTTCTTACCCCTAATTTCCTCTGTCTTGTGAGATGTAGCACACTTAAATCTCTGACCACAGTCTTGGCACACATCTTCCAACCCCAACCGGTCAGCTTTGAACTCAATATCCTCGTCACATAGGACGTTTTGTGCTGAAATTACTTCTTGGTCGTAGAAGTACAAACCATATGTACCTCTTGGTATGTCGTCTAAGTTGGCAGGTATGCGAGTAGTCACCTCTCGTGTTTCGCTCTCTGCCACAAAAGCTCCTGGTTGATAAAAAGTTACGTAATGTTTTAACATCGAATCACTCTCTCCACTAATTTCACTTGGTACGTCCCACCATATTCTTCCCTTACGACTCTGCCGCTTCGTACCAAGCTTTTAATTACTGACTCTGGTAGTGCTTTATATTTATGCTTCTCGTCAAACCTTGTCGCAAAACACGGAAATCTTGCCGGACAATCATCACACTGGTCATCACAGGTAAGAATGCACATATCGTCAAGTAGACACTCTTCCTGACACTCGCTTCCACAATCAATTGATATTTTCATTCTATTGGTGTACCAACTCCCTCTCTATCTACTGCAAAGCAGTCCTCGAAACCACGTCGTTTTTTGTACTCAGTCAACTCGGTTTCATCGTCGTATGCAACCACTTCGAGAAGAGTGTTGCTGTCTAGGAGTGCCAAGTTTTCATGTTCAGGGTATACATTATACATAACTTTCGTAAGATGTAACCCTAAAAACAATGACTCAGTGAACACAGGACGAATCCCGTATTGCTGACACACAAATATAAGTTCCGGTAAGTTGGTCGCTGCCTTGATTGTTCGTATCATCCTGTCCTCATAAAAGTTATTTCTAGTTGCTGTTCTCCCCGCACATTCAACACTTGTTGCACGTTCATGATAGTCCATTGACCATGTGATACGTTGTGATTATAATCATATTTTAACATACCTTGACACGATATGTCAAATCTTGTCGGAACAATTGCCTTAGTCTTTAATATTGACGACACGGGATGACTATACACCACATGCCTTGCTCGTGTCATGCACTTGAACCTGTTCTCACAATCGTCACAATAGTCACCGATTATGTCTTTGGTAGATAATGATAAAGCCATTTTCATTGTATTGCTCGGTTACGGATGTAGTACATGACGTACCCCAAATCAGGGGAACGAAATGTATATCCCATATCTTCCTCAGTATCATTCTCGTCCTCGTAGTCATACCGCAACCACTCAATCTCGTGTTCGTAGTCACTCTCTGCCACTCGCTTTGCTTCATCAATATCATGATAAAGACCCATCGAATGTTCGGTAGTATACTCTGTTCCCATCGGTCCGCCAAGATGAGTTAAGTCCTCGTAGATGAGTTCGTACACACTATCGGTCACGATACACCCCCGCTTGCCGGAGCTTGTTCAAGTCAAACTCGGCTTCTCTGTTCGTCCAGCAGATGAATCTCATGTTACATTCGGTACACTGGTCGGGGTAGTTCTTACATAGTATTGGTACTTTCTGACCCCAATGTGATGCGTCCACACCCATGATTAATCTGCCCTGACCGTCCACAGTCAATCCGTCACGACGTAACGCATCGATGTGTTTACATGTACGGTTACCACGCTGGTTGTATATCCAGCTTGGGCAGTTACAGGAGAATAAGCCATTTTGGTCTACCTTGATGGTGTAGTTTCGTCTGCCACTAGACGATGGTACTTCTGCAAAAAAGTTATATTTCATTAATCCCACTCCAGATTAATAGTATCACATTCTTCCATAATTGGACACAGTGTGCCCTGTTTCTGAGAAATCGAACATCCTTTACACTTACTGAAGTCAACGATTCTCGTTTCTTCTTCAGTATAGTCGTAATCGTTGAGGGATGTCATCATCGCAGCTTGTGATGCCTCATCGATGTCACTAACATCAATATCATAAAATCCCTTGAGCTTCTTGTATATTCTTATTTCCATACTGCACTTCCTACCCAACTCGGATTGCCAATTAATACTCCCCGTTCATCTATTTGGCGTGAACCATGATTAAATTTACGACAATAATGACACATGAATTTCAAGTTATAGTTGTACTGATGTTCGTTTATCGCAAATATACGGTTACAATACGGACATTGCATAAGATAGTAACCCTGTAGTTCTGCCCCGATTACGATGGTTTTCGTTGGTTCAATATTCTCCAACACCAACCACCGGTCTGTTCTCGTAGTGTAACATTTAAACCGCCACGGACACTCGTCGCAGTTTCCCTCACATTCACCCCAAATTGCAGTATTACCAAAGTGTGTTATTATCTTCATCTAATCATCTGCCACGATATTTCACCCACCCAAACTCTGGTACAACACGTATGTACCTAAGTCTTTCTCTTTGACGGCTATCATACATTCTTCGGAAGGGTTACCGTATGGTATTATCTCGGTATCGTACATACAATCTCGTCTAAACTCATTTACCTGTGATGTAAAAGATACTATTTTATCTCGTCTGTTCTTAGGTTTAGCCAGAGTGACAACTATCAATGAATTAGGGAATTGCTCTTTCAGTCTGTTAATATATGCTGCCTTCTGGAATATTCCATACCCATCAACAATAATGACAGTTCGTTCCTGACTTCTCGTGAGCAAGTCTGCCGCATCTTTGCAGATAGCTCTGACTTCTATTCCTTTTAGCTCTCCATATCGCACGACCTGATTTAGCTGGTGCAAGTCTATTGAGTTGGCTAAAACATAATTAATCTTCACGTCCGAACAGTAGTCGATAAATTTTGCAGTATTCAGATACGCTCTTTTATATTTACCCTTGATGAATCCCTCAATTGCACCACAGCAAACAAAGATTCCATTCTTAGCTTTATATTTCGATGTGTGTAAATATTGGTACAACTTTTTAGCCTTATCAACCTCTCCCTCTCCGGTTAAAAAAGGGTGACTCAGTATATTTTTAGATGTTTGTAAGAAGTTAACAAGGTAGAAGTCACTTATTTTGCTCATGACCGTATTAAAGTCATCGATTGCTGGTAACATAGTTACTGTTTCTTCTAGGTCTTTTGCCGGATTTAATACTAACTTAGAAACAGCCCCATTAAATTTTGACTTCCCTTTCTTACCATACATTCCAGAACCTTTACGAATAGTATTCATTCCTTTAGTAAATACATCTATGGTTACTAACCAAGATTCTGGATATTTGTATACTATCTGCTCTGCCATGGCTACTTTGTCCATGTCTTTATCCAACATAGAAAGTCCGGTATTTGGTATGCACTTTCGATTAAAAGCGTCCGTTATAATCTCAGTAAAGTTTATCATAGTCCAATCTCACTTAGGAATATCGTTGCTAATCTATCAATGTTTTGTTTATAGGCATCGTCTACGACGTATTCCGTCAGATTTGCATTATTCTTATCCAACACATAGTGAAGCTGTGCCCCTAACCACGTCCTATTGCTAGGAGTTACCATAGTTGTCTGTGTGGCAATTTTTGATGTATACATGTCATCCATAAACTTCTGAACAATGGGTGAAGTTATACTTGGTGTCATTGAAGGATTACTCGCATAATTACACATGATGTTAAATTGCTCGACGATGTATTCCTCGTTGGTGGGATTCTCCCATAGTTGAAGCACCACCGCTTTTAATGAATGAGCTTGCCGATAAACTGGTGCGTTACTGTCACAAAGCTTTGACAGGTAATGCTTCATCTTATCATGAGCTTTTATTAGTTCATCTACAGATGCTTTAGCCCTCGTATGACCGCTACTTAAAAGTGCGTTAAGTGTACTCTGTTCATTTTTAACCAACCTGTCATTAACATAGCTGTTAAAAATAGCCGTAGTTGTTCGTGGAAGTCCCCTATCCATGTGGATTATCAGTTCTTTCGGTACATGACGAGCAATAAAGAATGTTATACTTGCATCAGGAAATTTTGTAGTGTATTTCTTAGTCGCTTCCATACGATGTTGCCCATTCATCATTTCTTCTGTTCCATCATCGGCATCACAGAATACGATTGGGTCAAGTATTCCAGAAGTCCAGTTACCGTTCTCCATGTCTCTGGCATAGGAGTCCGCTGTAGCCTGATTTATATTTCTAATATTGTTTCCCTTAGCCAAATATTCAACTGCTATTGCGTGGGTAACTTCAACCATTTCCAGTGTATATGGAAGTCCTTTCATTATTTTTATCCTCCTTTATCTGCCACAATTCTCCAGGTGTCGATGCCAGGAATTAGCGATAATGTCCTACCATTATCCCAGTGCATCAGTAAGTGTCCCAGTCCGTCTACATCGTAGCATGTACCAACAGTACCGGCAGGCACTGGGTTGGGGTCGTACGGCATGGAGATTAGTTCTATTCGTTTGCCGATGTACTCGTTACTCATCTCCCTCACCCCTAAGTTCGTTAAGTATCGCTCCCAAGAATGCCACCGCTACCATCGGGAACAATGTTCCGACAAACCAGAGAATCAACCACATCTGCCAATATCCGATGTGTGGTACATTAAATATCTCAGTAATCGGACCATTCCATACCAACATGGCGATAAGTGCTTCTACAAATGAACCAACAAATAACGAACCAAACCATAGTCTGGTTGATAATTTCAAATTAAAGTACCTCTAGTTTAGCTTCAAGTTCTGCCAACCGTTCTCTATCCGCAGCAGACATGCCTATTGTCCCAATCTGCTCTGCTACAGTCAAGTATTTCTTGTATATTGTTACCATTTCCTGTAATATTGTTTCTCGTTCTGTCATCGCCAAAACCTCTTTGTTGTTCTCGTGTTCCGTTGCATTTTTTGTGGGTCTTGTGAGAATACCTTACTATCACGAGGTTCTTCGTGTTGTGTTGTATAACATTTGAACCTATCCTGACAAGTGGTGCATATCTCACGTATCTCCTTATTTAATAACTGCCGAATCTCGGAGTGTGGTCTGTTCTTACACTCTCGACATAGCGGTATGACAAAGTTACATGTGCTGTTCGTGTTAAATTGTAGCCGTTCAACTGTGGTGGGGAACAGGTTTTCACCTTTTACCAATCCACACAACGTGCAATACACCATGCGACTACGCTGACGTTCTTCCTTCCGGCACTTATCACAGATAGGTTTAATGACGGTAACTCCGTCCTCTACCATCGTGTATGCCCGTACATTTTCATGTACGAAACCACAATTAACACACCAACCTATACGATGTTTTGTGTTACTCATAATTTTTTCTGTGCTGAACAATTGCGGATAATCTATCTTCTCTGCTGAACAATTGCGGATAATCTAGTCGTACCTGCTTAAGCCGTTGCCAAACTTCCTCCGTAGGAGTGTCCAATTTCAGCATATCGATTCCGCTGTCTGCCATCCGTACCACAGCTTCCGCAAATTGCGTGTCTGACATGTTAAGTAAATCTTGTGCCGTACAGTTTGAATAGTCCATTCTTTTACCTCATCGTTGTGAGACACTTAAATCTATCTGGACAAGTGCCACAATTCTCACCTTCTCCTAGTGGTAACTCCTCGATAGTTATTCGTAAAAATTTATTGAGATTCTTCGTGAGTATATCAGTCACGTCTTTCAATGCTGAATATCGAACCGGACGGTGATTATAGTGCCATGCCCTTTTGGTTGCGGTGTTATCTCTGAAATCTGGACAACCTAGATAGTGATAGATTAGATAACGAGTACCGTCCTCAAGTCGTTCCACCGCATCCTCTTCCTCTTTGAGAAAGCCTTCCATCACCGCAGGTTGTCTTGCCGCTTTAGATTCTCTTACCAGAAGTTCCTTTCGAGCATCCTGAACTTTGTCAATCAGATTATCAGCTTCGAAATGAAACTCTTGTGGTATAACTGACAAACGTTTCATTAGGGCAGCAAGTTGTTCACGTATCTCATCGAATTCTTTAGCCGCTTCCGTTCTGTTCAACAGTCACTTCCGACACTTTCTTTATACACTGTGGGCACTCGCTTCGACGTGGGGTATGTTCCCACATTCTGCCACACTCTTTGCATACCTGCATCAATACTTTAATACATGCTACCATTTTATTTTCCAAACTTTCTCATAATATCAAAACCGCTTAACCCGATTTTTGGCTAAGAAAATTTTTCAAACTTCGCCCTGTTCTGCTGGTGGTTCATTTCTTTTTCACCACTATCAATATTAGAAAGAGTAACCAAATAATACCCATAACAACAATTGCCCACCCTGCATAGGTTGGGTTATGCCAAAGGTTGATGTACCAGTTACCAATTGTCTCAATCATCTTCCATCACAATTATCTTGCCCAAACTTGGATTCCATCCGTTTGTATAGTTATTGGGAGTCATTACCCATATTGTAGGACAAGTTATTTTGCTAGGATAAGAACCTGCCCCATCAGTACAGTAGATAACACCATCGACCTTCTTCTTGAGATGGAATGTTTCGCCATTATTATTGGTGTATACCCTTTTTTCGACCAGTTCAAATACCGGTCTAAAATCAGTACCACCATAACCATATCTTTTTATGCCCTCACCCTTCGGTGGTTTGCGTTTATAATCCTGAACGTGAGTTATATCCGCATCACATTCGACATGGGTAATACCAATCCCTGCCTTAAACATAGCTCCTATTTCTTTCCAGAACATAGCAAATTCTTTGTCATCTACACTGCCGGAGCTATCTGTTGCTACCACGAAGTGAGCTTTACGTTTCACTCGATAGCCTGGAAATGTTATCGGGAAACGTCGATTCAGCCGTTTACGAGTCGATACCCAACTAGCAAATTCTCTGAATCCATAGAATCTCTTTAACTCTGATTTCCAAGTGATAGTCTTGTGGTACAGACATTCATCGATTAAACCCTTTAACCAAGCAGGCATCGTACCCTGAGACTTGTTCGCTGATTTATGTACCGCTTTCTTGACCATCTCTTTAATTTTCTCGTGAGCTAATTCACGGTTATCGCTACCCGCTGCCCATGCTGAATGATTATCCATCGGCATCGGTATCTTTGTACCGTTTACATCAACGTTACAACCACTTCCAGTATGCGGAACGCTGCCGTCACCCTGATTTCCACTGCCGTTTCCGCTGTCCTGTTTCTGTTGATATTCACCTTTTCCTTGTCCTTGACCATTGCCGGTTTGCTGATTCTGGTCTTGACCTTGACTCTGTCCATCCTTACCACCACCTTGTCCACTGCCTTGTTGTCCCTGACCTTGACCATCACCACCCTGACCCTGACCTTGACCACTGTCTTGTTCCTGCCCCTCACCCTGACCAGCACCTTGCTGTTGCTGTTGACCGTCACCCTGCTGACCTTGCCCCTGTCCTTCACCCATTTGCTGACGAGCCGCAGACTCTTGTTGAGAAGTAACAGATGTACCAATTTCTACATACTGCTTCGGCATCTTATTCCAGATTATGTCGTAGTATATCTCAGATGCCTTATTTTCTTCAAGCGGTATTTTCTCGTCACCGATAAAGAACGATTTCAAATTCAAGGTTTCAAATTTGTGCGTATCTGGGTTAAGTGGCATGTCACATACTGGACATTCCTTACGATTTGCACCGGACGAGGTTTTACGAACAAAGATGTTACACTCTGGACACATCAGTCCGCTTGGTAGCCCTTTGATGAACTGGTTTATTGCAACATCATTTGCCAAATTCCACACATAGTGATTTCTATTCTCTGCTCTGATAAGATGTTTGTTGAGTATGTGCAAAATTTCATGCTCAAGACAAGCTATTTTTTCTTCTTGAGTCAACCCCCAAGATTGGGCACTTGGATTGCTTTTATTATAGTCACCACTGTTGTAAAAATCGGTATTAATAAACAGATGAGGCTGTAACTCACTACTAATCATTACTGCCATAGTAGTGATTACCCGACCACCGATGTTCAAAGGAGAGTTTTTGTTTACAGTGTGTCTACGAAACTGCTGTAACAAATGCCCATAGAAGTGCTTTTGCTCAAGTAGTAATTCAATTACTTCCGGTTCGATTAATTCTTTCATATTTACCCAATGTCATTCTTTCTGGCGTCTCTTAGGATAGCAAACAAGTCGTCACGTGCGAGAAGGAGACGTTCGTTTATGTCGTTATTATTTGACAGTTCCTTGAGAACATCAAATGCCAAGTCTTGAGGTAACATGACAAAGAAGTCCGCAGCATTGTTAAGCTGTTTATCATTATAGTCATGTGATGTTTCTTCGCTTAAGCATTGCCCGATTTCATCAAGAGTAATACGAAGTAGGTCAAACCTAGTTGTACCATCACCTGCCTCGACCTGCTCAAGTATCCGGTCTTTAACTTTATCGAAACCATCAAATATCTCACGAGCTTTAATTGGTTTATCGATTTCAGTCTTAAGCGACTGCCAGAAGCTTGTCGCTGCCGCAGAACCTATGACCATTTCTGCAACGTCCAACCAGTGTTTGCGTGGGATAGGTGTGCCTTTCTTAACCTTGTCGCTTATTAACAAGCTAAGAAATTCATAACCACGTGGAGTAGGAAGAATTTCAATCGGAATGTCGATTGACTCATTGCCGAGGAATGATTCCTCTATCGCAATAAAGTCTACAATATTCTGGTCAATCCCATGTTTACGTGCCCACTTCAACCAGTTATCTGTTGATGTTACGTACTTAATATGTACGAATCTGTTCATTAATGCAGGGTCAAGTTCTGTAACATTGTAATCCTGACCAGTGCCCGCATCACTTGACGGTGGATTACCGGCACATATTATCGGACAATCATCCGGTATTTCATGGGTATGGATACGTCGGTCAAGTACAATCTGAAACGCTGCCTGTTGAACGTCCTCTCGACCACGATTGAACTCATCGAAGAAGAGAGCAACTTTTTCACCTGGCTGAGGAAACCAACTGGGTGGTAACCAAACCATTTTGCCAGCAATCGGTATGGTTGCACCGTCCTGTTCGCACATCGGACAATTGGTGAACCGTGCCGCAAACCCATATTCCGTACCACATTTTGGACAATAATACAGTGAAGCAGGATGCCCAATAAGGTCACCAACTTCCATCTGACCGAGACGCAAGTCTCGTACTTTGTAGCCAAGAGCTTCATATACTGCTCTGGTAATCTGACTTTTACCGATTCCATGTTTGCCCCACAGGAACGGTGTCAGACCGACTTCGCCACACCTTTTAAGAACCAATTCGATAAGTGCTATATCCTGCATATATATCCCCCACTGTAATTATTATACCATAAAGCCCTAGTCACTGTCAACATCCTCTTTAGGCACGATTTGAAACCAACCGTCGAACGTCTCGTCGGTTAGCTTCGGTACTTGCGCCAATTTGTTGACCTGCCGTTTTGCGATGTTTCGCATTGCTCTCATCTGCCCAAATGAAAGTGGTCTACTGCTACTTTTGAACATTACATCATTTACAAACGTAAACGCATTGCCGAGATTAAGTTCAAGCAACCGGTATCCGAGTTTGCGTGCTTCTTGTTGTTCCTCTATCTTATCATCTGAGGTCATACAGGCATCAAGATAGAGTTTAGTAGCAAGACTCCTTTGTTTATCGGATAGTTCACCCTTAACAATTATCTGACTTTGGAGACTGTCAACCAAAGAACGTAGCCACGGTAATCTAGCCCTCGTCTCTTCTAGTCTGTCCCACAAAGTGGCATTACCAGGAAGTTTTGCCCTGAACTCTTCCAGAGCTTTCTCCCTGTCAGCCATGGTAAAGCTGTCTTGGGGTATCTCCCTCCAATCGAGCTTATGACTAGTCACTGATTGAAATATGTTACGCTTTCTTCGATTCGCCATCATCAAGCTTATCCAGTCCTTTCAATCCGTCCGTACCAAACCATTTTGACATTGTGTCTGAAAATTCACTATCTGTCACACTACTGCCAATTCCGAGGTTAATCACACCAAGAATAAGCATATACTCCAATGCTATCGACACAGCAATAGATTGTGGGTCACTTACAGCCAGTGCTCCCATCGCAAACTTATTTGCCCTGTCCGTGAGGAACTTGTACAAAGTAGGGTTCGTGGTCTGTAATGCTGTAAGCTGTTCGTCCAGCCACTGTTGAACCTGCCCCTGTGTTATGCTTTGGTTCAACGCTTTGAACTGCTCTCTTATATGTTTATCTGTGATTACTGGCAGATTTTCCATATTTTCTCCCTACATTTCGATGAGTATAATAACACCGAGTCGGGCAGGTGACGAATTAACTCCTCTGGTCAACTCGCCCCCTGCACCGCAACTCCCTTACTGAAAGTGTCTGCGGTAACCGAAGTTAACTGGTTCGCCACCGGTCTTTGGTTTCCTTCGTGATGTTATTACAGTTGACCATAGCATTGTCCATACCTTGCCAACACGCAGTACAATAACTATCGCATATACCAATAAGACGCTCTGTAACGCAGTAAGCCAATCGATAGATGCAACGGTTGGTAGTAGCGATGGTACAACATAATTCCACAACACCATGACAAGCAATGCCACCGCACATGCGGTAGCCCCTGCTGTAATTGCAAGGACTAACGCACTAGCGATTATGCCGATGAGAAAACCAACACCGACAGCAAACAATGATAGCGGATTTAATTTCATTATTCACTCTCCGCCAACGCTTTGAGTGCGTCCTCAATATTCTGCTGTGGTACTTCCGGTTGACTGGTAATCACAATGTCCTTACCAGCAAGTTTATCTTCCGCCATCTTGTTGAGTGCATCCATGTAGTTATCTGAGTAATCATCATGACGGAATGGTTTTGAAAACTTGCCGATAACCTGAGTTATCAGGTCAACCTGAACATCTGATACCTCTGATGCAGGTACTGCCGGTGATTCCTTCATCTCACCTGACCAATAAAGGGTTGACAACACCAGACTCTTACCGGTGGGGCGAATAACACAGAGGTTTTCCCTCCGACTTATTGCCACCTTACCCACAGCAACCTTACCAGTTTTCTTCAATCCTTCAAACAGAAGGTTGAAGGCTGTGACCCCGACTTCGTCCGGTGAAATATGGTATGTCTTATCGGTCAGTAAAGGATTAACATCACCTGCCTGAACGAACCGGTCAATCTCGATGTTCTTTGTGGTACTTAATGGTAGGCTATCGAGTTCCTCTTTCGTAAAGGTAACCACCTGCCCTTTACTTATCTCGATACCTTTGATAATGTCAGCCTCAGTCAAATCCGCATTACATTTCTTACAGATTTTCTTTCTGCCACCATTACCCATATCATCTTTGTGGTACTCGTGCAGGTTGCTCTTAGCTTCCGTTGCTACCCCGCCAAGTCGTACTGGTATGAGGAATGTACCACCAATGGAAATTGTCATTTTCCATCCTCTACTTTGTGCCATTTTTCACCTCAATCCTGAAAATGTCTTATATTTCCGGTATCTGTAAATGCCGGTCTTACGCAGTCTCGTAGATGTTTCAATCCAGAGGTAGGTTTGTTACTGTATTCGGCATCTTGTATTTCCGCATCAATAACGTCGGCTATCCTCTGACGTGCTTTTTCATCTGATATTTCTTCTTTAAAACCCATGCACTTCCCCCATTATAATTATAGCAGATGCCAACGATAATGTCAACTGTTAGACTTATTCGCCAGGATTTCCGAGTTGAGCAATATCATTGCCACTTTTGGATTAATTTTCCGTTTTTCAAGCGTATTACGTATCATCATAGTTTTATCGGTATCCCACAGTAATTTAAGTATTGATAGTAAATCATCTTTAGTTAGTTTCCACTTTGTGCCACCAAACTGAGCATACCATAAACCATTTTCGCACCGGAAACTCAGACCTATGTTGCCACACTCCTTCCGTAGTTTGTTAAGATTCACAACTCTATCAAGCTCTTTCTTCTTTTCAACATGTGCCTTCGCTTTCTCTACCCTCTCTTCATATGTCGGCTCTACCGGTACATTGTATGTACCATCATCAACATTGCCCGTCCAACAGTTGAAGAAGCTCTTACAAGTTTTGTCACACTCACACGACAATCCTTTAGCACTTGTCACACTACCCCACACATGAGGTCGGCATTGTGGGTGAAGTATTATTGGTGGGATATTGACATCTGTAACCTCTTGGCTAAACGGATTCCACCTACCACCACTCTTATATCCTGCGTTGGTAGCGTGACAGTGTGGGCATTCCATTTTGTTTAATTGGACACCATGAATGGCACGCTTCTTCGCCTTATCTCTAATCGATAATGTAGTGAAATCGTTACCACATATATTACAGTGAAACTTCATTTATACAGTGCCAAAGCATAGTCCATATACTGCTAACGCTACCACCAAACCAACGACTATGATGTATATAGCCTTGAGTGCGTTTTCAGTTATGTCAATTTTGATGATTTTCATCTACTTCCCCATCCTCTATTATTTTAGCACGAGCCGCAATTTTTTGCAAGTCCACTCCATTCATTGCCAAGAACCTATCTATCAACTCATGAATGGTTGGCTCTTGCATACCATTGAACGGTACTTTGGTCAAGTCTTTATCGACATTAATATTCAAGGCATCACCGGAGTAGCATTTGAATTTTAATTTGCAATCCTTACATATATGGTCGTAATCGAGCTTGCCAAGACACCGCTTGTCGGTGAGTAGTTTGTATTTCTTGTTATCAAAGGTAAGGTAAATCGGTTTGCCAGGAGCTTCCTTTAGCTCCTTAATTTCAGCCGTAAATACAACAGTATCATCCATTATTAACCTCTTTCTTTTTTAGATATGCTACCCAATAATCGGCAGCGTCCACTCTAACATCCCTACGACCACGACCTGCACCACGACCACGCCACCGTATACCCCACCGTTGATGAACAAGAAATTTACTACACAAACGTCTGAACTCCTGCCCCTCTTTATCATTAGGTACTTCGAATGTGTAATTTACGTCAATAGATACAGAATTTAATTGTCTACTTGTGACACAAGCAAACTTGTCATGACAACTAAGACATGGTTCATCATCATAATTAGGAGTGCCAATCTCTTGTCTACACCTTGCTATTCTTCTATCTACCGGTTTCATCGACTGGTACATCTAATCCCTCTTTCTTTAGGGTATAACATTTGAATCTATCCTCACATACCCCACAAGCATCCAGTGCCCTGAACGTATGACAATCTCTAACGTCTACGAAGTCTTTCATTTGAGATGTATTTAGTATCCAAGAATTACCGTCCTCGAACGCTAGCCAGAAGCTGTCTTTACCTACCTTATGCCCGATGTATCTAATCCAACCAAACTTTCCGAGAAACGTCTCTTCTCCGATTCTGCCGGTTTCCTTGACATAGACTCTATCACCGACATGGTATGTATTAGTCTCTAACCGTAATGATTTACTCAATGGTATCTATCTGCTCAACAGTTTTATCAAGTCTGATACCCCTGAACTGAGGATGCCGTATCGAACTAACACTACCATCAATATTGCGTATAATACCATAATGTTTGACCGTAACAACAATCTCCGGTATCACTGTATACACGTCACCTTGCTTGCCGGTAGTAATTAGCTGTAGTTTCTTGAGCATATCCTCTTTCGTCATGGTCTTTGAGCCAAATCCACCACCAACTCTTGTGAGTCTTTCTACCTTACCATCAACCATATGCCCTACGACCACCGTCAAATTTTTTGCCCTCTTTGTACCGGTCTCGTATCCCATAATCACAAGGTCAGCATCTGCCACATACTTACGCTTTGCCCATCTCCCTGTCATACCATCGATGTATCTGGATAGGGGGTCTTTCACTACTACACCCTCAAACCCCGCACTAACCACCTTATTAAAGAAGGCATCAAGCTCTGCCTGGTTGTTGCATATTGCCATCGGTACGAGTCCAACCTTCTTGTTGTAGAACGTTTGACGTTGTAGTAATTTCCTGATTTCTATATGGTTAGATGTTTTCCACACTTCCTCGCCATCATACTTCAAACAACCGAACACTCCCAAGTTTAGGTCATCATCCAACTTGTGACGTGCGAAGTCATAGAAGTTATTCCCGCCACCATATACCAACTCAGCTAAGAACACGCTATCATCTGGTATATCTATTTGAGTCACCGGCATGTCAGTGCGTATCCTACCATGCTCTGGTTTGTTTGCGAGATAAATGTCTCCCTGTTTCTTTATCAGATATTGAAACTCACCGTCCAGTTTAACCTCGGCAATGTTAGGAAATGAAATGTAATCACCCTCTATTTCCATGAAAGGTAATCCCTGATAAAGTGGGCTATTCTTATCTTGATATGTTTTCATAATGTCCAACACCTGAATCTATATTTGCAACCTCGACATGCCTTGTCTCGTGTTAGGTATTTAGGATTTCTTAGGCTACCAAGTCTGGTTATTCCTTGACACTCGCTGAGGTCATGGTCAAATACGTTTCCGTCTGGATAATTCATACTATACTTTTTACGCATTGACTCACATACATCTATGTACCGCTTCCTCACTTCGTACTCCAACACGCAAATCGTGCCTTGCACTCGCTACAATCATCTGGTGTAAGTGCCGTACGCCTACAAAAGGCAAAGATTGTAATATCGGATATACTCTCCCTTTCACGTGTTTCCACAACCAACTCTGCTTTTAGTTTTCGCCATGCCTTGACAAATGCTTCTGTATACGCTACCGGTGTATTTGCTATTAACCTTGCGACTGCCGCAGCCGACTTCTCCATCTCCTGTCTACCGGCTGCACGGGTGACAGGAACAGATGTTATGTCATATAAGTCACTATCAGCGTCACCTGCCAACATAATCTTTGGTTCGTTAGCTTCCACCTACTATTATCCTTTTATTCTTTGGGTCTGTTATCCAGTGCCATCCAATATGACATTCCTCGCAATATACAACCACATCTAACCAATATCGACTACAATGATGAACTGTTAGATGTGTCACCACACCGCAATTCTCACAGTGACCTACCCACTCTCTGATGTGCCGTAATATTCTAGTTTTGAGTATACCGACACGAGCTTTTTCCTCGTCCCATACGATGAGTGCCGTCATTCGGTTAGTAAGTATCCTATTGCATTTTCAACCCGTAGTGCTTCCAGAAACCACTCACTCATACTCGTATTGTATGCCTCGTAACGGTCAACCAACTTCGGATTAAATTGACGTACCAAGTGCAACCCACAGTCATACTTATCTAATTCTTCCTCGCAATCACAGAAGTTTAAGTATGCCGCTTTCAAGTTTTTATTTGCGTGTTTAAGTAACTTTTCCAGTCCTTTTAGTTGTTTGTCCCGCCTCATTTTGTCCTCTTTAATAATAGCGATAACCAACCCAGAACGCAACCCAAGAGAAATCCTCCGATGGCACAGAGACAGATGAGTCCTGTCCATTCAAAGATAGTATCCATTAGTCACCGCCTGCCTTAAAGTTGTATACTGGTTTCATCATAAACTCAATATCAACGGTCTCACCGATAGCATCGACTATCATGTCTTTATCCTTGTACGCCATCGGTGACTCGTCGATTGTATCCAGTGTTGCGGTAGTAGTATAAATACCGTCCATCTGAGCCGTAAACTCATCCATTGATAGGGTTGCTTTTGCTTTCTTTCTCGATAGGATTCTTCCAGCCCCATGCGGTGCGGAGTAATTCCATTTCTGATTGCCCTTACCAATACATACCGCAACACCGTCACGCATATTGAATGGTATAACTAACCGTTCACCATCATGTGCCGCAACTGCACCCTTACGGATGATTTTATCTTTGAAATTGATGTAATTGTGAACTGTATCGAAGGCATTGTCCGGTGATATAATCTTACCACCTGTCTGAGAAGTCGCTACACCGAAATAATTGAGTATAATCTCAAGCATGATACCACGATTTAGTGTGGCGTAGTGTTGTGCTATTCGCATTGCCTGTAGATATTGATAACCACCATGTTCCATTGGTAAATACTCAAGATTATGATAAGCTGATGCCCCTACGAACATTTCTTTCAATAATTCTTTAGCTTTATTTTGGTAGTAATTTGCAATCTTTAACCCGAAATTTCTGCTACCGGAATGAACCAGAAGCCAGTACGTACCATCCTCTGCTTCGTCAATCTCGATGAAATGGTTACCACCACCAAGAGTGCCAAGCGAACCTTTAACCCTGCTTGACTCTTGTTTTGTCTCATTTGCATAGTACATAATCTCACTATCATCCGGTATGTATGAATCTGGTCGATAGCCGTTTATCATTCGCTGTGAATAATTTCTTATACTGAATCCACTTGGTATATTAGCCTTGATAAAGTTGTCAAGTTCCTCGAAATCGATTGAGTGAACTGGTAACGGACATGACAACACACCACAGCCAATATCTACTCCTACTACGTTCGGTATAACATAGTTATTCATCTTTGCTGTGAAACCAATGACCGCACCAGCACCAGCATGACAGTCTGGCATGATTGCTATGTACGTTTTAGCAAATGCCGGATGATTCAAGAATGAGTATATTTGTTTTACCGTTTCCTCATCTATCTCATCAATCATGACATTTGCCGAGTTGTATTTACCCTTGTATGTTATCATCCTCTACCTCTACTGTCACTGTCACTTTCTTGCCAATAAGTTTGTCAAAGTCAACGTGGTCTTTGTACTCGTCCCAACTCTGTAGCCGAACGAACATTCCCTCATCCTTATCATCGTTCGGTACGAACTGGTACATCTTTGCCATTCCACCATCTTCCACCGCAATCCAATCCTCATCGACAATCTCTGTAACCTGAAAAACTATAGATTTTTTATCCATTTTTATTGCCTTTTATTAACTGTTTTAACATAAATTTCTGTTATTTTATGCTATTTTATTGCCGTTTTTTAACCGTTATTTTCGTCATTTTTTACTGATTTAGCTTCAGATTTTCCGGTTTCACTGGAGATTTCCGGCTTATTTCTAAAATTACGCACTTCTGAACCGCATAAAACACACTTTAGATAGTGCTGTTCCACACCTTTTACCCAATCCTTTTCCCATGCCATCGTTCCGTTCGCACACCTAGTACATGGGTATGCCCAGAAGTCACCATCGAATGTCTTGACCACCTTAGTTCTTGGTTTCATACTCTGCCTCTTCCTTCCGGTGTCTACATGATGGACACAGGCTTTCAAGAATGTCGTTATCGCTCGTTGATATTATGTCTAGGTATGCCTCTACCATCGAACCTTCGATAATTTCCTCAAACAATTCTCCACAGTTGATGCACTTAAACTTGAATGCTTGTCTCATACCCAACTGACTAAGAGCCTGATTATGAATCAGTTGCTTGATATTTCCAGGCAAATCGATAAAGTCCATCCCATATTCTTCTTTGGCTATCTTATCTTCCAATGTCTCTGTACTATGAACCATCATCCCCTTCCCTCAGAGCATCGAACTTTAGTGCCGCTTCGATGCTTAATTCTTCAAGTTTTCTCCTCGCTTCTTTCATTTCCTGCCAGACTTCCATTCCTCGTTCTGTTCTTATCTCATCGATAAGCCTTTGCTGTTCTTCCTCATCAATGTTCATTTGCCTGCCCCTCATATTGCTCTCGTTCTCTATTAAGAGCCACTTTTACTTGGTTGCGTAATATATATGCTGTTAGGTTAGTATCCAAAGTGAGATAGTACGTTAATGCCCTCAGTTCAAGAACGGATAACCCGTCAAGCATTGGTTCAATTTTTCGCCAATACTCTCTATTAGCTTCCCAGAATCCTTCTGGGGCTACGAGATTACCATGTTCATTGAAATGAATTTTAGTTGGGTCGCTGTTCTGCATTATTAATGTTTCTCCATAACCACTTGTGCAGGGCATTACTATATCCACCACTACAAAATTTCTTATGGATACAAGTGATGCAAACTCCTGCCGAACACGCTGTTCTAATCTTTATCATTTAATTTCTCTATTATCTTATCTAGTGCCGCTTTTAGTTCTGGTGACATGATTGACTCCTCTGTTGGTTCAGGTGGCTGTCTATATGGGTTTGTTTCCCACAGCCGTGACCAGTCAATGATAAATGGATACTCTGTATACTTGTCGCTATCCATACACTCTCCCATCATTATTATACCATATAGCCACGCTATCAGTCAACCGGATGAAAGATGCCGTCCACCATCTCCTCCACGAAATATTCGTCCTCTGTATCATCACCATGCTCACCTTCGAACAGGCTAGTCCAGTCACCTAACGTATCTTTCGCTTCATCGTCCGTCTCTCCATATACAAAATAGGTTGTATAACTGGTATATGTCTGAGTAATACGGAATTTTCTAGCTTTGATACTTAAACATTTGAAACGGTAACCACACTTGTCACACATGTCACTGCCACCATGTACAACCTGGCATGCAAGCATTTTCTGCCGATACTCAACTTTCTTCCCTCGACATTCCCTACATTCACCCTCATGTGATTGATTCTTACCACAGTGAGGACACCTATACCATGTCAGTTTCCTGCCGGTGCGTACGTAATGACAGTCCTTGCAGTAACCATGATATGTTGGTACACCTTTCTTACCACAGCCGACACATGTGTTAATCATCGTCGTTCCAATAATCCAGTGTTAGTGTGTCTCCATCTGGGCAATGTAAGTAAATACCATATCCATGTTCTATCCAGTATCCATCAGCTTCGAGTTCTGCCAATAGAGCTTCGTATCCCTTACGATAGTGTGCCACAGCAGACTTATTTGCCCATCTCTCTCGATGGACATAGTAGTATAGTTCTACTAATGTATATCTACGAAAATCATTTTGGTCTGACATAATAATTCTGGTCTAATTCCTCAACGTCTGTATCGTCGCCCCACGAGTTACTATTACCTTCCTCGTATACGTCTCTACCATTATCCCACACCAGTTCCCGTGCCTCATCCTTGTTCGTTGCATAGACGATACAACTATCGTAGCCGGAATAATACTCCATCACATGGTATCGTTTCATTTTAACAGTATGACACTTGAATCGAAAGTCACAACACTGACACGCATCGATAGGTGTGCCAATAATATATCCACATTTAAGTATTTCCTGCCGGAGTTTTTCACCACGCATTTCACAATACCAACATGAATCATATTGGTTATGTATTCGCCCACATTCAGGACATTTCCAAGTATTAGCCATCGCTCACCGAGGATTCCTTTGCCGGACACCCATCAAGTTTTTTCGTGGTTCGTTCTCCGGTGTATTCAATTTCCGCATTAAGATAATTACAGTACAGGTCATATTCGTAGCCAGCACCATTATCAAACAGTGGGCATTCTTCGCAGTACTCACCTTTCGGTATCCTGACCTTAACCTCGACGTATTTATCTGCCTCGATTAATGTCTCAAAAAATTCAATGGTAGACCTGACGAAATATGCTGCCGTGGATAACCGTTCCGCTGATTTGGCATGAGTATGCATCGCACACCCATCAACCCGCCACTCATTACCGTTGCTGTCCGGTGGGTTTAGTGGTATTAAACTCACACTGAGTTTATCTCTCTTGCCGTTAGAAAATTTAACCCAACAGTGAAATGTCTCACTACCGTCACGATGAGTGACAACCGCCACCTCCACCGGATATACACCGCAATCGGTTTTTAATTCTATTTTATGCTTTTTCATTTTGCCAACTTCTTTGGTACTCTCCCTGTACCGTTACACTTGAGACAAGTCCAGTTAGTAGTCGGTGAGCGATGCCCTGACGAACATACACCTGTACCCTTACACTCAGGGCACTGCTCGTAGAACTTAACTTCCATAGCTATCAAGTTAAGTTTCAGGTCGGTGTATGCAAATGCCAGTTCTTTGAAGCGAGGGTTCAAATAGAACCAGTCCTCATCAACCCCCGCTTCTCTGGCAAGTTCGTGAGTACAATCCATTAGGTATTCTTTCATAGCACCCATTATAATTCACCCCAAATATTTTCGTAATGCGATATTACCGTGCCAACCATAAGTTCGGTCTTGGTTCGTATGGTTGACTCGAAGTCACGTCCTTTACCGGTTGCCCATGATTCACCACCAATCGTAACTTCATAGCTCGGTAGTTCAATGCTTTCCCTGATGCGTGCCCTTATCTTTCCTTCCTTTGTGATAAAGACTTCAACCTTTGGGAAGTGCTTCTGTGTATTTTCTGCCTCTATCACTCGGTCAATTATCGGTTTACACTCATGGTCAAGCATGTAGTGAGGACTGTCATAAAAGCCCCAACAACTGTCCACGTGTTCACCATCAGCGTCCTCGATAACGTAGCCGTACACCTGACCGGTGAGGTATTTATCATATGTTTCTACTTCACCCTCTAGTAACTTGATAGCCTTCTGCTCAACTGCTTTGCTAATCCGTTGCTTGCCGTACTCTTTTCTTAACGTGTCCTTTTCTACGTAGATGAATCCTACCTGCCCCCAATCCCATCCTTGTGGGTCGCAGTGCCTGAATCCACCGGTGTTCATGCTGATACCGGAATGGTCAATCAGAAATAGCGGTAATGCCACAACATCATCCTGCTCTACGAATTCAATCAAGTCGTGAGCATCACCGAAGTCGTGACTATCACCCAAGTCATAGCGTCTGTGAAAACATGCCATTGTCCCGAGATTATCCCAATCTCTAGGACTGCCAGGGTCTATGTCCTGATAGATTTTAATTTTGTAACCCCTGTATTCCTCGTCCAGTGCCAAATATTCGTCCATTTTTCTTCCTTCTGAGGCTTAGCCCCATACTTTATTTTACCAACAGACTGTGATTAGATAATCTCCCGCTTCAATGATGCCCTTCCAGACAAGGTAACATAAGATGCCACCTGCTCGGTACATCAACTTACCTGATTCTATATCACTCACATCAAAGTCTGTCATGTAATCAACCTTTGCCACGTATGTTTTCGCTATATCGTTCGGTAATTCTTCGTACGCAACAAACTCATATGTGCCGTTTGCTGATGGTATATTGTCGTTTACGAGCCGGTCAAATTCCTGATAGTCCATAACATTATAAGTCAATTTTTTCATGCCATCCACACCTATAACAGAAAAAGAATCGATATTTCCAACCCTTTACATTACGGTCAACGTAATGAGTCTCATGTCTTTGTAGGAAGTGCCGTAGATTTATCATAAGTCCTTTTTCCTTTTCACATCGAAGCAACGAACCAGATATTTCTGCCGGTTTTCCATCTGGTCATGTCTGAACTTACCTCTGGCATCCCACCTGTTTCGTGATTCAAGCGTGGTTTGATATTCATTTGGTTGACCGGCATTAACAGTGATAAGTTCATCGGTTTTTTCATACGGAAACATACCCCATTCAGCAAGTATGTCAAAAGCCGTCTCGATATACTGTTCACCGTAACCGTAAGTAAATGGTACTCTACCTATCAACTCATTATTTACATAAACATTTACGCTATGGTACGTGTTGCCATTTGTTCGTTCAAACCATCTCTTTGCTTCAATCATCACGATACAATTGCCAGCACGATTTCCGGTCAAACATTTGAATCGATTATTGCATTGTTCACATACATTATCCATTGCCGTCTCCTTCATCCGGTATGACATTATCGAATGCCGTACTTCGTTTCTCAAGGTTTATTTCGTATACCGTACACGTACAATCGATTGTTGTCATTGTAACATCATATACGTCACCCAATGTATGTAGTAGCCAAGTTAATTCGTTCAGGTCAAGTTCCATGTTTTGTGGTGTGTGTAGGTGTAGTTTAATTTTAGTGCCCATTAATCCCACCTTACCGAATTGAACAGGAAGTATTTATACTCGCCACCAGACTTCGGAAACTGCTTGTTGAAATCCTGTGCCAGTTTGTTCACCGCTTCCTTCATCCAGTCGAACTTAGCTTTCCTATCGTCAAGCCGTTGCTGTTCTTCCTGTTCTGTCATTGGTTTCGCATGTCTCATGTTGCTACCCCACTCTGGCGCCATTGTTCACCTCGCTGTTCTATGCCCTACGACCACCTTATAGTCTCGCAAGTTCACTATGATTATCTCGTTGTGCATCAGTTCCCGTGCCGTATCTATCGGTATACCCAACTCTGCCAGGATTTTCGCTGTTCCATTCGGACCTTCGCCACCATAACCACAGGTACAACCAGACAGCAGAATATCATCTTGTGTGCCAATAATCATGACGTTCCACTCAAGAGGATATGACATACCATCATCCTCTACCATTTCATGATAAACGCCATCCTTACGAGCGTACACTGATAGAGGTTCACCGAGTCTACTTTTGTTCTCTTGCCAGAACTCAAGACTCCTTCGTGTAATTCCGTGCCCTTCGTCTTTAAGAATCATCTGACACCCCCAATTACTTTTAGCTTCTTGAATCGTTCCGCCACACGAGTCTGTGGTACGGTTATATGACCGGATTTAACGCCATCCATAAAAGCAAATAATGTTTCGACATATTTATCTCTACGGTGGTCACAAACAATCCGATACTTATCTTTCTTATTAACTCCCTTTGCCAGTGACATTATCTTACCCCCAACTTTCGCTGTGCAACAACGAGCGATGCTTGTATGTTCTGCCTTTGCGATAGCTTTGTGATAACCTCACGTTCGACCTTGCCATCTTTTATCTGCTTTATCAGTTCTACCAGAACATCAGCAACTCGATTGATGCCACTGTGGACACCATCACCCGACTGGTATCGTTCAGCATCCCTGACCTTCTGTAGCCAATAATTGACTACTCCATTCTCATCAGAATTACTTGCTCGATTTTCTGTTGACCGGTGTGTGCCAAGTTCTCGCTTACGTTCTTTCTGTTTACTCATGGATGCAACTCCCAACTAAAATTATGCCAGTACCCGCACTTCATGCACTCGAATGCGGCGTATACATTATCCGGTTCAATGTGTCCATTTTCATCGTAACTATGCCACGTATCCAAACTAAGTTGTATGTTCCTATGTGCCACTGTGTTCTTAACCGGACACACGTAACTCAGTTTGAGTTCAAAGCCATTAATAGTCATACTATTATGTATCATTTTGCCGTGAAATAGATTGCATCTATCCTCTCATTATTATTATACACCCTGCCGCTTAATTAATCAAGTCTCGGTGTGATGTGTCTCGGAGTTATCTGACAGCGTATGCCAAATATCACCTGTTCAACATCTCTCACGTCATTTAAAAAGCCGTCCGCTTCCTCTACCGTATCAAATTCGTGGGTATGTATCTCTTCTCGGTAGTCCTCATACATTTGCCCGTTGTTTGACTTGACGAGTAATAAATACTTTGAGTGTTCTAGCAGTTTCAATGCATCTTCTGCCACCGCTAGTGCTTCGTTGAAACTGTTCGCTTCCTCTAAACCAGTATCGTCTGCCATTCCTACTCCCCTGTGTAGTATTTCTCGTGCCGTTTTGTAGTTCATTATTTCACTATCTCCAATGCTAGATAATGGTAGTCAAATTGCCGACAGTAGTCAAACCACTGTTTACGTGTCATAAATATCGGATGCTCACAACCATTGGCATCAATCTCTATTGCGTGGGTAAATGTTACGCTACCACATTTAGGGCATGACCATCGAACCAACTCTTGCATTGTAGTTATACTATAACAATGACTTGATTCAATGACGCCAGACCCACATTCACAAAATTCACTCATAGCCATACATACCTATTAAACCGTAATTCACCGAATAACCCACCGGACGCATACAGACGATAGCCAACTGTTCTACCATCATGAGTCACCGGTTCTCGGTAATGTGTGAATATCCAGTTCAAGCCGTACTCCTTTCGTTGTTCCTCTGTTAATTGTTCTTTAGCCATGTTGTTCTCCTTTTATTCTAATGGATATAACTCTGACCATGTTCTAAACCTGTCGCCATCTTTCAACGGTTGCTTGAATTTAACTCCAAGCCAATCCTCATATATTCCGTATGTATCACCTTTCATAACATAGTCTATGTCGGCTTCATATCTGTTCAATAACTCTTTGAGTTCTTTCTTAAATTCTACTAACTTCTGCTTGTCGTCCATTTTAGCCATGACACTCCTCTCTGTTCTATACCACCAATAGAAATGTATTCCATGCCACCACCATTACCATCATTAGATTGAACACTCCAAACGATACCAGACCAATTCGCTTGTGGCGTTTGCACACAATGACCATCATCATCGCTGCCAGGATTGTACCGACTATCTTTAATAGCCAGAAGTCAACTGAACTACCGGATAACAACCCATCCACGAATACGTTCCCTTCCATGCCATACTCGTGTGTGAGTAGATACTGGGTCAGCAGAGCGTCAGCCACACCAAGCATGACTAACGCTCCTGCCATTCCCCGCACCGAGAACATTTCTGCCCTCATTAGTCTACCCTTCCATCAGCCGACCACGAACCGATTGCTCGATTCTCATATGCCTTGAAGATGAGTGGGTGGTCACTGTTGGATAATTTCAGCATCGGATGTTCCTGACGACTGTGCCGAATGTGTCCTGATACATACGTGTCACCGTTTAACATGATACCCCTTGTGGCGATGTGCGAACTTCCACCGGTATCACGATTCGGCAAGACAAACTTGTTTTCCATTGTTTTGTACATAAGTTTATTCAACTTATCTACTGGTATCGGATTGCCGTCCTTCAATACTTCCATCGGTGCTTCTGTCTGGACGAAGAACCATTCACCCTGCCGGAGAAAGTCGTTGGTGGTCACTTCTTTCGGTTTCAGAAGTTCAAACGCATCCTCTACCGTTTCAGCCGGTTCAGGTAGTTCACAGATAAAATACTGTTGACCATCCATAGAAGATAGGAAGTATCTGCCATCCTGCTCTATCACTGCCGATTCTGGTCTACGTTCCTCGTTAGGAAACCAGCCATCCTGAGCTAGTCCACTCAATGCCTCATACTCTGCAACCGTAATGTGGATGGTTTTATCCATCGAATCCCTTTTCGAATAGCCAACCAAATCCCACCGCTGTTGTTCATGGTCAACTAAGTTAAACAGCATGTAGTCTATCTTTGCCTGTCTCAAAGTAGTGAATGGTAACTGGATGGTGGCGTGTCGGAAACACTTCGACTGGTGTGCCGACGTTGAACTGGAGTATTTGTCTGCGTTTAGTACGAAGCCCCAGTCTCTCCGTACCAGTAGAGGGAAGTGTCTGCCGTAGGAGTACAACACGTCACCCCCGATAAACATGTGACTTGCTTCTCCGTAGACTGCCCCCTCTACAAACTCATCGATAAGTACACTATGCCTTTTCATTAACTGTCCCTCTCTTTCAATAGATTCATATTTAACCCACCGTATGGGATTCGTGCCTTTTCTTTATTCAGGACTATCGTTAGCCCTAAGTCAGCGATAATATCAGTCAAGTCATTCTCAAATGCACGAGTGTTATCGGTGTGCCTGCCGTTCATATGTGCGTACTCATGTATCGCTGTGCCTATGAAACGTCGATAGTCTTGTTCCTGAATTATGCTGTATGATACAGCTATGATACCTGCCGCATGGTCAGCGTAACCCTCATCTTCAAATATTTTTATACCATCAATAGGTGGGTTGCTGAATATCTTTATTGGGTAAGTGTTAAGACAGGCTTCCGAAGCAATCATGGTTGCGAGACTAGATGCTCTTTCAAAGAACCTCTTCTCTCCTGCCTTTAACTTTGACAGTGGTATCGGTTTCTTAATATCTTTATTGATTACATCGGTTGAGTACTCGATGAATCTGCCAAGTGACCTGAGTAATCCCCAAGGCAACATCAGTACCACCCAGTTCCTTTCTAACGCTGCCAAATCAACGCTTGGGTCACCGCAAGATAAACATACACGTTTGCCATATAGCTTGTGTATCACCGTTCTCCACTCTTGGCTTGGACTGAACATTACATCGTATTCTATCGGTATTTTACCACCACCACTTTGCTCAAACTCGATGCCCTCTGTCAACAGAGTTTCCATGATTTCCTTTGTCTTTGTGCAGGTCAAAGCGGTAGCAATTGCCTCTCGTATCGATGATTGGTTGATTGCCGACCTGTCTCGGTTTACCAAGTCTTTATCAAAGAAATTGTAACCATAGACTGAGTCAACTTCAGTTACTTTCAGACCATTCACCCAGACAGTGCCAGGAGCATCCATTATCTGGTATCGGTAATATTCGCCATCACGTATCCTACTTTCAATGATGGTAGCAGGTGAGAACTTCAAGAATAGATTGCGTGCCTCTTCCAGTTCCTCATCCGAACATTGTAGATAAATCTGAGTACCACTACGTGTTTCGCCGCTGTCGGTTATATCGATGGTCAGTAGCTCTGATTGCCACCTCTCATCGAACTGTAGCGAAAATACGTAATTCTTACCGAGAGATTGAATATGGACTTGCCGTCCCTCACGTGCAAATACAAGGCATCCAATCTTCATCCCCTCACCGAACTGCCCGATTGCGTCAGTATCACGTTTTGATGTTTTACCGAGAATAAAATCAGATAGGTGGACACCGATGCCATTGTCGCATATAACCTGAAAGTCACCGCTTTCCTCGAATGTCAGGTCAGTGCCGGTATCGATAGCGTTCTGGATTATCTCTCGGATGGCGTCTCTGACCGTCCAATTCTCACAATAATTACGTTCAATGGTTAGTACTTGTTTATTTGCCACTGTCTGTCTCCTTTGTTTTTTCGCCTTTGACTGTTCGTATCTGGTTAGTCAGAATGCCTCGTGACCGTTTCAACCTTGTCTGCTCTGCCACCAGATTCTTTATATCAGACTTGTTTTTTATAATCTGATACTTGACATGGTTAAGCTCATGTTCGAGGATACCAGCTACCATGTCAAATGCCTCTTGTCTAGCTTTGGTCATTTTCATTGCCACTCCTTTCAAAATATTTCCCACTAACCTATTGTACCACATAGCCTGAATTTTGGTCAAGTGTCTGTTCTTCCTGCCAGTCTATCAATCACCTGTCCTATGTCATACTCTAACCATGCGAGTGCCGCTTCCTTTTTGTCACCACCATGAGATTTACAACCTGCGCCGTTCTCACTAGGTTCAAGTAACCTACAACCTGCCGGTCTCTGTTCTGGTGGTAGTTCGCATCCGTTCTCTGCCTGGAAGGTACATCCAATACTGCCCCATGTTGGGTCGGTCAATATTCCTTCCATGCCTTTACCTACCGGTCTGATGAAATAGGCTCTGCTCAAGATGAATTTATCTTCACGTGGGTCGCCTTCCCACCAATCTACGCAGAATCTGCCGAGCCGAAGTGCTTCTTCTACCAAGTCAATGTCGTTGCCGAAGTCTTCCGGTAGACAGCAACCTGCCACTTTGCTACAGCAGTATCCACCGCAATTTTTACATATCTCTGGATTTAGGTAATTTGCCATCTTTCTCCTCGTTCCATCTCACTTGAATTATAGCAGATGGAGTATCTTCGGTTAGCCAATCATATCTGGAGTGGGTATCTTTCTCTGCCTCAACCCTCTCCCTATTCTCTTTTGCCTTCTGATAATCATCGCACATCAAATCCATTTATCGCACCCCACCATACCTTTCTGCCAGTTTGTCCAGTCCCTGTTGAAATTTAATTCTACCGACACCGGACTTGTGTTGAAACGCCTTACCACGTTCCTTCTCAGCAATGTAGCCGATTCCATCACAACCCCAGATATTTCCAGGCTTTGACATGTGAAAGAATGATAGAATTACAGAAGTTTTGCTGAGTGCATCGTCAAAGTCGCCATCATCATCTTGACGTACGGTGACGACTGACTGCCCATCATAACTGATGGAGAATTTTCTATCGTGTGCTGTTACTTTATTCATTTGTGCCCTTCCTTAATTATAAGTTTCTCTTGCTGCCTCTTTAGCAGCTTCAGGATGAGCTTCTGCCCATTCCTTACAATAGTTACCAGCGAAGTGAAAGTATCCGAACTCTGACCTTGGTTCGGCTGTCTGGTGACCGGAACAGAAGAACCAGCCATCTTCAAGTGCTTGACTTGCTTGTAAATCCCATCGTTCAAGTGTTTTATGAAAGTATGGCGATAACACGTCGATGTTACCGATAGCTTCCGAATCCCTACCGTCACGCTTTATCCAGACGTGGGCTTTGGTGTTTTCTCTGTCTGGATAGATACTAATGTATAATGACTGATAGATACTCATTAGCTGTCGGCTCATGCTCTTACGTAGATGGTCTCTATCCAAGTGCATCGACGACTCATGGTCTAACCTGCCATGTTTTATAGTGAAGTGATAACTGGAGTTATTCGACATGACTGCCGTAACATGCTCACCGTCTCTAAAGAAGTCAAACAGTGGATATAGCATTTGAAGCCTGTTATATTCCTCTTCCACCCTCTGCTCTGCCCGATAACATGCTTTGCATATCGTATCGCCATCGATATTCCACTTGTGCAAGTCATAAGTATCTTTTATGTTACCACAATGGTTACATTTATATCCTGCCATTTTTGTACTCCTTATTTATTATTTTACCAGTCTATTGGATTTGGTCTGTGTGCCAAGTAGTTTGCTACACCGTCCTTTGAGCAGCCAAAATCGACCAACACCCCATCGGATGCTTTGCCTACCCAAGACCTGGTTTTGGCATCATACCAGATAGTACCGTTTTGAATTAATTCGTTGAATTTCTCGAAGTCATGGGAACTACTTTTCATTGCCAGCTCCTACACGTTGCGTGCTTATTCGTTGACCTCTGGTTACCTTGATGCTACAGCCACGGTCATCCTCTGTTACGATGATATACTTTTTATTGCGTGACCGGTGGCGTTTGAAGTGTATGTGAAACCTAGATACAACAGGGACACCATAACGACCAAATACCTCTAACCAGCCAAGTCTCTCATCGAGTATCTTGTCTACGTCATAGGCTTCAAGATAGAATATGTCGTTATCAGTGCCCTTACAGTCACATACATAGAATATACCGTTATGTTTATCACCAGTGAGAGTATCAACCTCTCTGGCGACACGGTACGACATGTTACCCTTGTCTCTTTGTGCCTTTACTTCCTGCTGCTCGTGGCGCACGGAGTCAGCATTCCGCATAGCTTTTGCTTCGGCGTCTGTCATTATACCCCCCAGTTAAATACTTCGCCAGTGATGACATTCATCGCTGTTAATTCAGGTTTATCGCTAACATACTTCATAAGGCTCTTTTTGGTCTTGTATGCTTTGGCGACGGAGTAGTTTGGACGGATAGCTTTGAATGGCGTCACTTCTATCACCTTACCGGTGAGGACTCGACTCGGCTTACGGAACATGTGCTTCCATTCAGTGCAATGCCCACAGAGGTTATAGTTAGTCAGTGGACAAAGCCCTTTGGTCTTGCAGATGAATCGTTTCTGCCGATTCCACCCACTACCTGATTTCCGTATGTCGGCTTCGTCTACTTCACCACGTGAAGGGCAGACATTCGGATGGTAGTAAGGTTCACAGTGGTATACCTTGTTATCCTGTTTAGCCATTGCCATATCTCCTTTCATATTCTTTCCCACTATCTCTATTATAAGCGGCTTATTTCGATTTGTCAACTATTATTTTCTGGCGCCTGGAAGAGGGTTGCTGTTCAGTCAAATGTCATAATTGCCAAACCTTGGTGGGGGGTTCTGGTTCTGGCGAGATGCTCATACCTACCATATATACAGGCATCATATAGATAGTATAGTATTGTTCAAGCCAAACGTAAGGTTCTGTTCAGCAGATGCCAGCCCGACGACATACCCAGGATTACTTGCCGTATGTTTCCCGTACTCTGCTCGACGTTTGCCAGACATAGCTATGAGTTCAACGTTTGCCATATATAGGGCTGAACGGTAACGTCATGCCTTCGTTGTTCAGAAAATTTGAAAACGTTGCCGCTCCTACGTCCAGCATATGTCCCACTGCCGTTCAGCGTACATGCTCCACGTATATGTCATTATTGCCGTGTATGTATATATGGTAGATATTTTGCCTAACGGAGACTATACAAGAACCCACAGCCACCCCACGTTCTGTTCTGCGTTCATGGCGTTTATGCCGCTGTTCACTCTGTTCTGCCGAAACGGCGATTATGCCATACGAGCCACTGTTCTGCCACGTGGCGATTATGCCGTTCGGTACTCTGTATATATGGTGGCATTTCTGCCGTACGACCTCTAAAGGTACGCTAATCCAGGATTATGGCTGATAAAATAAAGTCTTGACATCTGGTAATTCGCCGCTTATAATGTATATAGAGAGGTGAGAAATATGAGTAAAATACTACTGACAGTCTACAAAGACAACACGCACGAGGAAACGACTCAAGCTATACGGTTTCTTAATTCCTTTGGTCGTGAGGTCGAAATCGTGAATTCGCCAAAGAAGCACCCGAAACGTAAAGAGAACTTTGGCAGGTTCATAAAGGAGAGTGCTAATGGGTAGTCAGTACCGGTGTCCGAAGTGTGGCGAGTTACATCACCCATTGAGGATGTGTCCCAAAGATTTAGGAAAGGAGACGAATCATGGCGGAAGCACAAAAAGTTAATGCAGAAGATGTTATTGGCGAAATGTGTACCTGTGGTCACATCAAGGCATCTCACGCTGGACTGAATGGTCACGGCTACTGCGAAGTTGACCTGTGTGACTGTGAACAGTACACATGGGACTTCTTCTTGGTTCAAAAGCCGAGATACTGTCCAGTATGTAGACAGCCGATGCGACTCCTGGAGCTTTGTTATGTCGAAGACGTAACAGGCGAAGCCAAGACATGTTGGGCATGCGATTGCAACGAAGCATTCGTTTATATGGTTGAGCCGGTAGCCAGCCTTCAGTAATGGCGTAGCTGTTCTGAGTAGGTGGCACGGATATGGGTGGCTGTTCAGTCACCCTGCCTGAAGATGGCATTTATGCCATACATATCTAAAGGTACGCACTCCCAGGAGCTTTCGCCACGAAAATAATAGTTGACATCCGGTAATTTGCCTGCTATAATATATATGTAAAGGTCGAGTCCAGAGAACAGAAAAGGAGATAACCGATGAGCCGAAGGAAAGATAGGGAACGAGCCAAGTCGGGATTAGTCTTTCGAAATTCTGCTGGTTTTTCTGGTTTAGTCAATCGAGAGGAATGGGAAGCCGAACATCCTACCAAAACTCAACAGCGTGAGGCTCTTGACAAGTTCCTCAGAGAAGAGATGGCTAAAAAGAGAGCAGAACGTGAAGCACTCGATTTCAAAGACCAATCTGCTGTAGCAGCCGAAGCTATCCCGAACAGGTATTACTGCACAGCCTGTCGAAAGCATCACATCAAGACTTCGAAAATTGGCAGTGAACACTTGAATTTTTACTTGGAGGATTAAAATGAGTCAAGGATGTAAACTATTACTGGATAAAAAACATTGTACAGCATTCCCGAAATGCATATTTCGAAAGGAATGCAAGGAGGCAAAGAATGGGTAAAGGTAATCCGGTAGTCGCAGCGGCGATAGACCAGGTGCATGAGCAAATCGATAAAGTTCAGCACCACATTGATGCGGGGGCTAGTTTACATATGCGAAATACCCAGATAGACAGGGCAATCGCTTCAGTAGACACTCTCAAGGCATCGCTCAAAGCATTAAAGTAAAGGAGATAATCGTGAGAGATTATATGACAATCGGTAGTAGCCCTTACGATGAGGACTGTGCTCAAGTTGGTACGCCAGACTACTACGAACGAACCAAGATTGAGTTAAATGCCCTCAAAAACCAGATGCTACGGGTTCTTGGTGAACCGCCAGCACTTACCAGTCTATCAATCAAAGCGTTTCCTCATGACTTTGGTACATACCATGAATTGGTTTGTAACTATGACGATGATGATGACGCCAGCACGGAATATGCGTTCAGATGCGAAGCTGAACTACCCGCCAAATGGGACGATGAAGCATTGGCAGAGATGAAGGGACACGAGAAACCTACTTACGGTATCGGCACGATAGGTGACCTGAAGGAAAGTGGGTTCGGCGCCTGGAAGAAAGGGGGTGATTAAACCCTACAGCCAAATGTTCTAAGAGATAAGAATTAATATTGTAGCCAGGTCGAGATTGGGTAATCGTGATGACTAAGCCGTCTAAGACGGAGTGCACTAGGGGCAGCGATTACCCTTTCTCATGTTCAGCCTGTTCTGCCATGTTCAGCCGAACCAGACATAGTTCATGGCTGTTCAGTTTTCCTCTTCAAACAGTCGGCGATTATGCCATGTTATGTAAAGTTCTGTTCAGTCTAATGGCGATTATGCCATGGAGCTAGTCCTGGTACTTGATGCCAAAGCCGCATCCGCTCTAAAGGTACGCAATCGATTTTTCCTGGCGGAGAAATTGGGGGTTGACATTTTATTATTCGCCGCTTATAATGGTATTATGATGGATACGAAACAGGATACAGAGTACACAACAGGAGAAGTCTACATTCTACACTTTAACAGACCATACTGGACGAATTGTCGCCATTACGTAGGGTATACCAAAGTAGGTGTAGAAAATCGTATCGCAAAGCATCGTGACGGTAAAGGCTCACTTTTAGTCGATTATGCACATAATAAAAAAGATATTGACTTTAAAGTAGGTCTCATTATCGGCTGCGAAAGCTTGACTCAAGCTAGACGTATTGAGATTCAACTCAAGCGTGAAGGTCATTTGAGTCGCCATTGCGAAATATGCGGAAAGGAGAAGGCTAATGGGTAGTCTGGTCGTGAAAATGCAAGAAGATAAAATCACCAAAAACAAGGTACGTCGTTTTACTGATAGCGATGGTCACAACATTTATCTTCAGCCAGAGGAATGGTCAGAACTCGGCAAACCGGTACACGTCAAGGTCACTGTAGAGAACGACGACGAATAATGAAAGAAAGGATTTCGGGCATTGCAATGCTTAATACAGACCCTGGGAATTTTGGCTTTTTTCGGATTGTTCATTGCAGTGGCGTACATGAAATACCACCAGAAAAGAAAGTGGTGAGCCAATGAAGAGATAATCTGAAACCGGCAAAAAATTGAATAACCTGAGAGTAACAGCGTGGCATTGTTCACGCTGTTCAACTTTTATGGCGATTATGCCGCTACGGCAAGGCTGTTCAGCCAAAAAAGCCAGAAAGGCAGGCTGTTCAGCGAAAGCGGCGATTATGCCATTTTTTTTAGCTCCTATATGGCGATTATGCCCAGAGCCAGGAGTCACTTTCTGTTCAGCCAAAAAAGCCGACGGGGAGCTAACATTATGTAAACCTGGCTTTCCTGGCATTATGTCAACCTGGCTTATGTCAACCAATTTTTTCGTTACCGGAATTTTCGTTATTGGAGCTATCATTATGTAAAGTGGCATAATTGGTATCATCCTTTAGGAGTAGATAAAAGTAATACTTTAGTATCATAAAAAGTGATACTTTTGATACTTGTATATTGGGCTTGAAAATTATAAAATTAGGTATACTAAAAAACAGGAGAAAACAAGAGAAAATAAAAAAAGTCCAGATACAAGACAAAAAGAAGTATCAAAAAGCTATCGGTAGACATACCGAATTCAGTTTGCTATTCTGATAATAAGTTAAGATTAACACTCTTAAGTGTAGACTAATAACAAGTTGAAAGTGTAAAATAAAATAAAAATTGGAGTCTTAACTCATGAGTAAAGAAATTGATAATTCAACTTTAGGTAGAATGCGGAAAGCGTATGAAACATTCTTAACACTTGACGGAAAAACTGAAAACGACGCAAAAAACAAACTCAAGGATGATATTGCAATATATAACTCTCAGCATTCAACCAAATACACGTTAGATGATATACTTTCGAAATTCGAGAGTATGAATAAATCATCGTCCGGTAATGGTACACGCAAACAAGATAAAGAGACACGAGAGAAAATGATTACAGATACTCAAAATTTTCTCAGTGTACCTAATCTCGCAACACTTTACAATCGGGGCGAAGTGAAATTGAATGATACTCAGAAAATCGCTTTATTTGATAAACTCGCTATTGATAGCGATAACTTAAGTCAATTATTGAGTGAATCATTCAATAACATCGGGGGCATGACTTTGATATGGTCGCCGTATGACAATGATAAGTTTCCTAATCCTGATAAACTCTTATCCTGTCACGTGGGCGGATGGTATGATAACTCTCCTAATCTCAGGTATCAAGACGCCCCCAGAAAAATTCCTTTACCTAACACAGAGGAAACCATCAACAAAGAAACCAATATCCTACCACAAAATTATTCGCCTCGAAAAGTAACATCCGGTAAACGCTCAGGCTACAGAGATGAATCATTTACTCCAGTAGTCGCTATCATACCGGATGATACAATACCGGATGAAAAACCGAAACAGGAAAAACCGAAACAGGAAAAACAAACATCCGGTAAAAAGAAGTAATAAACTAGACTGATAGTCTGGTAGTCTTAACAGTATAAAATAAGACTACCAAAATAAAACCAAAGGATATAAAACAATGATTAATGAAACAATCGCAATAATAAAATTAACACTTGAAATTATAGAGAATGATATTAACTTACCCTATCATGAAATACCAGTCGCCAAAACTCACGCCTTAAATTTTTACTGTAAACAATACAATATAAACATGTATGAATTAATTACGGTATTACAGTAATGAACTATCGCCATAACAATGACTTGACATAATAGTAGCCGGTAACCCCGCCACCGCCTGATAAAAAACCGACGCCGTTATGTCAAGTCGCTTTGTTGTGTTCCCCTAAAATGGCTAGAAAAAATTTCAAAATCGAGCCTAAAAAGACTTGACTTGAGCCTACTTTTGTGGTATAATATAATTAGAGGGAGAAGGACTATGAATAAAGTTAAGATTGCGTGCGTGCTTCTTATCATTGGTGTCATCCTATCTATCCTGCTAACGTCATGCGGACGTTCTGATACATCACGTACTGACCATTGGTATGTCGAACAGTCTCCCATAACGGGGAGGTATTACGAGATATACAAACACATGGATAATTATGCAGCAGGATATTTCGGTATGTCTGAGATAACTGAAGAAGAGTATCTAGAAGGTGTGGAAGATGGATACGTCAGATAGTTATGCTCAGATGTGTGCAGCAGCGTACGATTTGTATCCTGAATTATACTCCGAGTTTGTGCGGTGCGTTTCGTTTCCATCCAGTATCTTTTATGGTGATAGAGAACATCAGACGTTACTTCCTCATGTCTATCAGCTTAAAGCAGTGATTACTTCGGATGATAGCTTGTTGGTCGCTTTTATGGTTCAGTATGCTGGTAAGTTTAAATATGACTCACTGGAAAAACTACTATTGCATATATTGATGTACGAGCATTATAACCGTCTATGGAACGGAGAGACGTGGCGACGTAAGAGAATCTTATAAAGGGGTAGAGATGAAAAGTAAATTACTTTGGTTAGGAGTCGGTATAATGTTAATCCTGATAACCATATACATAACAGCGTGTGGTTGTGAAGGTCAGGCATTTCCATTACCGTATTTTAGATAATATGAATATGATGTGTGATAATTGTGGACGTAGAGAGGACTTCAGTCCTTTACGTCTTGGTAAGAGATGCGGACTTTGTAAGTCTGGTAAGTGGATTCCGGTTAAAAATCCGGCTTTTTCAGTCGTGACCAGTTCAGAATCTGTTAAAACCTAGTTGGTGGGGTGTTGGGTCTTGTTTTTCCGTAGGATTTTAGAATTTTTTTAAATTTGTTACCATTTTAGTGTAACAAAACTTGCCTAACTTCGTAGTATATAAGTAGGGGAAGGTATGCAGTATAGTATATGGTCAGAAGGATATAGAGCTACTGGTAACAGCAGCGGTGCTAATTTTGAAGGAGTAGGACATGGCGAAACGTTCAGAGAAGCGTGTGACGACCTCGCACGACGTGACCAGGTTTTTGCTAAGTACTACAACCCAGAAAAGTTAACCTTGTGGGGTTGTAGGTTGTTCGATAATGAGAGCGATGCGAGAAAGAGCTTTGGATAAGTTAATAGATGATGTTATCATTAAGTTAATATCTTATGATGAAGAAGAGGACACAGAAACCGCACGATATTTCTGGAACATGTGGAAAGAAGGTATTAATGAGGAACATTTCGGTGACTGCACGAATGAACCGAACACATGTACCCGTTGTTTAGCGGAACTTTATTATGAACGTGCAGAAGAACTCATTAATCTAATTACGGGGATGTAAGGGTTCGACAGGGTATTGAGGTATACATAAGCAGGTAGTCCAGGGTAAGACTTAAAACACCCGAAAAAAATAATTGCTGAATGTAATTTATTTGTAGTCCTCGATGAAGGACTACTCTTCGTGAATGAGGAAGCTGATACTCTTCTCGAAGACCGTTTATCAGCAGACCCTACTGAGTCTTTAGCAGTAGTTTAAAACTAAAGATGCTCCACGTACAGTAAGACGTTCCGCTGGACGTGTGTAAGAGAGTGAACGTCTGAACCTGAAGAAAGTGTATATGTAGGTATTCTGGACGGGGAGTTCGACTCTCCCCCATCTCCACAGTGGTGGTAGTAGCTAAATAGTAGCATGCCGATGACGGTAAACGTCATAATCTGGGATAGGGTTCTTACATGCTTACTACCGCTAGGGATAATATCTGTCGTCGATTTCCAAGGACCTTACATGCTTATGACGTTACGTCATAGATTTTATTTAGCAGGTATATATGCTTACGACACATGAAGACAAGGTTAATAAACTGTCCAGCAGAAGGTAGTATATGGTGCGACGCTTTACACTGTGAGAAGTGTCCAGAGAGATTTCTATGCTACTCAACAAAAGGTACGATAAAAATAGTTTCAAGAATACGTTTTAAACGCTTTCGTATTTTCCACTGGATGAACAAGTACGACGACGATAATTTAAAGGAAATAATTGAAAAGCAGACACATAATAGCGTCAGTAATCGACAGAGAAAATAGTATGACCACGGATATGTACTGTGATGCATATAACTGTATAGAATGTCCAATACGGTTTAAATGCTTCACTACTACTGGACATTTATACGTGTCATACGAAGAGTATCTGGAAATGCAACCGTTCCGCTGGAAGCTTCACGATGGTAGTAAAGGTAGAGAAATCCGTCGAGAGACGTGGTGTATCTCTGAAAGGTGTGACCAATGTCCAATTCGCAGTCACTGTACTATGATTCGAGACACTTAAATGACCCTTCACTGTGCGTAGCATGTGATAAGAGATTTCAATGTTATACTTCTAGAAAAAGAAGTGAGGACGGATACTGTAATATCGATAGATTTCTGAAGTTACCTGATGGAGTAGTCAGAGAGGTGCAGATAAGGAAAGCAAAACGGCAAGGTCATTACTTCACAGAATGAAAAAATATGCAACGTGGACCGACCAATGGTTAAAGAAACGAATATGGGGGAGAAGTTTAAGATTTACAAGAACTCTCCGGTATGTCCAGGATGTGGGGAGTATATGAGGTATCTTTACTCTCAGCTATCATCTGGCAGGTCTGTATGGTCATGTAGGGACTGTGATGTACAGACAGTTACCCATGAATTACCGGAAGAGGATGACCCGAGTAAAATTGTGCCAGTCATTACTGGCTTTTTGTATTATGGATATAGAGACTTTGGAGAAGGTTATCTCGGGTTTAAAGATAAGCAAACCGAAATACCGTGGGAAAAATGTGGAGGACGCTTCACTCCCATTTATGCTTTCAACGTTTAGAAAGCTAATAAAGAATGAAGTTCCCCCAACACAACAAGAATTCATTGATAAATTCAAAACTGAATTTCCAGATACGAAATCACATGGTTTAACATCAAGACTAAAAAGAGCTTACTTGTCATATGTTCGGGAGTACCATCTTGGGTATTTATTAAGGAAGTATTTTAAAAGGGTTATTTATGACGAGGAGATAGATATAGCTGGTGTTGACTACGTTATAAAATATCGAGGGAGAAAGTTTAATATACATGCATATGTTGATACGGCTGGTGGTAAGTATTGGAGAGAGATTAAAAACGGAAGACATAATTTTCGTGGTACTCACCTTGACTTACCTATGGATTTAACCACGGGAAAACGATGTGGTAAGCTTATACTTTACACCGATGACCAGATAATAAAACTAAAAGAGGAAATGGATAGGATTATAAAGGCAAAGCGGAAGGCTGAAGCTAGAAAATAGTCCTCTGACATTCGGCTGTGCGTGTACTGACATTTTTTTACGGCTCGTGCCGATATAAATAAAACTATATATATAATATATAAGGACCATTGGACCTCTTGGACCGACAGATGAGTGACAAAGAAGACATTATTCAAAATTTGATAACACTAAGCGAATATCTGGATACTATGATTGATGGTCTGGATAAATTAGACAAGACTGACGATAAAGCTACTAATCGTAATCTTGTCAATGAGGTCACTTTTGCAATGTTCAATTTGGTAGACAGGTTAGTAAACACAGAAGCTGATATTTATAATTATTTTCACAGGAGGGATAGGGATTAAATGGGATGCTCGTTAGAACCGATGTTAAAGAAAGCGCACGCTGAGATGCGTAACCCAAAACTTGGGAATATTATTTTACATTGTCCAGTATTGAATAGACAAATATGTTTGTGGTGTTGTCTACATCTTGCGGATGCAGGTGACCCAAAGAAAAGAGAGCACATGCTCAATTTGTACCCTGAGTTGATGGATGTCCAAAAAGTTTCTAATCGTGATTTTGATTCAATGTTTGAAACATGTTCACGTTGTCGTGTAAGGTATTGACTTGGGGCAATTTGTATGGTATAATGGAAGTAGAGAAGGTAAAGAAGAGGACTAAAGAATTACAGGAACTGACCGCAAAGTTGGGAACTGGATTTTCTTACTCTGAACAAGAACTTATACGACGTGTATTTAAAGCCGTAATTTCGCAGATGAAAAATAAAACTGATATAGGGGTCGCACAAGACATCCTAGAAAGGACAAAGTGGTTAGACAATGGATTATGAACCTATGATTGTTACTGAGTTTGAACGGAGAACACTCAGGGAAAAAAGGAAAATATTAGTTGCTGGTGAGATATGTGAAGGTGATGCTCACGAATTCTTAGAGGACATGAATATATTGTTGTCCGAAGATTCGAACGAACCAATCAGACTTATTATAGCTTCTATCGGTGGTGAAGCATTCCCAGGATTTGCAATGATAAGAGCGATTAGAGCAGCACAGAGACGTGGTATTAGGGTAATCGGAGAGGTAAATGGTTGTGCTTGTTCTATGGCTTTTTTCATGCTTCAAAGTTGTGACGAGCGTCGCATGGGTACTCTTGACGTGTTGATGGCGCACGGTGTCACTACTGGTCTTATTGGTGATATGAAGAACATAGAGGCAGAAACTAAATTACTAAACCACTGGCATACAGAGTGGTCGAGAATAGTTGCTGGTAGGTGCAAAGGTGATTACAACGAGGCTGGTTATTGGTTTGAAGTATTTAGAGACAATACACCTTGCTGGTATACCGCAGATGAAGCACTAGAAATGGGATTGGTGGACACAGTAGATGACGCAAATTAAAATAAAGAAGATAGATAAAAAAGCCATTGTACCAAAGATAGCGACAAAAGGGTCAGCTTGTTTTGACTTATACTCTTGTGAGGACTTTGTAATGTCGAACGGTCACTTCCAATCAGTGAGGACTGGTTTGATTTTTGAGATACCGAAAGGGTATCATGTAAAAATATACTCACGCAGCGGAATATCGAAACGTGGTATCATTATTCCTAACTCACCTGGGATAGTAGACTCTGATTACCGTGGAGAAATTACTGTGATGTTGTATGGACTATTCGTAAAAGGACACGAAATATTCCAAGTTGGTCACAGGATTGCTCAAGCAGAGCTTGTACAAGGAACTCCAGCGGAGTTTAAAGTGGTTTCGAGTCTATCTGATACGGAGCGTGGGACAAAAGGATTCGGTTCAACGGGAAAATAACAATATTATAAGCTTGTGTCTTATAGTACAAGGTAAGGAGATTGTAAATGGGAAAGAACTATGAAGTTTATTTAGCGGGTAGGATAGCTAATCTTAGCTATGATGAAGCAATAAAGGAACGAGACGAACTGACAGAAAAACTTAATGCAATTGGTATCAAATGCCGGACTCCAATGCGGGGTAAACAACACCTACAAAACACTAATAAAATTACTGCTGATGCATTTAAAAATGGACTGACAGTCCAAGAAGTTATCCAGCGAGACCTTAGTGACTTGGCTGAGGTTGACGCCATTGTCGTATTGACAGGAGATGACCCAAGTTGGGGTACAGCGGGTGAGTTTTATTATTGTACATGGATTGCAAAAACACCAACGTTGGTTATTGCCAAAAATCATGTCGGTGGATGGATGGAATACTATGCCACCAAGATAGTTCCCGACTTTGATTCAGCGGTGGAAGTACTAAAACATTGGAAGACGTATTGGAATCACAAAGGTTCGGGAATATATGATTCGAGGTAGTGAATGAGAGTAATTAAGCGTGATGGAAGAATTGTTAAGTATAACCCAGATAAGATAGTTCTTGCTGTTACGAAAGCTATGAAGTCAATTGGTTTGTCTGATGATAAGATACCAAATGACATAGCCCAGAAAGTAACTGATAATATAAACGGTAGCAAAGAGATTTCGGTAGAGGATATACAGGATAAGGTTGAGAATGCCCTGATAGGGTTGGGCAATGCTAAACTTGCCAAAGAATATATTCTCTACAGAGCACGTCGAGCGCAGGTTCGTGGGTTCAGGGAAGCTATCGGTGTACAAGACGACGAATTGAAACTAGGTGTCAATGCTCTATCCTTACTTGACAAGCGTTATTTGAAGTCATTTGATGGGAAAAAGGAGACACCGTCACAGATGTTTAGGAGAGTTGCCAAACACGTTGCTTCAGTGGAGAAACAATACGGGTCAAATCCAGACTATTGGAGTAGGGTGTTTTACAATTTAATGGCAAACCAGATATTTTTACCGAATACACCGTGTCTGGCAAATGCTGGCAACGTAGACCTAAACTTTTTGTTTGCCTGTTATGCGTTTGAAGTTGGTGATTCGATGGAAGAAATTCTTCAGACTGCAAAAGATTGTGGAATGGTGCAGAAAACAGGTGGTGGAGTAGGTTTACATCTATCTAAATTAAGACCATCTGGTGACTTTGTAAAATCGACTGAGGGTATCGCTAGTGGACCTATTGACTTTATGAGGATATTTGATACCGTGAGCGACGTTATTAAACAGGGAGGTATTAGACGTGGTGGTAACTTAGGCTTATTGCTTGTTAACCATCCAGATATTATCGAGTTTATCAAATGCAAAAACGATGAAACAAGGTTTAATAATTTTAATATATCAGTTGCTTTTACTGATGAATTCATGCGGTGTGTTGAGAATGACGAGTTGTTTGAGTTGGTTAATCCAAAAGATAACTCAGTCGTCACGAAAATTAATCCGAGGCATCTTTTCAGGTTCATTGCAGAGTCTGCTTGGAGCAATGGAGAACCAGGATTCGTGTTCTGGGATAGAATGGAACTTGACAATCCAACCCCCGACCAAGGTCATCTGATTAAGAACCTGTGTGGAGAGCAAGATTTACTTCCTTATGAAGCGTGTTGTCTTGGTTCAATTAATCTCGCTAAATTTGTTGAGGATGACCAGATTGTGTACACCTCTCTCAGAAAAGTGGTAAATCATTCTGTGAGATTCTTGGATGACGTTATTGATGCTTCTAACTATCCGCTTGAAAGAATAGCAGATACAGTACATAATAATAGGAAGATAGGTTTAGGGGTCATGGGATTTGCTGATATGCTATTCCTGTTGGGTATACCTTATGACTCAGAAGAAGCTGAAGATGTGGCACACCATGTGATGTCATTTATAAATACAGAAGCTAGACGTGCGTCTGCAAAATTAGCGGAGGATAAGGGGTCGTTTCCAGCGTTGACGACATCTGTAATTAATGAACCGAGAAGAAACGCAACCCTTACTACTATCGCACCAACTGGCAGTATTAGTATTATAGCAGAAACATCTAGCGGGATAGAACCAGCATTTGCAATAGTATATCAGAAAACAAATATTCTTGAGAGTAACACCTTTTTTGAGATAAATCCTGTGTTTGAGGAAGTTGCCAAACGTGAGGGGTGGTATTCTCAATCATTGATTAATAAGATAATAAAGAACGGTGGAATTGTTGCCGGTATACAAGACATTCCAGATAAGTGGCAACGTGTTTTCAGAACTGCTCTTGAGATAGCTCCTGAGTGGCACGTCAGGATGCAGGCAGCGTTCCAAAATAATATTGATAATTCAATCTCTAAGACAGTCAATTTACCATCATACGCAACGGTTGAAGACGTAGAACGAGTCATATTACAAGCGTACGCATCCGGCTTGAAGGGTCTTACAGTGTTTCGTGATAAGAGTCGAACTAAACAAGTATTAGAAACGTTGTGTATAGAGTGTGAGGACGACGTTTGTCCAATTACTCTTGACGACTCTTAATACTAGGAGAGGAACGGAGAGTAAAAATGTCTAGGAGAACGCAAGGTAATGTGGCAATAGAGCCGTTTGATTTCTATAGATACGAGAATGCGGAAAAGTGCTGCTCCATTTGCGGTCACGCTATTTACACAGCAAATCATAATACCTACTTTTGTAATAAGTGTTACCGGACGTGGAAGTACGAGATATTGGGGAAAGAACCTTGGGTTATCTATCTTCAACGATTGGAAAACAGGAGACGATATAGAAAAGAGAAGGTGGAGAGTAAAATAACGTTAATATATCTAGACAATAACCTAGACATAGACGATGAAGGTAACCTAGTTCAGAGGGATTAGTGATGGGTAGGAAAAAGAAGGGTAGCGATTTACAAGATAAAATAGATAAATATTTGACTGACTATGAACTGGACGATTTGAATCAGTCAAATGATATGCAAGCATTGACTACGATGTGCCAACTTGAGTTGAATATAGAGAAGATTCAGGAAGCACTGAGCAGTCTTGAATATAAGAAAAGTACTAAAAAAGGTAAAGAGACATCTATTGATACGAAGCAGATACGTGAGTTGCATAGTGCATTACGTGATGCTAATCAGAACTGGGTGCAGCTACAGACTGAGTTAGGTATTAACAGACGGCAGAGACGTAGCGATGATGATGAGACACCGTTGCAGCACGTCATGAAGATTCAGGATTTGGCACGTAAGTTCGTAGATAGTCGTTATAATAAGGTTGTATGTTCTGACTGTGGTCAGTATCTTGGTAAATATTTGCTGTATGTTACCGAGAAGGGTGAGGAAGGGTCTATTGAAAGTAAAACGGAGAAAGTAGAACCCTATAAACATACTTTTAGGGTAGAGTGTTGGAAGTGCGGGAAGATGGTTGAAGACTCCAACGAAGACATTGTTTTAACTTATGAAGGAAAAGGTAACATTTAACGATGGTGAATTAGCTGTACTGGAATTACTGGAAGACCCAGTTCTTTTCGGTGAGTTTATTCGAAGTGCCGAAGATGAGATAGAAGAGGGTGAAGGGTGGCATTATGACAATTATCAGCGCAAGATGCTAACTGATAGTAGTCACTACGTCAGTATTGCAACAGGTCGTACTACCGGTAAGACGGCTAGCATGGAGACTAAAATAATCCAGTTAGCAATATCTAATATATATGCACGAGCAAGTGCTAATGAGATTTTACTGGTAGTTCAAAACAAATCACAGCTTGACCCAGTTTTTGCCAGGGTTGTTAAGTTCTTCAGGATGCACTGGTTCTTAAAGTACTTCATTGACAGAATGAGCGTTAATATGTCTAATCACGAAATAAAGTTGTTAAATGGTTGTGTGATTAGGTGTAGAATTGTCGGTGCTACCGCTGATAGTAACGTTATCGGTCTTCACGTCCCATGCATCTTTGTTGATGAGGGTCAGGTGTTTGCATACTCAGCATGGAATTCACTTATGCAATGTCTTACCACGTGGGATGAAGACTTCTACTTGTGGGTAAGCGGTGTACCAAATGGTCTTCGTGAGAAGAATGTTCTTTACGAATGTGACCAAATTGATGAGAAGTACTCACGACATAACGTATCACGTCTGAAAAGTACTAGATACACCGAGGAACAACATAATACTGACCTTAAGCAGTATGGTGGTGAGAACGGTGATGATTATGTTCATCTTGTTCTTGGTGAACACGGTTCTCCAGCATTCTCTGTCTTTGACAGAAAATTAATGTTGATTGAGGATTATCCGGTTGACGTTCACTTGATGAACAATATTACATTAGAACAACATGCGGGTAACTTTAACGAAGTTCTTATGGTTAAGGACTTACCGCCAGATATTGTTAAGAAATATGACCTTATCATAGCTGGTATTGATGCTGGTTTCTCTAATGACCCGACGATTATTACGATATTGTGGAGAAATGCTGATACATTGGTGTGGAGAGAGTTTACTAGAATAGAACTGAGAAGAATTAAATACCCAGACCAAGCTAAGATAATCGATTGGTTAGACAGTATTTACGGTTTCAACATGATTGCAATAGACGCTGGTAGTTCTGGATTAGCGTTGTGTCAAATACTGCAAGATGACAATGGTGAATTCAAACGTAAGGAATTCATTAAACGACTGATACCGGTTGATTTTCAAGCGAATGTTGTAACTGGGTACGACGATGAAGAGAAGGAAATAAAAAGCAGGGTAAGGAAGTTTACTATACAAACACTTCAAAAATGGTCACAGAATGACCAGATTATTGCGTTTACAACTCAAGATGACGATGTCATTAATGAGCTTGAGCGAGTCGGGTTCACTAGGGATATGTTGGGAGAACCAAAATTCTTTGTTTATTCTCCACAAGGTGGTCAAAGGGGCGAAGACCATATCTTAGCTTCTATCTTGACGTGGGTGTATGGTTATTATTATAAATATTATTCTCCAGAAAAACCAAAAACTAAAGGTAAGTTAAGCGACCTTGCTAAAGGTGGATGGTTTCAGAGGTAATTATGGCAGATGAAAAAGATAGTGTAGCTACAGGTGAAGCTACTGATAGTAAGAAATTAGTACAAGCGTCTGTTAATATTGTTAATACAGACCAAACACAGACAGGTTTATTGTTTACAAACACTGTTGATAAGATGGAAGTGCCAACTGATTATCATAAACTGATAAAGATTTGTCGGTTCTTCTATAAGCATGACCCGATTGCGGGTACGGTACTAAACAAGATGGTAGATTGTGCGATTACTCCTATCAATAACCGTCGTGGTGAGTGCAGTGACGAGGAATATGAAACGTACGAGGCACTCGGAGACATGTTGCAGGAGTTCTTCAGAAACGCATGTCTTGAATATTTGTTATCTGGTATGGTCATTCCGCATTACGAATGGTCACGTGTCAAGGGTAGTGATTTGTCACCTGCACTTAACTCAAGACGTAGACTTGAAGTACCTGATAACATATGGTTCAGAGACCCTGCTACTATAACCGTTAAGAACTCTCCTATTCCAAATAAAAAGTATTATTACGTTGAGGTTGATGCCGACACTATTAGCTTTATCAAAAGTGGTGGTAAGTTGAAAGATGGTACGTATGATAAGGAAACGTATAACGAGTTGGAGAAGAATTATCCAGAGTTTGTGAAAGCTGTTAAAGAAATGAAGGGAACGAAGATGCAAGTTCGCTTGGATGGTATTAGACCGATTACGTCTAAGACATTACCCGAAGACGCATACCCTATTCCTTACATGGAAAATGCTCTTGAGTCATTGATGCACAAGAGAAACTTGAAGAGAATGGATTATTCAGTTGCGTCACGTGTTATCGGTGCAATTCAATTGATTAAATTGGGCAACGATGAATATCCGTGCACCGATGATTCAGACTTTGACGCTATCAAACATCAGATGAACTACAGGACTAGTAGCGGAGCACAGGAAAGGATATACCAGTTATTTGGTAATCATACCCTTGAAATATCTTGGGTGTTCCCAGATACTGAAGCAATGCTTAACCGTGAGAAGTATGGTGTTGTCGATGATGATATTATTTCAGCTTTTGGATTTCCACGTACATTAATTACTGGTGAAACATTGCGTTCAAATGTGGCTGGTGGGTCTGATTTTGCTGCTTTCTCTCCTATTGCCACCATGGAAACCATAAGGGATATTCTGATAGAATGGCTGAAGGTTTTATACAAAGAGATAAAAGAGACTAATAAATTTAAGAGCGCACCTATCCCTAGCTTCAAACCATTGAGATTATACAAGCTTGCTGACCTTAACTTGATTGGTCAGTCGCTTTACATGGAAGGTAACCTTTCTCGTACGACCAGACAAGAGTTGCTTGACATTGATTTTGATACTGAAGTTGAGCGTAAGGGATATGAGGAGAAGGTGATGGAAGAGAAGGGTATCCCACCAGCACCTCAGATTCCGTTCTCATCTCCTGAAATAGGTAACCCAAATAACAACCAAGTCGTGAAAAACCAAAATAAGGGGGATAATCAAGGTTAGGTATGAAATTTGAAGTAATTCATGACTTCGTCCAATATGATGGTGTATTATTACCGATAGAGGACGAGTTGGAGAGTCGTGGGTGGACTGTTGTTAAGACTAGGGTTGCCACCTACGGTAAGGATAAATCAGTAAAAGGTACGTTGGGATGTCAGACTGGACCGTGGATACCGAAGAGACCACCGACTAACCCGTCATTTCTTATTTTTCACGGTGTGTCTTTCATAAAAAATTGGGCACGAAGGTATTCAACATGGGATTATGTAATTGTTCCGAGCGAGTTTTGGAAAACGTCACTGACACATGATGGATTTGCTGTGCCATTAGGTCTTGGTTGGTCTAAGTCAGATATTCTGATAAATGAAAGCGAGAAACGTGAATTCTATCATAATTTAATAAAAACACGGCACAAACTGGATAATCGTCCAATTATTGCTTTTGCACCAACGTACACTAAAAATGCAAGTAAGCAGAAACCAGGTTCAGCTAGACACCTACTTAAATTGGCGAAAGTGCTGTCTGACTATAATCTTGTCTTTATACCACATGTGATGTGTGACTTTAGAGGTAAGTATAACGACTATCAACCGAGAACAAGTCATGATTACCCAAAAAAGCATGAGTATCTTCTTGGAGCAGATATGTTAATTAGCGATACGTCTAGTATGGTGTTCGAGTTCGCTTTACTAGATAGACCAATAATTACCTTGAATGACCCACGTGACCCGAAGTATATGAATATACAAGGAATGGACGAGAAGGTAGACATTGGTCGTATAGTTGATTACAACGACTTTGATAAATTACCAAAGATTGTCGCAGACGAGTTAACGAATCCATCACAACATCATGCTCGTCGAAAATATTGGGTAGACAAGTGTTTGGGGTACTGTGATGGTAATTCAACAACACGTATTGTCGATAAGATAGAGGAGATTTGCGGTGGGTGACTTATACGGGATTGACACGGAAAAATATCCGATGGTTGATAACCCAGACTACGCATATTGGGGTAAATTAGGGGTCGGTGGAGGTGGAGGAACATTTACCAAGAAATCTTATGCGACACGGTATCGACCATATAACCACAGTATCGTTGATACTATCATTAAATTTTACGGTAGACCGGAACGAGTTATATCACTTGGATGCGGAGTAGGTTTTGACGTTGAGAGGTTTGCACAGCTTGGTATTGACGTAGTAGGATTGGAAATTGCGGAACATATGATAGAAGCTTCTCCAGTCGGGGAGCGCATTGTTCGTGGTTCGATGACGGATTTATCGCAGTTTAGAGATAACGAGTTTGACTTGGTAGTCTGTTTAGAGGTGATGGAACATTTACCACCAGAGTTAACGGAGCAAGCTATCAGTGAGATGAGACGAGTGGGTACAAAACGAGGAGTACTCACGATAGGTAGAGGTAAGAGTGACCCTACACATATTAACCTCAGACCTAGAGAGGCATGGATTGAACTATTAGCACCGATGGATGACCAGCTTCTGGCTAAGATTAGTAATAGTCTTAAAGAGAAGAGGTTAGTCGATATGGTGTGGGATAGAGTCTATACTATGAGGTTAGATGATGAAAGCAATAATACTGGCAGCGGGGATGGGAACAAGATTAGGTCTTGACTTCCCCAAAGCGTTAGTGGAGATAGACGGAAAAACATTACTTGAACATAAGATAATTGGTTTAAAAGATAATGGGATTGACGATATTTACGTCGTTGTTGGTAAGTGGCATGAAAAATTTCCAACAGATTTAGATGTTAAGTATGTGGTTAATGATGAGTATGCCACCACCGGTAACTCATACAGCTTCAAACTTGCATTGGATACGTGCGGTACGGATGATTACATTGTAGTGATGGACGGAGACCTTATGTTGGATTATAGGATATACTTCATGATTCAACCTAAGTTTCAGTATTTTGTAGATAACCTTAATCATCACTGGATGCCTGGAGACATCGGTATCAAGACTGACTTTAACAATAGAATAATCGATTTGGGTCGTGAGTATGAGTATTGCTCTATGTTGGGCATGGCAGTGTATCCACCAGAGTTTGTGAGGAGACTATATGCTAAGTTAACCGGTAAGGGGTATGATAAGAAGGACGAGTTAATAGTATATGTTCGCAAACTGTTAAGTAATTTCCACGCCATACCAGAATTTGTACCATATCCTTGGGTCGAACTCGATTATCAAGGTGATGTAACCAAAGCACTCAATGCGTTTGATAAACCGTCACTAGAGACGGATGATTCAATAACGTTGAAGGAACTTAATTCGCTATACCGTGGTATGGGTGAGTTTGGTGGGTTACATGTAAGTATGAGAAATCTTGATAGAGATAGTACGATTATAAAGAACTCAACATTTGCGGTGGTAAGACGTAACGGGAGAGTTGTTGGTAGTGGTCGTTACTTTACGGACGGAGCATATGCGGTTGCTATATGGGATGTAATGGTACGACCAGAATACCAAGGTCAAGGTATCGGCACGTCTATTACAAGACGACTCATTGAAAGTGCAGAGAAGCTTCATCCGATAAAGATTTTTCTGATTGCTGACCCTGGAAAAGAGAGTTTCTACGAACAGTTTGGTTTTAAAATAACACGTGCACCAGCGATGGAGAAGAGGTATGACTATGATAGATTTTCACCTAATTGGAACGGATAAAGACGCTGATTTAGAAGCTCTTCGAGAACCAAAACGTAGACTGGGCGTAGCGAGTGCAGGAGACCTAGATAGATTTTTTGTTATCAACCACGCATACAAAGAGTTTCTTTACGATGAGTGGGGTAATCAGTATATTGATTGCTGTTCACAGGGGTGGGTATCTACAATTGGACACAGTCATCCACGAGTCATTGATGCAGTAAAGGAAGTGATGGACTCTGGTTTGATTCACATTCGTCCAAGCTATTATACCATCCCAAAACTTGATTTAGCTTATAAATTAACAAATCTTGCACCAGAAGGTCTTAATAAGGTTAACTTTTGTCTCCATGGTTCGTTAGCAGTGGAGGGTGCGCTGAAGTTAGTGTTGATAAAACACCCAGATAAACCTATCGTCGTACTCGACACTGGATTTTGTGGTCGCAGTTTAGCCACCGGTTCGCTTAGTTGGGATTACGAGGAGAAACCAGAGTTTGATGTCCTGAAGACCGAGATTATACGAGCACCAAGTCCATATTGTTACAGGTGCAAGTTTGGTAAAACTAAGGATAGCTGTAATTATGAATGTCTGAAAGAAACAGAGAGAATATTCGATGAGAAGAGACCTAGTGCTATTATTTATGAACCTATACAGGGTAATGGTGGTCAAATAACTTTTCCGTTCGAGTATCACGGGTTGCTTCGTGGTTTGTGTGATGCGTATGATGTTATCATGGTTGCTGATGAAATGCAAACCGCTTTCGGTAAATTACCAGAATTATTTGCGGCAGATTACTATGGCTTCAAGCCGGACATAATGGCAGTTGGTAAAGCTCTGGGTGGTGGGTTTCCTCTTGCAGCGACATTGTACGGGGAAGGTCTTGATTTTAGGGGTGGAGACCAAACTTTTACCTTTGCTAGTTTCCCGTTGAGCATGGTAGCCAGTCTAGAAGCATTGCAGATTATTCATGATGAGGAGATATGTGAGCAAGCTCGTGATAAAGGAAGTATTTTTGCCCTACGTTTAGCGGAATTACAGAGTCGGTATCCTATTATTGGTGATGTTCGTCAGGAAGGGTTACTGATTGGTGTTGAGCTTGTCAAAGACCCAAATACAAAAGAACCTTATCCACAAAAAGTTCAGCAAATTATTGATTATGGTATTTATGATGGTGGAGTAGTGTTCGGTTGCGACAAACACGCAGGTCTTGGCACAGTACTGAAAATAAAACCACCGTCTGTTATAAGTCATGAAAGTATAGATAAAGTATTGTATGTATTGGAGTGCGGATTGAGTGAAAATTAATAAAGTATTTGATTACGATGACTTTGACAGTGATGAACTCCAACCTTACCGAAATCTGTTTGGTGGACACACCCGAAAAACGTGGGAAAATCTTATGCTCTGCTATGGGGCAGATGCCTTACAGTGCGGTGGACGTGCTCTCGGTTTGGGGTGTTTAAAGGAAGCTCTGATGTTCGTATACGCTAACAAGTTTGAATCTGTTATAGCCACAGATAGAGCGTACTATCCTGGAAAGTATTGGGGTAAACAACATTATGACGTAGACGAATTGTATCAGTACGCAAAAATATCGTATCCAGATAGCAGTATTACCTTTAAAGCCATGGACATGAAGGATATAGAGTTTGATGATGAGACATTTGACTATATTTGGAGTAGTTCGTCTGTTGAGCATGTTGGTTTACTACCAGATGTTGTCAAAGTATTCACTGAGATAGATAGAGTGCTAAAACCAAATGGAATATGTGGTATTACTACGGAATGGAATCTTAAACCGACAGATACGATAATAAAATTTGCAAATGTATTGTGTTTTGACCAGAATGTATTGGATTCAATAGATAAGGCGACGAGGTTAACATTGGTATCAGATTTAAGTGTCTGGCAAAGCGACAATCCGCATAATAGGGAGAAAGCATTTTATCGAGGTAAAACTAACCACGGTACTAGACCGACAGATTATACGTCAGCGTCAATATTTTGGAGGAAGGAATGAAGTCACTGTTTATAGGAAGATGGTCACCTTTTCATGATGGTCATAAGAAATTAATTCAGAAAGTTATCGACGAAGGAAATGAAGTAATAGTTGCGATTCGTGATACTAAAATAGATGATAGGAATCCGTACACGGTTGAAGAACGTGAGAAAATGATTCGTGACAAGATGGGTGACTCAGTAGATATATGTGTTATCCCAGATTTAGATGAGGTTTGTTATGGTCGTGGTGTCGGTTGGGGTGTTCGTGAGATTAGTATTGATGAACAGACTCAGCAAATATCAGCCACATCAATACGCAAAGGTATGGACACACCGAAACGTGTTGGTGGATTTGTCGTGTGGTTGACTGGTCTCCCGTGTTCTGGGAAAACTACAATAGCGGATGCGTTAGCGGAGAAACTCAAGGAAAAACGTTCTAAAGTAGAGAGATTGGACGGTGATGTCACTAGAGTACTGTGGAGGGAACTAGGGTTCTCGAAGGGAGATAGGGATGAAAACATTCATAGGGTTGGAGTCTTGTGCGAGATGCTGGTTCGTAAC
>Ga0209536_100000054_pt1 | contig 152288 bp, 137 predicted proteins | sample DeeMarSeWOR28_12_FD_187461 | JGI IMG/M metagenome (GOLD analysis project Ga0209536, IMG submission 187461) | Marine sediment microbial communities from White Oak River estuary, North Carolina - WOR-2-8_12 (SPAdes) (version 2) | ecosystem: Environmental > Aquatic > Marine > Intertidal zone >...
TCGCGGACGACGCCGGCGTCGCGGGCGTGGTCTGCTTGGGCTACCCCTTCCATCCGCCGGGCAAGCCAGGCCGGCTGCGCATCGCTCACCTCGAAACGCTACGAACCCCTACCCTCATCGTTCAAGGGACCAGGGATCCGTTCGGAACAGAGGAAGAGGTGCCGTTGTACCCCGTATCACCGGCGGTCGAGCTCGTGTGGATGCCAGATGGCAACCACTCGTTCGAGCCGCGGAAGAAAAGCGGCAGGACGCTCGGTGAGAACCTGAACGCGGCGGCGCAGGCAGTGATCGATTTCATCCGTCGCTGCGGATGAGAGGGAGCGCGTCCTCGAAGCCTCCATTGCGCGGAGGTCCGTCCGAAAACAGGTAGCGCTCGACCTTGCCGGGCCGGACTGCCGCGATGGCCGACGAGACCGTGCCATAGACCGGCGTCTTCACGCAGACCGCCTGTAAGCGGCGCGCGACTTCCTGATCGAAGGGCGCTTCGGCGGGAAGCGGCGGCACGTCCGACGGATCGGGGAGCGAAGCGTCGGAAAGAAGCTCGACGAGCTGCTCTTCGATCTCCGGCCAAGGGCTGGGAGGAATTGCCAGCACGCGTTCTCGTACCTTGTCGGCCTTCGGGAACTCCGGAGAGCCCAACCGGTCGTTGCAAAGGACGTGCACGCCCTTGCCGAGGATTTCGATCTCGACCTCCGGTGCGCCGTGGCGACCGTATGCCACCCCCAGCTCCCGGCCGTCCCCGAAGATCAGGTTGAACTCGTTGTAGGCCGCAGGGTCGAGACGTCGGAGATAGCGCTCCACGCCTCCAAACGAATTCGTCTCCAGGGCTTCGAGCGCGAGCAGCCCGCGGGAGCGAAGAGAGCCGTTCCGAAGACCGAAATTGCGTTGATTGGTGAGGCCGACGAACAAGCCGTCTTCGGTGACCCCGAACCACGTTCCCCCTTCTCGCTCGTCGAGGCCGCCGACGATTCGTGGATTGTCGTGTAGGACGACCGGGCCGGACGCCGGACGGTCGTAGAACTCGTCGCGATTCGAGGCAACGAGGGTGGAGCACCAATCATCCAGCTGGTGCCGAACGACGATCGTGCACATCCGTCAGGACCTCCTCCTCGCGACCGCAAGCCGCTCGGCCGAGAAAGTGCGCGACGGCCGGGCGGTCGAGCCGGTGAGCTTCTGCCAGCCATGCGCGTCATCGTCGTAGACGACCTCCCACGCGGGGCCAAGCGCGGCGGCGAGCTCCGAAACCTGCTCGATCGTGCCACGCACCGCTCGGAGCGGGAGATACATGGTCACGCCTTCCCAGATCCAGACACTGGGTGCATCCCGGCGAAAGCCCGCTCGTTCCAAGACCTCCGAGAACTGCTCCTTTTCGAGATCGACCGCCACGTAGCGAATGTCCGAAGGAGGAACCCTGCCAGCGGTCCGGCTGCGTTTATAGCGCTGGGTTGCGGGATGATCGACCTCGAAGACCACCGCATCCTTCAAAGCTTCGATGCGCCAGGCTCGCGCATCGAGCCCCGCACCGAGGATCACCAGCTGACGGACGCCGGCCTCGAGGGCCGCGTCGAGGTGTGCGTCGATGGCGCGTGTTCTGAGCACCGCGTGATCGACGAGGCCCAACGTCGTGGCGCGCACGGCGCTCCGGTAGAGCGAGGCCGCGCTTCCAAAACGGGCCGGCGCACCGGCGATTCGCCCGAGCCACGGCGGCAATAGCTCCCAGGCGAATGGGTCTATCGACTCGTCATCTACGCCGAGGCCGCGTGCGAATGAAACAGCAAAAGAAGTCCCGCTCGGCAGCCCTTTGCGCATGATCAGTCCCACGCCGAAATCAGACGCGCACCGTTCCCCTCGGCGAGGGTTCGAATGCTGGTCGCTTCGGCGGCAAGGCCGCGCTCGGTCTCCAGACGGTGGCCCAAAACCAAAGTCTCGTCGCCGATGACTCCGACGCGCTGGGTCCGGATCGTCACCTGCTCCCCGGGAAGCACGGCGCTACGAAAGGACACGCGCTCGGCAATCGGCCGCAACAGGACTGGGTCGAGCCCTGCTTCGACCATGCGGCGGCTGACGGCTTCATCGCACCAGTCGACGTAGGATGGATGGTTGGCGTGTGCGAGCGGATCGGACCAGGTCTGCCACATCTCGAACGAGAGCTCGTCCTCGGGGCCCGGATGCTCATCGAACTCCGGAAGCGTCACCGACGGCTCGAGATCGACCGCGGGAAACGCCGCGGCCGTCTCCTCCGCGCCCTGCTTCGGTTTGAGGCTGTCGAACTCGACGTGCACCCACTCCTGCGTCGCGGCTGCAACCAATGCTTCCCGGCTTCGGACTCGCACCTCGCGCGTGGAAAGCGTTCTGCGCCGCAGCCGGGATACCCACGTCTTCGTATCCAAGACGGCGCCATAAGGTGTCTCGACGCCGTGTAGCAGCGTCATCTCGTAGACGATGAACGCGACGCTCTCCTCGCGAAACCGCGCGGGCGGCCACCCCGCTCCGATCGACGCGAGCATGGCCGCGTCCTGGCACAGACGCCAGATGTCGCCTGCGCGTGGCACCTCGCGCGCGGTGAACGCGTTGCGGGGCAAGGCGAGGGGAAATTCCCAGACGGCGTTCGGCACTGCCGTGCCATAGCATCTCCCACGCTTCGCGCGACCGGCCATGGTCATCCCAAGGCGCCTGGCCGCCCTTGACGGCACCACTCACTCCATGATCCGACGTAGAGCTTCGCGCCATCGAGCCCGCAAGCCTCCATCGTCAAGAGCAGATGACAGGCGGTGACGCCCGAGCCGCAATAACAAGCCACGCGATCGGGTGAGACGCCTTCGAGAAGGTCCGCATAGCGCTCTTTGAGCGTGGCGACCGAGTCGAGCACGCCTTCATCGTCTAGCTGGGATTGCCAATACAGATTGCACGCGCCCGGAATGTGGCCCGCCACGGGATCGAGATTCTCGGTCTCGCCCCGGTAGCGCTCCGGCGCACGCGCGTCGATCACGCGCCAAGTCGGATCGGTTCGCACGCGCTCGACGAAATCGGCGCGCACCACTGGCCATCGATCCACAGCGGTCGGGTACGGGCCGAGACCGGCGTCGCTCGCCCGGGGTTCACCCTGGTCGATGGGGACTCCTGCCCTCCGCAACGCGTCCCAACCGCCGTCTACCACCATGACCGGCTCGTGTCCGACGGCGCGTAGCATCCACCAGGCGCGAGCTGCAGCCATACCGCCGCCGCTCGCGTCATAGACGACCACCGGCGTGGAAGGGTCGATGCCCCAACGCCCGATCAAGTCGAGCCAGCGCTCCACGGGGGGCAGCGGATGCCGGCCGCCGTCGCTTGGATCCCGAGGTTCCGAAAGATCGGTTTCCAAGTCCGCCCGGATCGCGCCGTGGACGTGGCCTGCGCCATAGGCCCGATCGGCGCCAGGCTCAGCGCGGGCGTCGACAAAGACGGCTTTGCCAAGAAGCGCGGCTGCCTCCTTGGCGCTGACGAAAGGCCTCGGCATGGTCAATTCCACGCACTGTAGCCTACAATGTGAGTAAAGTGTTTAGTCACACTTGACACTTTTGGACGCTCTTGCCATCCTCCCGTCAATGGTGGGCAAACGCCAGGCTCGCGTAGGTCGGTTCGACGTGGCTGCAGCGCTGGCGGCGCGCGCCCTACCCGGGGCGATGACGCCTCTCATCGAGCAGGCGCGACTCGACGCCAAGATGATCCTCGAGCGGGCAAGCGGTCGGGCGCCCTCGCCCTTGATCGGAGAGCAAGCCGAACCGGCGCCTTTGCGCGAGGTGGACCTCCTGAGCATCTTGCCTCGAGCCTTTGTCGAGAAGCTCCGTTCTGCCGAGCGCGACGTCCGCATGCTGACCGGGCGCCTGATCCTCGGCAAGAATCCATCACCATTGATCGAGCGCTCGCGTCCGGCTGCTGGCGCAGTCGTTTCACTGCCACGCAAGACGCCCGCCATGACGCGTCCGTTGAAGGTGACCGATGTGATTCGGGAAACCGATGATGCGGTGTCCATCTATCTGACCGAAGCCGATGGCTCTGCGCTCGAGTTCCGTCCGGGCCAGTTCCTGAGCGTCGACGTCATAATCGACGGTGAGCGTTGCCGGCGCGCCTATTCGCTTGCAAGCGCCTGCATGGCCGGAACCCCCCGGCACATCACGGTCAAGCGAATCGCAAACGGCCGCGTGAGCAATCATCTGAACGACACGATCCGGGTAGGCGACGAGCTCGCCGTGCTCGGGCCGTCGGGCAATTTCACCGTGGAGCCCCGCCCGGTCAACGAGCGGCACCTAGTCATGATCGCCGGTGGTAGTGGGATCACCCCCATCATGAGCATCTTGGAGACCATCCTTCGTCTCGAGGATCGCAGCCGGGTGACGCTCATCTACGGCAATCGCAGCTGGAAGGATGTGATCTTTCGCGACCGTCTGGCGGCGCTCCGGGACGAGGTCGGCGACCGGCTGATCGTCGATCATGTGCTCGAGCACGCTCCCGAAGACTGGTCCGGGGGCCGTGGTTTGTTGACTCGCGACGTTCTCGAAGGACGTTTGGATGCGCTCGGCATCCAAGACGACGGGCTTCAGCGCTATTTCTTGTGCGGCCCCACGCCCATGATGCAGGCAGCCCATGAGGCGCTTCAGGCGCGTGGCGTTGCTGCCAACAGAGTCGCCGAAGAGCGATTCACGCGCCCCGAGGAACGGGAGGGTGCCAAGGGAAGCAGCGAGGCCGAGCTGGTGATGATCTCGAGGTGCGGGCACGAGCATGGCATCCAGGTCGAGCCCGGCCAGACGATCCTCGAAGCGGCGCTTGCCGCCGGAATCGACATGCCGTTCTCGTGTGCGATGGGAGGTTGCGGCGCGTGTCGAGTGCGCCTGACCAGCGGCGACGTTCGAATGGAGGAACCCAACTGCTTGAGCCGCGCAGAACTGGAGCAGCGCTATGTGCTCACGTGCGTCGGACGCCCGCACGCGCAAAGCAGCATCCTGGTGGAGGGCGCATGACGGCGACGGCCCGAGCGATGCACCAAGAGGACAAAGACTGGTGCTACCGGATGAAGGACCTCTGCGAGGCGACGGGTCTGCCTCGGCAAGCAATTCACTTCTACATCCAGCAGGGCTTGCTGCCTCCGGGGCATAAGACCGGCCGCAATATGGCCTGGTACACCGAAGAGCACATCGAGCGCCTGCGCCTCATCAAGAAGCTTCAACACGAGCAGTTTCTGCCCCTCAAGGCCATCAAGGCCCTTTTCGATGGAGAGGACGGCGTTTTCTCGCCACGTCAATACGCGTTTCTGGCCGGCGTGAAGGAAGAGCTGGCCGAGTCCCTCAAGACGAGCGATGACCGTAGCCCGACGCTCAGCCCCGAGGAGATCGCGGAAAAGACGGGGATCGATCCCGAGGACGTCGAGCGTGCCTTCGAGCTCGGGCTCGTCGGCGGCGCTCGCTCGAATGGAGCCCTTCGGATCGCTGCCGCCGACGCCTGGATTTTCGAAGTCTTCGGGAAGGTTCGTGGAGCAGGCTTCACGCCAGATCTCGGGTTCGCGGTCGAGGACATGGCGCTCTATCAGGACGTCATCACGAAGCTTCTCAATGATGAGGTCCGCCTGCTTTCTTCGCGGCTTTCGGAGCTACCACCGGAAAAAGTCGCTACCATGATCGAGCAGGTCGTTCCCATTCTCGATCACTACATCATGCGCCTACACTCAACCAAGATTCGCGAGTTCTTCGCCAACGTGCTGTAAGGAAGGAATCGACCATGCTCAGTGACAAAGTCCTCGATAACCTACCCCAGGAAGTTCGCCGCCGCGTCGAGCCGTACGTCGAAGCCGTCCAGCTCATGACGCAGACCAGCAACGCCAAAGTGCTTCGCTCGATGGCGCCGTCTGGGATTCGCGGCTTGATCCTGCAGCGTGGCAAGCAAGGCGTTCCCACGAAGATGCCTTCGCATCACAGGGTGTACTTCGACTGGACCTACCCGAACGACCACCCCGACATGCGGGAGCTCTATACGCGTGCCAAAGAGCAGCAATGGAACGGTGACGACCTTCCTTGGCACATCGACGTCGACCCGGAGAACACCGAAAAGCCCATCATGCCACGCCAGTTCATGGCCTTCGACGATTTGCGCGACCGCGGCATCCGTCTGACCGATCTCGAGGAACGGCGTCTCAACTCGAGCGTGGCGTCGTGGATGCTGAGTCAGTTTCTTCACGGCGAGCAAGGTGCGCTCTTTGCCGCTGCGCAGGTCACCGAGGCCGTGCAGTTCTTCGATGGCAAGCTGTACGGGTCGACGCAGGTCGTCGACGAAGGAAGGCACGTCGAGGTATTCCATCGATACTTGGATACGAAGCTCAACAAGCTCTACCAGATCAACGACAACCTATTCGTCATCATCGACGCGCTCATCCAGGACTCGCGGTGGGACGTGAAGTTCCTGGGAATGCAGATCATGGTGGAGGGCTTGGCTCTCGGCGCATTCGGCACGCTCTATCAGATGACCAAAGAGCCCCTCCTCAAGGAGCTCTTGAGGATGGTGATTCAAGACGAGGCGCGGCACGTGCACTACGGAGTGCTGGCGCTGCGTGACCACTTCCGCCACGAGCTGAGCGATTCAGAGCGCCGGGAGCGCGAAGATTGGGCATTCGAGGTGGCACTGCTGATGCGCAACCGCTTCCTCTCGTTCGAGGTGTACGAGGAGTGGTTCGAGCACAAGCTCACTCGAAAGGAGTGGGCCGAGTTCGTCACGAACTCGCCCGGTTTCGCCGTCTTCCGTCAGGTGATGTTCAAGCGCCTGGTGCCCAACCTGCGCGAGATCGGTCTGCTCAGCGACCGCATCAAGCCCCACTACGACCGCGCAGGTCTGATGAAATACTTCGACGGCCAGTCCGCCAGGGAGCTGAGCGGCGATCAGATGATCGCCGAGCTAGATGCGGCTTGACCGAGCTGCCTAGTCGGCCACGACGATCAGCAATGCGTCGGCGTCCACCTGGTCACCGAGCGCCACGGTGACCTGCGCCACCGTGCCGCTTTGGGGCGCAGTGACCGAGTGCTCCATCTTCATGGCCTCCATGATCAGCAGGACCTGACCGGCTTGCACTGCGTCACCTTCCGCCACACGTAGCTCGATGATCTTGCCGGGCATCGGCGCGATGCACCCGCCGGGAGGAATGGCGAGCGACTTGTCGGGGAAGCGCGGCTTGCGCAAGAGACCTGCGCTGAAGTCGAAGCCGTGAACGTACACCCGATCGCCGTCGAAGATGACGCGCGCGCTTTGTCGGTGCCCGTTCTCATCCCACGTGAGCCGAGGCGGCTCCCATGAGATGACGCGTACGTCGCGCTCGCTCTCGCCCGCCCAGACCGTGAACCGACTGTCGCCCCGATGACGATATTCGACCCGCAGGTCGAGCTCCCCGTCCGAATACTCCGCCCATTGCGGAGTGTGATAGTTGTTGCGCCATCCCGATGGAATTTCGGGCAGAAGCGCTCTATCCCGGTTGCGTTGCTGCTGCTCGGCCAACGCAGACACGACCGCGGCCCCGAGCGGGGCGTCTCCATCCTCGGCATCCGGGAGCAGATCGTGCAGGTGCCGATCGATGAAATGCGTGTCGATGTCTCCCGCCACGTAGGCAGGGTGGTCGAGAACGCGCAGCAAGAACGCGCGATTGGTGGTTACCCCCTGTACGCTCAGCGAGCGTAGCGCGCGGCGCATGCGTTGAAGCGCCAACGCCCGCGTCTCGCCGGAAGTGATGATCTTCGCGAGCATGGGGTCGTAGTAGATGCCCACCTCGCTGCCGCTCTCGACCCCGCTGTCGATCCGCAGGCCTTCGGATTCGGGTAGATGCCAGTCGATGACGGTGCCGCTCTGAGGAAGGAAACCGGAAGCCGGATCCTCGGCATAGAGCCGGACCTCGAGCGCCGCCCCCTCCATGCGGACTTCTTCCTGAGAATGGCGAAGCGGCTCCCCTTGCGCGACCCTGATCTGCTCCTCGACCAGGTCGAGACCCGTCACACACTCGGTGATCGGATGCTCGACCTGAAGGCGCGTGTTGACCTCGAGGAAATAGAAGCATCGGTCCGGCGCCAGGATGAACTCTACCGTGCCGGCATTTTGGTATCCGATGGCCTTGCCGCAGCGCACGGCGGCCTCTCCCATCTCTTTGCGGAGCGCCGAATCGAGAGCCGGGGAAGGCGTCTCCTCGATGATCTTCTGGTGACGGCGCTGGATCGAGCATTCGCGCTCGTTGAGATGGATCAGGTTGCCATGGCTGTCGCCCAGGATCTGAATCTCGACGTGGCGCGGGTCATCGATGTACTTCTCGACCAGAAGCGTGCCATCGCCAAACGCGCTCAACCCTTCGCGGGCCGCCGATGCAATGGCGTCCGAAAGCTCGGACTCCTTTCGAACCAGCTTCATGCCCTTGCCGCCACCGCCCGCGCTCGCCTTGAGCAGCACTGGGAAACCAATTCGAACCGCCTCGCGCGCCAAAACCGCGTGGTCCTGGCTCGCTCCATCGTATCCGGGAATGACCGGAACACCCGCCTCGTGCACAAGCGCCTTGGCCTCCCGCTTCGAGCCCATGGCCACGATGGCCTCGGGTGTCGGGCCGATGAAAATCACCCCAGCCTTTCGGCAGGCCTCTGCAAACGCGGCGTTCTCGGCAAGAAAGCCGTACCCGGGATGGATGGCATCGGCGCCCGTCAAGGCCGCCGCCTCGAGGATCCTATCGATGCGCAGGTAGCTCTCCACGCTCGGGGCAGGGCCCAGACGAACGGCTTCGTCGGCCTCGGCGACGAATGGCATGTCGTGGTCGGCGTCCGAGTACACGGCCACCGTGCCGATCCCCATCTTGCGGCAGGTCCGCATGATGCGGCGCGCGATTTCGCCGCGGTTTGCGATGAGTACTTTCTGGATCGTCTTGGTCAAGGCTCGTTTGCTCCCTAGTGACGAAAGACGCCCCACGACGTCGTCCCCTCGACCGGGGCGTTGTAGGCAGCCGACAAGCAAATCGCGATTACCGTTCTGGTGTCCCGCGGGTCGATGATCCCGTCATCCCAAAGACGCGCCGTCGCATAGAGCGCCGTCGATTGATCCTCGATCTGCTTCTCGGTCATCATCTTGGCGATCTGAAGCTTCTGTTCGTCGACCGCGACGCCTTTCTTTTCAGCAGCATCGCGCTGAATGATATCGAGGACCCCCGCGAGCTGCTTGCCGCCCATCACCGCAATCTTGTGATTGGGCCACGCGAACAGGAACCGGGGACAGTAAGAGCGACCGCTCATCGCATAATTGCCGGCGCCGTAGCTCGCGCCAGTCATGATGGTGATCGCGGGTACGGTGCTGTTCGAGACGGCGTTGATCATCTTGGCCCCGTTCTTGATGATCCCGTCCTGCTCGTACTGCTTGCCGACCATGAAACCCGTCGTGTTCTGTAGGAACACGAGGGGCACGTTGCTGCTGTTGCATAGCTGGATGAACTGGGCGCCCTTGTTCGCGCTTTCACTGAAGATCGTTCCGTTGTTGGCGAGAATGCCGACGGGGAAGCCATGAACGTGGGCCCAACCACACAGCATGGTCTTTCCGTAGAGCGGCTTGAACTCGCTGAAGCGGGAGCCGTCCACGATGCGCGCGATGACTTCGCGTTGATCGAACGGGACGCGGATGTCTGCCGAGGCGATTCCGAGAAGCTCTTCCACATCGTAGAGGGGCGGCTCGATCGGGCGGGGCCGCAACCTTCCCCGCTTTTCCCATTCGAGGTGGGCGACGATTTCGCGGCCGAGGCGGATCGCGTCCATCTCGTCTTCGGCCAGGTAGTCCGAAACGCCGCTGATGGTGGAGTGCATCTCCGCACCGCCGAGCTCCTCGTGGTCCGTCTCCTCGCCGGTGGCCATTTTCACGAGAGGCGGCCCGGCGAGGTAGACCTGCGCCTGCTCCTTTACCATCACCACGTAATCACTCATCCCTGGAAGGTATGCGCCGCCTGCCGTCGAGCTCCCGAACACCAGGCAGATGGTGGGTATCTGTTGCTCTGACCGGCGTGTCAGATGACGAAATCCAGCGCCGCCCGGAACGAAGATCTTGTCTTGATTGGGTAGATCGGCCCCGGCAGATTCGATCAAGCTGATGCCGGGCAGTCGATTCTGCTCGCAGATCTCTGCAAGGCGGCCGGACTTGAGCATGCTGACCGGCGTGACGGCTCCGCCCTTGACGGTCGCTTCACTGGCGACGACACAGCATTCCACGCCACTCACCAGACCGACACCGCCGACGACGGACGAGCCGGTCGGCTCTCCCTTCATCCCGTGACCGGCAAGAGCGGCGATCTCCAAAAAGAAGCTGTCGCGGTCGAGAAGCATCTCGATCCGTTGACGCGGCAAGATGCGCCCGCGCGCCACGTGACGGCTGGTGTACTTCTCGCCGCCGCCCAGGTTTGCTTTCGCGAGCGCCTGATTGACCTCGTCGAGCACTGCGAGATTGCCCTGACGGTTGGCTTCGTACGTCTCGGACTTCGTGTCGGCCTTTGACCGGAGCACCGGATAGCGCTGTTCCTCGGGCATGCGGGTGGAATCCTAGAGGTTGAGCCCGACCTGCGGCAACCGAAAAATGAATGAGTATTCAATCACCGCAATCACGGCGATATGTCATCGATTTCTATTCGCCAGAGTGCACGGGAGGTCGGCGTCCTGCCCAGGGGCGCGCGCGCTCCAGTTGCGCGGCCAGCGAAAACATCAGCGGCTCTTCCTCGGGCCGACCGGTGAACATCACCCCGATCGGCAGCCCCTCGGCGTTCCAATGGAGCGGCACCGACATCGACGGCTGCCCGGTGAAGTTCGAGACCGGCGTAAATGGAATGAAAGAAAACGTGCTCTGTGCCGCCTCATCGATGATCTTCTGGTTGGTGAGCAGCGCGCTCCAATTGAGCCTCGACACCAACTTCTGCGCGATCAAGTCGAGCCCGTGCGGGTCGAGCGCGCCAATCGGCACAGGCGGCGTCCCCAGCGTCGGGGTCAACACGAGGTCGTAGTCCCGGTAGACGCGGACGAGCCGACGGGCCTCGGCTTGAAGCACGCGGAGTGACACCAGAAAATCCCTTGCGCTGGCGGCCTTGCCGAACATGTTCGTGATCCAAGTGGTCAGTTGAAAGTCCTTCGGCCTCGCCCGCCGATTCATCATTTGCTCGCCCTCGCGAATCTCGGCAGCGACGTTTGCGCCCACCACGATAAGAAAAGCGCGCGCGAGCTCGAGCGCATCGTGATTGGGTGCCACTTCCTCGACATGATGGCCGAGCTCGCTGCAAACCCTTGCCGCGTCTTCCACTGCATGCTTGCAGTCCGGATGCACCGTGGCAGGCAAGGCCGGCTCGCTGTGAAACGCGATGCGGAGTGGCCGCGGATCCCGTTCGGTCGCCCCGAAGAACGTTCCTTGCACCGGGGCCGCGTAGTAGGGAGCCGTCTCATCGGGACCGTGCGTTGCGTCGAGCATCGCAGCGCTATCGCGCACACTGCGTGTCAGCACGTGCTCGGAGACGAAACCGGACCAGTGCTCGCTCACGGTGGGGCCCGATGGATTACGAGCGCGAGACGGTTTGTGACCGAACAGACCGCAACACGCAGCAGGGATCCGAATCGATCCGCCGCCGTCGCCACCCGAAGCCATCGGTGCGATCCCGGCCGCGACGCTTGCTCCGGAGCCGCCGCTCGAACCTCCTGCCGTGCGATCGAGCATCCAAGGATTGCGCGTCACCCCGTGCAGCTCGGTTTCGACGACTGGCAGCAAGCCCATTTCCGACGTTGCAGTCTTGGCGACCGGCACGATGCCGGCATCGAGCCAGCGCCGATAGAGATAGGTTTCGTCGGTGGGCGTCCAGCCCTCGAAGAAGCGCGAGCCTTCCTGCGTCGGAACACCCGGAATGCGCTGGATCAAATCCTTGATGAGGAAGGGAACACCCGTGAAAGGTCCGTCGCCGGGCGCGTGGCGAGCTTGGGCACGGGCGCGGTCGAAAAGCTCGAAGACCACCGCGTTGATCTGGGGATTCACCCGCTCGATCCGCGCAATGCACTCCTCGACGAGCTCGGCGCTGTTGACCTGCCCCCGCCGGACCAGGTCCGCGAGGCCCAGCGCATCGTATGAATCGTATTCTCGGAAGCCTGGCACCGCGCAGGCGTACCCCAGTCAAAGGTCCAGAAGCAAACGGCTTTTGGGAATCTTCCAAAGAGCCCGACCGGGGAGGTGATGTTCTGCTCACAGTGAAACTAGATTTTTTTGATCATATGGTTGCTAATTTTCCAGGCTAGTGGTACCACACGCTTAGAAAGCCCGGAGAAGCAGCAATGAAGGAAAAAAAATCTAGTGAGAGCGCAATCATGAGCCAGGTTCTCGAGTCTGTGAAGGGCCGTGGATGGATCACCTATGACGAGGCCTCGGAGGTCGTCGCCAAGATGGGTGCCACGCAGGGCAACGTTCGGCGCTTTCTCCGACGTCTGGAGGCCGCAGGGGTCGAGGTGACCGTAGCCCCTGGCCGCAATCGAAGGGGCGACCGGCGCCGCGCGTCGAACCCCGCGGAGAAGACCAACGTGCTGAGCGCGGAGCCGGTGCAGAGCTACCTCGACTGGATGGGCGCGGTGAGCTTGCTGACTCGCGAGGGCGAGGTCGAGCTGGCCCGTCAGATCGAAAAGGGACGCCAGATCATCTACGACGCGATCGTCAAGCATCGATTCCACGCCGATGACATCGCGGAGGTTTGTGCGCGTGTGTCGGCGGGCGAGCTCGCGGTGCGGGAGGCCGTGATCGAGCCTACCTTCGAGGAGGTGATGCGGGCGCTCGAATCCTACGCGGCTTCGTGTGAAGCAGGATCGGCGGAACGCAAGAAGGCCGAGGCGGACTCCGGCCTCTCTGCAAGCAAGCTCCTCGCGCTACGCGAGGTCGTGTCGGCCGCGCATGCCAACGTCGAGCGAGCGAAGTCCGAGATGGTCGAGGCCAACTTGAGGCTGGTGGTCGCCATCGCGAAGAAATACCTCAAGCGCGGCTTGCCCTTCATGGATCTGATTCAAGAGGGGAACATGGGCTTGATGCGCGCGATCGACAAGTTCGACTATCGGCGCGGCTACAAGCTCTCCACTTATGCCTCTTGGTGGATTCGGCAGTCCATGGCACGGGCTACCACCGATCAAGCGCGTACGATCCGAATCCCGGTGCACGCCTGTGAGCTTCTCACCAAGGTCACCAGCATGACCCGCAAGCTCACGGGTGAGCTCGGGCGAGAGCCAACCGCCGCAGAGATCGCGAAGCGCATGAAGCTCCCTGCAGACCAGGTGGCCAACCTTCTCATGATCTCCCGTGATACGGTATCGCTCGAAATGCCGGTCGGCAACGACGGAACGAGCGAGCTTCGCGACCTAATCGCCGATGAAGAAGGCGCCACACCGATGGATTCGGTCATCGACGAGGATCTATCGAAATCCGTCATGAGGGCGTTGGAAGCGCTCAATCCGCGCGAGCAACGAATCATCCGCATGCGTTTCGGAATTGGAGAGAAGGAGTCACACACACTGGCCGAGATCGGACGCGAATTCGGACTCAGCCGCGAACGCATTCGCCAGCTTCAAGCCCTTGCGTTGCGAAAGCTCCGGAACGTCCACGGTGACGCTGCGTTGAAGCAGTTCGTCAGCGCATAGCCGCGACGCTCAGTCGTCGAGCTCGCCCTGCTTGGCCTTGGCAATCCACTTGTCCATGGTCTTGTGGACGATGTCGAGCGCCATGTTCTTGAAGGGACGAAGCAGAAGGGGCACCTTTTTCATGTCGATGACGACCTGCCCGGGCTGCAGCTCCACGGTGGCTGCCACGTTCACGCCCTTGACGTGAAACGTGATCTCGGCCTCGGTCTCGCTCTTCCAAACGGTCTCCGCGTCGTACTTCTCCCATTTCTTGGTGTAGTGCTCCGCGGCTTTCTGGGCGGCCTTCTTGGCGCGCTCTGGGCTCAGATCGTGTTTGATGACGTGCTCCATCAGCCCTCTTGGTAGCACAAGATGCCACGAAAAGGCGCGTATGCGCTATCCGGTGGGTTTGATGGCACGGACTCGATCGATCCACGCCGCCAGTGCGGACGTGCTACCGAGCGGCCGATTTCCTTCGGGCAAGGCCCAGGTCGGAACGTCGAGCTCCTGGCACAATGCCCTCATGCTCGAGGTCTTCCATGCTTGCTCGGCTGCCAGCCACGCCCGCATCTGCCGAAGCTTCGGAGCCAGCCGCACGAGCGACGGGGGATAGGTGTCCGTCCTGTCGGTAGAGACGTCCACCTCGGGAACGAACGCTCGATTGAACACGACGTGCGCGAGCTCAAAACCTCGATCGGCGACTTCGGCAGCGACCGACCGCGCCGCCTCGATGCCCACGGGCTCGGCGGAGGACACGAGCACGAAACGCGTCTTTTCGCTTTGCATCAGCTGGTGGAGAGCGCTTGCGCGTTCGGCGAACCCTTTTCTCAGAAACGCCATTTCCGTCAGAAACTCCGTGAGAGCAGCCACCAGCGAGTCTCCTGCGACAGCCTTCAACAGACGCTGCGCAATCGTTCCGCCTGCAAGACGGGAAGGCTCGTCGGAGGCTCGGAGAAACCAACGAACGACGCGCTGATCGAGAAAGCTCACCAAACGCGCAGGCGCATCGAGTATCTCGATCGAGCTTTGCGCTGGTGGGGTGTCGACGACGATTAGGTCGTAGCGGTCGTCGTGTGTGGTTTCGTGCACGCGCTCCATGGCGGCGTACGCATGGGAGCGCGCGAGCGTGCTGGAGAATGCCTGATAGATCCGGTTGTCGAGGACGCGTTGCGCGCGGTCGGCATTGCTCGCCGCCCGTCGAATGATTTCGTCCGCGCTGGCCTTGGTCTCGAGCATGGCGGCGTGAAGCTCGCCACAGGAGGAGCCATCCGGAAGGGGCACGTCGGAAGGCACGTCCACGAGCCGATCCACGCCGAGCGCGTCTGCAAGGCGGCGTGCGGGGTCGGCGGTCAGCACCAATACCGACCGCCCTCGGAGCGCCTCTCGAAGCCCGAGCGCAGCGGAGAAGGTCGTCTTCCCGACACCCCCGACACCCACGCAGAACACGAGGCGACAATCGCTCGGAATCTCGATCACCACACCTCCAAGCTTAGGAGCGTTCCACAAAGCGCCTCGATGATGCGGGCGCTGTCTTCTTCGTGCTCGTCGAGTATCACCGTGGGCAACGGGATGTCGCGTCGAAGACCGCGAAGACATTTTTCCGCCGTTCTTCGGCGCTGGGTCAGATACTCCGCGAGCGCCAAGTCCTCGGCCCAGGGCTGTCCCACGCTGGCCCCTTCGAGCTCGCGCTCGACCAGGCGTTCCTCCGCCTCATCGAGCCACTGGCGCGGCATACGGTTGATGAAGAGATGGCCCAGATGGAGATCCTTTCGACCCCTGAGACCGTCGTAGAGCTGAACCGTTTCGCGAACCGCGAGGGGCTCGGGCACCGTGACGATGTGAACGGCGCTGCGCGCCGGGTCGCGCACGAGGGCGGTCGCACTGTCGAGGACTTGGCGAAGCGGCCCGTCCTTCAGGAACACCTCGAGGACCCCGGGCAAGTCGAAGAACATGAGCGCATGGCCCGTCGATTCGAGGTCGACGAGGATGGGGTCCCAACATCCTTCGGCTGCGAGCTGCGCCACCCGATGCAAGGTGACGATCTCGTCGACGCCCGGCGCCGCCATGAATAGGCGGCGCAGCGAGTTGTTCCTGGCCACGAGAATTGCGATGGCCCGCAGCTTCAGACGCGACGTGACGTAGTCGATCAAGGCCGGCTCGAACACGACCCGGGTCGCATGGATTCCAGGAGCGATCTGTGACGGCTCGTAGCCCACATGGGGCCCATCGAACAAGTGCGATGACGAGGTGTGAATCCCGAGCTCGACGATGAGCGGTCGCTTCCCCGCTCGAGCCGAGGCAGTGGCAAGCGCCCCCAAGACCGTCGACTTGCCCACCCCGCCCTTCCCTGTGAAGAACTGAACGGGCCGCGTGAGGAAAGGCGCATTCACGCCGAACTCCTAGCAGGATCGAAACTTGGTATCGAGGAAGCCGACGGCATGAAGAATTGGATCCAGGCAGCCCGGCCACTTGCGCATGTAAACATCGCCGTTCCGCTGCTTCTCGGACAAATCGCGGCTTGGCACGTCACGAATCGTTTCGCCTGGGGATGGTTCGGTGCGGCGCTCGTTTGGGGCGTTTTGAATCATCTGTTCATCATTTTCGCGAACGACTTCGCAGACCGGGACGCAGACAGCGCGCGACGTACGCCGCTGTCGGGAGGATCCGGCGTGATCCCGGAGGGGAAGCTGAGCTCACTGCAAGTTGCGCGCGCGGCGATAGGGGCAGCCGTCTCGCTGCTTGTCTATTCGTGCACCTTGATGCTTCTCGGCCGCACCTGGGCACCGGTGTATGGGGTCGCCGCCCTCGTTCTGATGTGGCTCTACAGCTTCGGGCCGCTGCGGCTCAGTTACCGCGGTGGAGGAGAGCTTTTGCAAGGCATCGGGATGGGTGTCGGATTGCCTTCACTCGGCTACTATCTACAGGGAGAAAGCCTCCTTGCTCCTGGTTGGATCATGGCGCCGGCGACTCTGTTGGGGATCTGTAGCAACGTGCTCACCGCGCTTCCCGACGTCGAGGATGACGCGCGCGCCTACAAGAACACTTGGCCGGTGAGGCATGGCATGACGTCTGCGCGCCGCTTCGCGTCTGCCGGAATCGCGTTTGCCTCGTTTGCCGTTTTTCTGTGGACTCCCTCCATATCGGTGCCCGCACGCGCTGTCGTTTCCATGGCGCCGCTCTTGCCGCTGCTGGTGAGCGCGCGGAGCACCGACCCGTATCAGGCAGCCTGGTGGTCGAGCATCGCGCTCCACACGTTGGTGGGGTTGTGGATTATCGCAATGATCTTCGGGCTTTAACCGCCCAGTCCGAGCGAGGCAGCCGTCTCCTCTCGAAGCGCGTCGAAGTCCCTTTTGGCGTCGGGCCGAGCATCGACGCGCCACGCTTCAACGGGCACGTAGCCCCGCGCCGCGAGCTTGCGGTAGAGCCGAAGCTCGTCTTCGGGCTCACGGGGAAAGGGGAACGGATTGCGTGACACGCCTTCCTCGAGACGCGGGTACCATTCGTCGTCTGCCTCGATCAACGACAACAGATCGCGCCCTCGGGCCTCGGTCTGCCGGAGAAACTCGATACCGAAGGGCGCGAACCCGGTTCTTGCCTCCGGTTTGCGACGTACCCATCGCGCCCAGTCGAAGCCATACATGAAGTCGTGCACGTATCGAAACCGAATTGGCGACTGCTGACCATAGAGCTGCATCAGTCGGACCGTCAGACCGACCACGTGGCTCAAATGGGCGGCATAGTCGGCCGCTTCGGATGCGCGTTCGTGAATGGATGCGAGATAAAAGTCGAAGTCCCAGAACAGGTTGTCTGGGAAGTTGCGCATTTGCGCCTCGGCCACCGCGGAAGCTGCAGCGGTCAGGTGCGTCGACTGGCGACCGTCGGCCAATCGCGAGACGACCTCGGTCAACGGGGTCGCGATGGATCGCCGCGGATCGAGAGTCAGACGGCCGTGACGAGTCTGCGCGATGCGCGCATCGAGCTCCGTCAACGGCGTGATGGACTGATCTAGGGCTTCGGCATTCATGCAAAACTCGGTTGGAGCCAGAGGACGAGCGCGGCCACGGTCGTACTATGCCAAATAGCGCGGTGCAGATGGAGTTTGTAGGCGCCTTGCGCACCAAACGCATTGGTGACGGCTTCGTCGCTCACTTTGCGTAGCTGGGCGAAGTTCCAGGCGAGGATGATCAGCGCGGGAATGCTCGCCCACGGGGACACCCATGCAGGCTTCAAGAGCGAAGCGCCGAGCCAAACTCCGGCCCCGAGAAGCACGCACGTTTCGGATACCCGCCGAGCCGCCGCGTTGCCAACGGTGGAAGCAAGCGTTCTTTTTCCACCAATGCGATCGCTTTGTTCGTCGGAGAGCCCGCTGGCTGCTGCGCTAGCCAAGCTCAGCAGCGCAAAGCCTGCGATCCAGGGCCAGCTCGTCGGCGAAATGCTGCCCGCCTGCAAATAGGCATTGTACGAAGGAAGGGCGATGCCGACGCCGAGCATCTCGAGGACCTCGCCGCCACCGCGGTAGTTGAGACGAAGTGGCGGCAACGTGTACGCCACGAATATCAGCATGCAGCCGAGCCCCGCCGGCAGCGCAAACGATCGCCCGAGCGACAGCTGCGCTCCTGCCGCAGCAAGCGAAGCGCCGCATCCCAGAACCGCCCCCGCCAACCCCACCGCAGGCGCCGGCAGAATGCCATCCGGGATGGTCTTGGGAGAGCAACCTTCCGGAAACATCTCTCGCTTGATCGCATCGACCCGGCGGTCGCCCCAGTCGTTCAGCAGGACGATGAAGCCGAGCCCGAGGCTGGTGAAGGCAAGCCCCCAGCCGAGCGCGACGGGATCGAGACCTTCGGCCGAGGTCGCGCCGAGCACCTGACCCAACAACGCCGGAACGAATAGCTTCGGCCAGCTCACGGGCTTGAGCGCGTAGATCCAGCGCGCGAGACCGGACCTCGGAACCGCATGATCCGCGGCCGAAGCCTTCATGAGCCTCGGCTTGGCTCGGCCGCCTTGGCCGCCTTGGCCGCCTCGGGAGCCTCGGCGGCCTCGGGGGCCTCGGGCGGATTGCTTTCGATGTGCTTCGCGCGCGCTTCCCACTGCGCGCGCGCCATGGCTCGCATGTCCTGGACTGAGTCCATTTCATCGACGATTTCGAGCCCAATGAGGGTTTCGAGAACGTCCTCCATGGTGACCACTCCATCCACGCCGCCGTACTCGTCCACCACCACCGCGATGTGCTCGCGATTGTCGAGCAGCTTCTCGAACAGAGCAGGAAGCGGGATCGTGTCGGGGACCATCAGCGGCTCGCGAGCAAACGCCCTGAGGGGCACCTCGAGCTCGTTTCGAGCCGCGCGCAACAGCAGGTGATCTTTGAGAATGTAGCCGGTCACCTGGTCCGGGTTGTCCTTCCAAATGGGGATACGCGAAAAGATCATGGAGCCACGCTCGGCGATCGCATCCCTCACGGTCGTGTTCTCCTCGAGAGAGAACATCACGGTGCGCGGCGTCATGATGTCCCGCGTGCGCAGCGAGCCAAAATGAAAGAGATTGCGCAAGATCCTCATCTCCGATTCGTCGAAGACGCCCTGCTCTCCACCGACTCGGGCAAGCGCTGCGAACTCCTCACGCGATATCTTCTCGGTACCGCGTCGCCGCTTCAACGACCGAGTGGCTGCTTCGGAGAGCCACACCAAAGGCAGCATCAGAAGAATCAGAAGCGGCAAGACCACGACGATGAAGCCGGTGAGACGGCGCCAATGCATCGCGCCCAGGGTCTTCGGCAGGATCTCGGAAACGAACAGAATGGACAAGGTCAGGATGACGGATGCGATCGCCAGAGCCTGCGAGCCCCAAACGCGCTGGGCTTCGGCGCCCACACCCGCAGCGCCCGCCGTGTTTGCAATCGTGTTCAAGCTCAAGATCGCCGCAAGCGGCCGGTCGATGTGCGATTTGAGCGCTCGAAGCTTGCGGCCGACCTTTGGACGGTCCTGCTCGAGCTTTGCGACGTGAGAGGGGGTCACGCTGAGCAGCGCTGCCTCGAGGATGGAGCAAAGAAACGAAACCCCGAGCGCAACGCCGAAGTAAATGAACAGCGTGCTCATCGGGATACTCGGCGGATATCTGGCTCGCTCCCGTCCTCACGCCGGAACGGGCCATGCCGGCTGAGCTCGTCGATTTGCTGCCGAACAGAAGCCGCCTCGCGTGGAAGGAAATCCGCGACGGCCTCCCTGAGCACGGGATGACGAATCCAATGGGCACTGTAGACCGGCGCCGGCATCAAACCGCGCCTGAGCTTGTGCGTACCTTGGGCGCCCGCTTCAAAACGCTTCATCCGGTGCTCGATGGCATGTTCGATGAGCCGATAGTAGCAGAGCTCGAAGTGAAGCATGTCGTGTCTTTGGGAAGCTCCCCAATAGCGACCGTATAGGTGGCTTCCTTTCGCGAAATTCAGAGACGCAGCGACGATTCGGCCCTCATCCACGGCCGCGAATACGAGCGGTGAGCCGTCGAGCGCCGACGGAGCGAGCTCGAAGAATTGAGGGGTCAGGTACGGATAGGAGCCCTTGCGCCGGCAGGTGGCTCGATAGAGATGCTCGAGCGTCCTCCAGCAGTCCGGCCCGAGCTCGTCGCCTCGCATCTTTCGGATCGACAGATTGGCTTCGGCCGCGATCCGTCGCTCCTTTCGTAGCTTCTTACGCATCGAGGACCGAAACGACCCGACGAACTGGTCGAAGGTTTCGTACCCTTCGTTCTGCCAGTGGAACTGGAACGACAGCCTCTCCATCAATCGCGCATCGCGCGCCACCCATGCACGCTCGTCGGCGTTCAAGAACAGCAAGTGAATCGAGGAGACCTTCGCAGAGTCGGCCACCTCGAGGCATCCGTCGATCAGGCGCGATGCCAACGCGGCTGGGTCCTCTCCGGGCGCAAAGAGGAATCGTCGTCCTGTCACGGGGGTCACTGGAACCATGGAGACCAGCTTCGGATAGTAGCTAGCGCCGAGTCGCATGGCCGCGTCGGCCCAACCCCAGTCGAAGATGTATTCTCCGTAGCTGTGCGTCTTCAAATACAGGGGAAGCGCTCCGACCAGGCGCTTCCGACGCCACACGGTGACGTGGACCGGCTCCCACCCCGAGCCGCGGCCGACCGAGCCGCTCCGTTCGAGCAGAGACAAGAAGCCGTGCTCGACGAAGGGATCGTCCTCGCCAACCAACTGGTCCCAGGCGTTCGCGTCCACAGACCCTAGAGACGAAAGAATCCGTATGTCGAGCGACTCACGCAAGCGAGTCGGGAAGTCTGAACGACCCGAGATGCTAGAGCCAGCCGAGGTAGCAGGTCGGCCCGCGCTTGCCGCGAAAGCGGTTGATTCCGCGCTTCACGAATGCGTAGAAGCGGAAGAACGCGTTCACCTGGAAGCGCTGGAACGTGCTGATGGGGGCGCCGGAGCAGATCCACTTCGGATCGGGCCTCCCGGAGTCGACGAAGTCGACGCGGCCGCGCACGGGCACGATCGACGTGCTCCCGAGAGACAGCCGGGGCCCGAGGACGACCGCATCGCAGGCCTCCCCGTCGTCCGCAAGGGTTCCCGGGACGTGCCCGTAGTTGAACGGACACGGAACAGGGGACACGAAGTCGATGGCGCCATTGTCGTCACGCTTGAGGAAGCTCCCCCGAGGAACGTCGATGACGACGGTGAGCTTCCGGTCGCTCATGGCAAGAGCTCGCATGCCGAGGCGACCAAACCTTCCTCGACGAGATAGCGGCCCCGAACCACATCGCCGATGCGGAAGCCGTTGACCTCTTGCCGAAAGACGGCCTCGAAGGAGCCGTCGTCCATCTCGATCTCCACTGCGTGAAACCCGAGAAAAGTCGTGGTGAGCGGGTATTGGCACTTGTAAACCGCTTCTTTGGCGCTGAACAGTATCTTCCCGGTGAGGCCGGGATCGGCGAGCGTGGCGAGCCGCTCTCGCTCGCGCTGGGTGCATACACGGCGCCAAAGCGACTGCTTGAGAGGGGTCGCAGGCTCGAGGTCGATGCCGATCGATCGAACGTCCGTGGAACGCGCCACCGCAGCGGCGCACCACGCGTCGGTGTGCGAGATGCTGCCGACGAAGCCAGGAGGCCAAATCGGGGCTCGATCTTCGCCCCGCAAAATGGGCGTGGCCTTGGTGACGCCGAGGCGGCTTAGCGCGATTCGGCTGCAGACTCGTCCTGCGGTGAACTGCTCGATGCGCGTCTGTGCGGCACCGGCGACCGCCTCTTCCTCGCCTTTGAGCAGCCGGCCCTGAACGGCGCGCGGATCGACTTCCTCGGTCTCAACACTCGGACCGAGGAGACGGTTGAAAAGAGGTCGTCGCATTTATCTGGTACTGATCGCGCCGGCAACAGCAAGAATTGCGAACGAGTTGGCGAGCGAGATGAGCGGCGCAATTGCGTTTAGCACGTCCCCGGTGCTGGCGTACCAGCTCTTGGTCACGTACACGATGTCGCCCGGCGCGAGCTCGACGTCCGTCCCCTTTCCAGCCAAGAGCGATTTCAAATTCGTGGTGTATACCTGCGGCTCTCGAAGAGGCCCTCGCACAATCCGGACATCCTTGCGGTCGCCACGGGCCGTGTTGATACCCCCGGCGCGAGCGAGGACCTCCGTCAAACGGATGCCCGTTCGATACGCCACGGGTTGAGGAGCGTTCACATCCCCCAATACCATGATCAGCTGGTCCGTAACCGGCGGCACGTACAGCTGGTCGCCTGCGCGAATGCGAATGTTGTGCTTCGGATCACCCTCACGGGCCAAAAGCACGCTAACAGGCACCGTTTCGCCATTTCGCATGAGACGCGCCAGCTCGAGGTTGCCGACTAGGGTCGGGATATCCCGGGATATCGCCCGCTCCGGACCACCGGACTCGGCCAGCAAGTCGGCGAGCCTCATGCCGGGAGTCACCTGCACCCGTCCGGGTGTCACGACCGCCCCCACGACCACGGCGGCATGGCCGTCGAGCCTGGTGATGATTAAGTTTGCTCGAACGAACCGATCGAACCGCCGCAGCTCTTTTTCGATTGCGCGTTCCGCGTCTAACAGGGTCATACCTCCCACTTGAATGTCGCCCGCAAGCGGAACATGGAGCTGCCCCAACGCGTCGACGATCAAGCCCTCATAGACGTCCGTCTGGGCCGATACGGCTGTGAGCTGCACCACATCCCCCGGGAGGAGCTGCAGTGCCTCCGCAGGATCCGACTCGAGCCCGGGTAGCACGATCGGCTCGGGGGCCGAGAACGCGGGATCGTCACCAGGAGAGGTCGGCGCCGGCGTGTAACGATTGCGCGCACACGCCGCGACGAGTGTCATGGAAAGCAAGATTGCCGTGCACCGACGCATGTTCCTGATTAATCTGCCCAGCTGCCGCCTGCAAGGTTGAAGTGAGGAAGGCAGGCGCTATGCGTATACTGTCGCTGAAGGATCGATGACGAGCAATAAACCCACTGGATGGGGCGGCGCACCCGAGTCCCAGCTGGCCCCGCTGATGAGGCTCGTCGATTTCGTGCTGATCTACGCGGCTCTGTGGCTTCCGACGTACGCCCGCGGAGAGACCTGGGATCAGCGCGCGTGGACCGCTGCGACGATAGCCGGGGTCCTCTTCATGCTGATGGGGCAATCGTTGCAGCTCTACGGGAGCGATCGTGGGATGCGTCTCAAACGCGAGCTCGTCCGAGCTTGGGGCGGTTGGTTTGCAGGCGTGGTGCCCATGCTGTTGTTTCTGTTGTTCATCTCGAAAAGCTCGGAAGATTACTCCCGCGTGGTCGTCACGATCTGGTTCGTGCTCACCCCCATCCTCATTTCTTTCTGGCGCACGGCGATGACTCTGACGCTCCGCGAGCTCCGGGCCCGGGGCTACAATACGAGAGCCGCTGCCATCGTCGGCATGACCGAGCTGGGCGAGGAGCTGGCACGCCGCATGCAGGCCGTGCCCTCCCTCGGACTCCGGGTTCACGGTTTCTACGATGACCGCTCTGACGACCGCTGCCACCCGATTCCGGAGTCGGTTGGCACGCGCAAGGGCTTTCTCAGGGACGTCGTCGATGCGGCGAGGAGGGGCGAGGTCAATCTGATCTACATCGCACTGCCGCTTCGGGCCGAGCCCCGAATCAATCAATTGCTGCGAGAGCTCTCCGATACGACCGCGTCCGTCTATTTGGCGGCTGACTTCTTTGCATTCGATCTGCTGCACGCTCGCTGGGGGACGCTCGGCGGCCTGCCCACCATCAGCCTCCACGAAACTCCGTTCTACGGGGTCGACGGGTGGCTGAAGCGGATGGAAGACATCTTCCTCGGCAGCCTGATTCTCCTGATCATCGCGGTTCCGATGCTGGTGATTGGGATCTGTGTGAAGGTCACGTCTCCCGGCCCAGCGCTGTTTCGGCAGCGACGCTACGGTCTCAATGGCGAGGTGATCGACGTCCTGAAGTTCCGCTCGATGACGGTCACCGAAGACGGGGCTGAAATCAAGCAAGCCACCAAGAACGATACGCGAGTGACCAAGATAGGCGCAGTTCTCCGCCGCTGGAACCTGGACGAGCTGCCCCAGTTCTTCAACGTCCTCGAGGGAAGCATGAGCATCGTGGGACCGAGGCCACACGCGGTGGCTCACAACGAGCTCTACCGGAAGAAGATCCAGGGCTACATGCTCCGGCACAAGGTGAAGCCTGGGATCACGGGGTGGGCCCAGGTCAACGGATGGCGAGGAGAGACGGACACGCTCGAGAAGATGGAAAAGCGCATCGAGCACGATCTCGATTACATTCGCAACTGGAGCTTGCTCTGGGATCTGCAGATCGTCGTCATGACGGTGGTCGGCTCCAGGGCGCGGCGCAATGCTTACTGACGGGATGCGAAGATCTTGGACGACGTAGAAGTATTTCGAACATCGCGGCAACGAGCCTCTGGACGTCCAGGATGGCCCGTCGATCCATATCGTGTGAAGCGTGCGATGTGGCGCGGGAGGGTACTCTTGATCGGCGCTGGCCTCGTCGGTTTGGTCGTCGGATTCCTCGTGGTGAAGCTTCTCATGATCAGCGGGTACGCGACCACCGCCGTCTTGAAGTACGAGGGTGAGCTGGATCTACCCGGCTTGCCACTGGCCAATGATGCCATCGGTCCGGCGGCTGATGCCCTGATGCATCAGTCCGTGCTTCGGAAGATCCGAGACGAGACTGGATACGAGGGGACCTTGACGATGCTGGCATCGTCTATCGGGTACCGCGTCGACTATTTCACGGGGACGATGGAGATCACGGTTGGTGCGGAAACAGGTGAAGGCGCCGCCGAGCGAGTCCGGCTCGTGACCGACGTGTTCATGCATTATCACAAGGAGCGGCAGTCTCGGCGAATCGAAGATGAGATCGTACGGGCGAGAAGGCGCATCGAAGCAGCAGAGCGCGAAGCGGAGGAGACCCGTCGGCGCTACAACGCCTTTCGCGAAGAGCATGGCATCGCCGACCTTTCGACTGAGCAACAATCCATAGTAGAGTCCGCCGCCAGTTTGCAGACCGAAAGTGAGCTTGCGGCGGCGGAGGTCCGGGCGCTCGAAGCACAAGTCCAGACGCTGGAAGCACAGCTCTCTGGGATCCCGAAGACCAGCTTCGTCGCGGGAAGCTCGCCTGAGCAAGCCACTTACCATCGCCTTCGAGAACAGCTGGTGAGCGCGAGAGCTACCCTCTCCGAAGACCATCCTCGGGTTCAGTCGCTGCAGCAACAGGTGGACCAGCTGCGGTCGCAGCTCGGGCGTAGCCCTGGTACGGCTCCCTCTGCTGACGGCACAGTTTCCGCGAACACGACCTATCAGGTCCTGGACGAAGAGCTCCGGGAAACCAAAGCAAGGTTGACCGCGCTCCGGGAACGCCAGAAGGGGCTAATGCAGATGGCCGAACGAGCGAGAAACCGAGTCGAGGTGTTTTCCGAGATCGAAGGAGAGGCGGCCGGGCTGCTCGCAAGCGTCAATGTAAACGACAATCTGGTCGGCTCGCTGCGCCGTACCGAAGCGGCTCTTCAGGACGCGCTGCGGGATCCTCCCAGCGGATTCGTGGTTCTGGACCCAGGCGCGGTACCCGAGTACCCGGTTCGAAACAAGAAAAAGATCGTGGTCTTCGGCACGGTTCCGATGGTGACCTTCGGCCTTGCGCTATTCGTCGTCCTTCGGCGAGAGTTCGGAGGGCTCCGGGTCGGGACGCCGACAGAAGTGGCTTTCTGGGGGAAAGGACCGGTGCTTGGAGCGACACCTTGGCCCGAGGACCCGCAGGGGCTCGACGAGTTGGTGGCCAGCCTCGACGACTTCACTCCCGAGGCAAGAGGCACGTTTCTCATCGTCAGCGCCCATGCGAACGAATCAGGATTGGCCGTGCAGCTCTCAGACCGATTGAACGACGACTGGCTCCCCACCGACCAGCAGGCAATGCCAAGGAATGTCCCCGTTCCCCCTCGATCCTCGCCCCTGCAGACACCCCCGCCAGGCCCCTACCCCGTCGGCGGCACCGTGGGAGCACGATCCACGGCGCTCGCCAGGCTGCCCTCACCGCCGCGGTCGGAGGCGCTTCGATTGGTCCATCGACCCAGCGACCTTCGCCTCGAAGCCTGGGAGGGGCCGTACGAGGGTCAGGCGCTTCGCCGCGCCGCGCGCCTCGCCGATCGGGTCATCGTGCTCGTCCGCTCGGGCGCCGTCTCCCCTTTTGACCTAAACGCCATGGGAAACCGGCTAGGCAGGGCTGGAGGGGTTGGGTACATCGTCCTCGGTCTGCCCGAGGAGCTCCGGAACCTTCCCGACCGCGTCGGCGATGTCGCCACGTTCTGGAAAGCCTAGGGGCGGCCGTCCCTCACCGATACATGCGCTCCGTCTCTTTGCTCACCATGCTGATCGCGCCACGCCTAGGCAAGAGCCTGCTGAGCAAAACGTAAGCAGCTCGGTTGCGGCGTCCGGACACGCCGGTCGGTTTCTTGCCGAGGTCCCGAAGCGCCTGCTCGGTCACCTCGTCGGGCTGCATGGGACGCGCCAGTCCTTTGGAGGGAATGCGATCGGTCGACGACTGGTAACTCGGTGTGAGGGTCGCGCCAGCGAGGCAACCGAGCACGTCCACGCCCTGTTGGCCGAGCTCGTACCAGAGACCCTCGGCCAGAATCGCATCGTATGCCTTAGTCGCAGCGTAATTCGCGACCATGGCGGTCCCTTGAAGGCCGCTCATCGAAGACATGAGGATGATGCCGCCTCTGCCGCGTCGCACCAAGCGTCTGCCGAAGTAGTGTGTCATCCGGAGCGGTCCGAGAACGTTGACATCCACCGCCTTGAGATGCTCCTGGACCTCGATCTCGAGAAACGTGCCAATGGGCGAAAATGCGGCGTTGTAGACCATCAAACCCACGTCCAGGGTTTCCGTCGCGGCGCTCATGCCCGCAACCGCGTCCGCTGAGCCGAGATCGAGCGACAGCACATGAGCCTCGACCTCGTGCTCCGACCGGAGCTCGGCTGCGAGTTTTTGCAGAGGGTCGGCACGCCGCGCGACCAGAACCAAGTTCAGGCCGCGCGCCGCGAGCTTTCGAGAAAACGAGGCGCCTATGCCCTCCGAGGCCCCTGCCACGACGGCCCAGGGGCCGTAGCGTTCGAGAAAGCTGTCCATGCTCAGATCCGCTCGGTGAAGGGGGTCTCGGTGCTCCACATGCGCTTGATCACGTAAACCGGAAACAAGAACCAGGGGGCATTGAGCGCGAGCACGAGGCCGGGCGAGGGCGTGGCGTGAGGCCCCATGAATTCCTCACCGAGGATGATCGTCACGTTGGTCATCAGGACGGACGCCCAGATGATGCTCGGAATGCGAATCCAGTTCTTTCCCTTGGTCCAGGCATAGATCGCAAAGACGTAAAACGGACCGAAGAACAGGGAATCGATCCAAATCGTCATGCGCCACCACGCGGGCCGGGCGATGAGCACGGGATCGAAGTTGTTGCCGTACCAGTGGATGATGTCGACAGCGAAAGGAGGAGGCCAGAGTGGATACTCCCAGTCGCCACTGATGTCAGGCAACACGATCTGCTCGACATCGACGATGTACGTGATGAACAGGATGTTGATCCAAAAGAAGATGAGGACGACAATGTCGCCCTTCCGGCGAGACAGCGGAATCACGCGCTCCATGAGAACCTCGTTCGCTGAAGTTTCCGGGCAGGGTACTCAGGCAGCAGCAAAAATCTATACCGAATCGCCTGCCGAAAGCTCGCTCTGCGGAAGAAACCCGAGGCCAACCATGAAGCGCGCCATTTCGGTGAGATATGCACCGCGATCCATGTGAATCACGTGACTACCCGGGAACCAATGGATGCGGCAGCGACCCCAATGATCCCAAAGGAGCCGCGAGTGTTTGGGCGGCGCGAGCCGATCGCCGACCCCCCCGACTACCATCAGGCGTTTGGTGGGAAGCACGGGCGGATAGGTGAGCGGACAGCTCACGGCCACGAGCCGTCGAGCATCGGCAAGCTCCATTCCCATGGTGGAAAGCGCCGCCCGAAGCAGCACGCCGATCGGCTGCCACTCCAGGACGAGGTCCGCCAGGCTCACCACGGGCACGTTCGGAATCGCGAACGCCAGCCGGCTCTCGACGCTCGCGAGCATCGAGGTGGTGAATCCACCGAGGCTCATGCCAGTGACTCCGATTTGCTCCGCACCGCGTTCGCGTTGCAGCCAATCGAATAGAATCCTGAAATCGAGAACCGACTGGGCGACCGCCTCGTTGAGCCGCGAAGTGCCTCCTGCGAAGTAGCCGTGCCCAGAAAACGGCGAGAGCTTGGTCTGGCGTGGACCGTGAAAGGGAAGCGTGAACAACACGATGTCGCAGCCCATGCGATAGAACCACGGAAGCGCGAAAACCCATTCGTTGATCAGATACCAATCCGCGGTGAAACCATGAATCGCAACGATCGTCGGGCGAGGTCCGTCGCGATGACGGAGCATTCGGGCACGGGCTACGCGGTTGCCGCCATGCCGCAGATACGACCTGTGCTGGCTCGGATTGACTGGTTGGAACGGGCTGTCGAAATCGAGCGCCTCGCACACGCCGTCTTCGGGCTCGAAACGCGGAAGCCAACGACCTTTGCGCACGCGCACACGCACGCCGGAAGGTGGATCGTGGAAGAACCGCTTCGCATCCCCCGACTCGGCGATTTCCGCGTAGAGCTCTGCATCGCGGACGGCTCTTCTGAGCTGGATTGGGTTGTATCCGAGCGGTAGCGCCATGCTCGAAATCATCGATGCGCCAATCGTCCTCAGCACGGTATCGACGCTCGCAGCGGCACCCACTCGGAGGCGGTCGGCCAGGGCGAGCTCGAAGCCCTCTTCGGTCCGTGCGAAGTCGCGGTCGAGCTGCTCCCACCACAGGCCGTCGGCTAGGAGCGGTGGCGCACGCAGATACGACTGGTGCACGATCCGGGAGACGACGGAAGATTCAACCACGCCGATAGCATACTGGATCGCGATCCGGCCGCGCCATTTCCTTCTCAGCAGTCGGGGTCGATCTCGACTGGTTTTTCGGGCTGTTGGCCCCTTCGGACGTGTCAGTGGAGACGCGGCCGTGTATCAGCGGCCACGCTTCATGTCGCCTGTGTGCCCCGCAGGGTTTCGAAACGCAGGGAAGCCTTCGGCGTCACGCACTTGCTCGAAGTGATCGATCGCCCACCGCACGGAGGGAAAGGCCAACTCGCCCGCCGGCAGGTCATCGAAAGAGAAGAGGCCAACCTCTTCGCTTTCCGGCCCCGCGGACACGCGTGGCGAGAGCAGCCGGGCACGATAGAAGAGCTGAAGCTGGCTGATGTGGCGTAGGCTGTAGAGCGCCAACAGATCGACGATCTCGAGCTTCGCACGCGCTTCCTCCCAAGCCTCGCGCGCCGCGCCCTCCTCGGGTGTTTCGCCGAGCTCGAGGAAACCCGCCGGCAAGGTCCAATAGCCACGCCTCGGATCGATGGCCCTCCTGCACATCAGGAGCTTGTCCTCCCAGGTGGCGACGACCCCGACGACCACCTTGGGATTCTCGTAGGCGATGTAGTCGCAGTCGGGGCACACAAGGCGCTCGCGGTTGTCCCCGGATGGAATGGTGCGAAGCCGTGGACCCTTGTCTCGCTCCGTCATGGGCCCCTCGTGGTAACACGGAGCCCGCGTGCGAGCTATGGCGCCGGGCCAAGAGCGCCCTAGACTCGCCCGATGGTTTCGAGACCGGGTCTCGGCAGGCCGCAGCTACTGAGCGTGTTTCGCCAACTGAAGCACGGGGTCAGTCTGGTCTGGACCACCAGTCGGGGCTTGAGCGTCGTGCTGGCGCTCGCCAGCCTCCTTGCAGGCCTGCTCCCGGCTGCGGCTGCGTGGGTGGGCAAGCTCATCGTGGATTCGGTCGTGCATGCCGCACAGACCGGCGCCGCCGAAGACCAGCGGGCTGCGTTGACGTGGGTCGGCGTCGAGCTGGCGCTCGTGCTCGTGCTCGCCGGCGCGCAAAAAGCGCTCACGACCTGCCAACAGCTGCTGCGAGCCCTGCTCGGGCAGCGCGTGAACGAGATGATCCTGGAGAAGGCGCTCACGCTCGACCTCGCGGCATTTGAAAACTCCGAGCTCTACGATCGAATGACCCGGGCGCGCCGCGAGGCGTCTCAACGTCCCCTCAGCCTGGTGATGCGCACTTTCCAGCTCGCCCAGCATTCGTTTTCACTGCTGGCATATGGCGGCCTGCTCTTGCAGCTCTCGGTCTGGGCGCTCGTGGTGCTGGTGATCGCTGCGATTCCATCATTCCTGGTGGAGACGCGATTTTCGGCCGATGCCTTTCGCCTCTTCACTTGGCGAGCTCCCGAGACCCGGAAACAGAGCTACCTCGAGGTGCTGCTCGCTCGCGAAGACTTCGCAAAAGAGGTGAAGCTCTTCGACTTGGGCCCGGTCTTCCTCGGGCGGTATCGGGACATCTTCGAGGACCTGTACGTGGAAGACCGCAAGCTCGCACTGCGCCGCGGCGCGTGGGGATTCGGGCTCGGGCTCCTGAGCACCGTTGCGTTCTACGGCGCGTACGCATGGATCGCCCTCGAAACGATCGCAAAGCGCATCACCTTGGGCGACATGACGATGTACTTGCTCGTGTTCAAGCAGGGTCAATCCGCGTTGGCGTCGATCCTCACGTCGCTCGGGGGCATGTACGAGGACAGCCTCTACCTCTCGAATCTGTACGAATACCTCGAATACGAGGCACCAGACGAGGGCGGCTCTGCGACCGAGGGACCCAAGCCCGGGGATGGCATTCGCTTCGAAGACGTCAGCTTCACCTATCCGGGTGTGGCCGCCCCGGCGCTCCGGAACGTGAGCCTACACCTGCGTCCCGGTCGAAAGCTCGCGCTGGTGGGCGAGAACGGCGCCGGCAAGACGACGCTGATCAAGCTGCTCACGCGGCTCTATCGGCCCACGGAGGGACGCATTCTGCTCGATGGGCTCGATCTCGACGCTTGGGACATCGCGGTGCTTCGAAAGCGAATCGGCGTCATCTTCCAGGACTTCGTTCGCTATCAGCTCGCTGCGGGAGAAAACGTCGGCGTGGGCGACGTTCGCGCATTCACTGACCCGGCCCGCTGGCAAGAAGCGGCGGAGAAAGGAATGGCGCACGAGTTCCTCGCCCGTCTTCCGGAGGGCTATCAAACACAGCTCGGCCGCTGGTTCGACAAGGGGCACGAGCTTTCGCTCGGACAGTGGCAGAAGGTCGCGCTGTCGCGGGCCTTCATGCGCGAGGAGGCAGACATCCTGGTTTTGGACGAGCCTACGGCCTCCATGGATGCCGAAGCCGAGGCCACGGTGTTCGAGCGCTTCGGACGGCTCGCTTCCGACAAGATGGTGATCCTGATCTCCCACCGCTTTTCGACGGTTCGGATGGCAGACGAAATCGTCGTGCTCGAACGCGGCCGAGTCACCGAACGCGGCACCCACGAATCGCTCATGCTGCGCGGAGGACAGTACGCCCGCCTGTTCACGCTCCAAGCCGCAGGTTACAGGTAGCCGCGTACCGCGGGCGTCGAGCGACCTTACGACCCGTAGAACGTGCGCCCGTCGGCGGCCATCTCGCGCAGGAGCCGTGGCGGCTCGAAGCGCTCGCCGTACCTGGCGCGCAGGGCCTCGGCGTCTCGGACGAACGCCGCTAGGCCGTAGTTGTCGATGTAGGTGAAGGGACCGCCGGTAAAAGCCGGGAACCCGACCGCCATGATCACGCCGACGTCTCCGTCTCGAACGTCGGTGATGACCCCTTGCTCGAGACAGCGCACGGCTTCCAGACACTGCACGAAAAGATAGCGGCGGCGGAGGACGTCGGGGTCCGGCTGTTCGGCGATGGGCTCGATCCAGCGGCTCATCGCGGGACTGAGCTCGGGCCAAAGCCGTTTCCCCCCTTCGTGGTAATCGTAGAATCCGCCGGGCGCGCGGGGCGTTCCGTCTTCTTTTGGCGGGGGATGCGCTCCCCACCGGTCGTGATCCTCGATCAGCGAAGCAATGATGGCCTGCGCCGGGGAAGGCTCCCAGCTCCTTCCGGCGGCTCGCGCGTCTTTCTCCGCCTGCTTGGCCACCTTGTACATCGTGCCGAGGCCCACTTGATCGGAAATGCCGAGGGGAGGCATGGGCATGCCCGCCGCTTTGGCTGCGTTCTCGATGAGGGCGGGCTTGACGCCTTCCACGAGCAGGTGGTTGCCCTCGGAAATGAACGTGCCGAACACGCGGCTCGTGTAGAAGCCGGGGCTGTCGTTGACCACGATGCCCGCCTTCTTGATCTGCAGAACGTAGTCCCAAGCCTTCGCCAACGTCTCCTCGGACGTTTGATCGCCGACCACGATCTCGACCATCTGCATGCGCTCGACCGGAGAGAAGAAGTGCAGCCCGATGAAGCTCTTGGGACGGCTCGACGCCTTCGCCAGCTCCGTGATCGGAAGGCCGGACGTGTTCGACGCGAAAATCGCCTCGTCCCCGAGGCGCGCGTCGGCGGCGCGGGTGACCTTGGCCTTGAGATCGCGGTCCTCGAACACCGCCTCGATGACCACGTCGCACCCTTTCAACTGGTCGTAGTCCTCGGTTGGATGGATCCGGCCGAGGATCGCCTCGACTCGGTCTGGCGTGGTGCGGCCCTTCTGAAGGCGCCGATCGAGCGTTTGGGCAACCGTGTCCTTGCCTCGTTGGGCGCTCGCCAGGTCGCGATCGACGAGGACGACGTCGATGCCCGCCTTGGCCGACACGTGCGCGAGGCCCTGCCCCATCAAGCCTGCGCCGAGGACACCGACCTTCTTCACGTCGAACCGTGGAACGTCCTTCGGACGGCGAGCGCCCTTTTGGCACGATTGGAGGCTGAAGAACAAGGTCCGCAGCATGCTGCGCGCGGTGGGGTCGCGCAGGACACGAATGAACTGGCGGGTCTCGACCTTTCCCGCCCGGTCCATGGGAAGCCCGAGACCTTCGTACACCGACTGCAGGATCGCTTGCTGCGACGGCATGTTGCCGTACGTATTGGCGTGGGTCATCGCGTTCGAGCCCATCATGGTCTGGGCAAAGCTCACCGAGCCCGATCCGCCGCCGGGCACTTCATAGCGTTTGTCGTCCCAAGGTTGGGTTGCCGTTCCCACCTCGCGAATCCATTTCTTCGCAGCCGGTATGAGCTCTTCGGGCTCCACCAGCTCGTCCACCAGACCCTTGGAGAGGGCTTCCCGTGGATCGAGCTGCGCACCTCGCATGATCAAACCAAGCGCGCCTTGAATGCCGATCAATCGCGGTAGCCTTTGCGTGCCGCCAGCGCCTGGCATCAGACCGAGGCCGGCCTCCGGCAAGCCGACCAGCGCATGCCGCAGGTTGACCAGGATGCGCCGGTGACACGCGAGGGCGACCTCGTAACCGCCTCCAAGGGTCACGCCGTTGAGCGCGGCCACGACCGGCTTGCCGCAGGTCTCCATTCGCCGTAGCTGGTCGAGCACCGCGCTGGTGCGCTCCAAGAGCGCGGGGGCGTCGATCGGCCCCGAGCCGAGCTGCTCGATCTGCTGCAGGTCCCCTCCGGCCACGAAGATACCGGGCTTGCCCGACGTCAAGACGATGCCCTTCACGCCATCGTCAGCCACGGCTCTTTCCACGCCGCTACTGAGCTCGGCAAGCGCATCGCCGCTCAGCACGTTCATGGCGCGGTCCTGATCGTTCCACGTGAGGATCGCCACGCCGTCTTCTACTCGATAGTCGATGATCGCCATCTTCTTCAAACCCGCTCGATGATGGTGGAGGTACCCATGCCCGCTCCGACGCATAGGCTGACCAGTCCGATGCTCAGGTCTCTGCGCTCGAGCTCGTCGAGCACGGTCCCGAGCAACATGGCCCCGGTGGCGCCGAGCGGATGACCGAATGCAATCGCGCCTCCGTTCACGTTGGTGACCGCGTGATCGATGCCCATCTCTTGCATGAACAGAAGGCACACCGACGCGAACGCCTCGTTGATCTCCCAGAGGTCGACGTCGGAAGCGTTCATCCCAGCCTTCTCGAGCGCCTTCTTCGAGGCCGGCGCCGGTCCGGTCAGCATGATGCAAGGCTCGGTGCCGACCGTAGTGCAACGTACGACCCGAGCGCGCGGGTGCAGGCCGAGCCGCCGCCCGGCTTCCCTGCTTCCTAGCAACACCGCAGCCGCACCATCGACGATTCCGGATGAATTGCCCGCGTGATGCACGTGGTTGATCTGCTCCACATCCGGATGCTTTTGAATGGCTACGGCATCGAAACCAAAGCTGCGGCCCATCATCTCGAAGCTCGGTTGGAGCTGGGCCAGGTCCGCAAGCGTCGTGCCCGGGCGCATGTGCTCATCGCGGTCGAGCATGGTGACCCCGATTGCGTCTTTGACCGCCACGATCGATTTTTCGAAGTAGCGGTGCTCCCATGCAGCCGCGGCTCGCTTTTGACTCTCCACCGCGAACGAGTCCACGTCGCGTCTGCTGTGGCCGTGCTTGGTCGCGATGAGATCAGCGCTGACGCCCTGCGGAACGAACGACGTGCCCCAAGCGAGCTCCGGATCGGCGGACCAAGCCCCTCCCGACGCCCCCATCGAAATGCGGCTCATGCTTTCGACGCCACCAGCCACGACGAGATCCGCGTCGCCCGCCTTCACCTTCGCAGCGCCGATGTTCACCGCCTCGAGCCCCGAGGAGCAGAAACGATTGAGTTGCAGCCCGGGAACGGCCTCATCGTAGCCCGCGATCAACGCCGCCATCCGCCCGACGTTCGCCCCCTGCTCACCCACGGGCTCGACGCACCCGAAGATGACGTCTTCGATCTCCTTGCTCTCGAAGCGGCCGCGCTCCGGAAGCGCCTCGAGCACCGTCCTCGCCAGGTGGAGCGGCGTTGCGTCGGCGAGCGCGCCGTCTTTCTTTCTTCCTTTTCCGCGCGGCGTGCGCACCGCGTCGTAGATGAAACAGTCGGTCATCGAATGTCCTTTCGGAGGTCCGAGCGCGACGCTTCGGACCCGTCGGCAGGGCCGGAAGGCCAAGACTGAAACGTGTTCTAGTTTGGGGCGACCTCCCGCGCAAACGGGAGCGTGCTCAGCCCTCGAGGGTCCAGTAGAAGTCCGCAGCCCGCTCTTCGGGTGGCCGCTTGAGCTCCGCTTCGAGCTCCGCTTCCGTCACCGGCAGCACCACCGCGTAGGGCCGCGCGCCTCGCTTCGCGGCTCTGTCGGGGATGCCGAGCCCGTACTTCACGTGCACACGGCCCGCAAAGACGATCATCTTTTGCGGCCCGGCAGGCCGCGCCAGCGCCTGTGCCACTCGGGAGCCCATGGTTTCGTCCCAAAGCACCTGGGCCGCGTAGTACTGGTCGATTGCATCTTCTGCCGCGTGATCTCCGATGTCGAACTCCGTGTCGAAGAGCGCACGATGCTGCTCGTCGGCGAGATCCAGCTCCGGCAGCGCGGAGGCTTGCTCCGGGGACAACGAGGACAGGCCGTCCTTGGCGACCGCATAGCTCAGCTCCCGAGGCGCATTGAGCGCGATTACTTCGATACCCCGGCTGCGTGCATACTCGAGAATCGGCCGATACATACCGAAGTCGAAACCCCAGCGTTCGTCGTACTCGGTTTCCCGTCGGAGCACGGTCTCGTCGATGAGGCCGGCGCTCCACTTGGTCAGGGGCTCCTGAAACGGCACCTGGAACATCTCCATGCCAATCGCGAGAGAAGGCTCGTACCGGTGGAGTTGCTTCAGGATCGCATATTGGACACCGTGGTCGAGGGGCTCGTCATGGCGTTCGCCCACGTACACGACCCGCTTGGTCCGAAGCGCTGCGAGAAACGCTTCGGCGTCCATCGACTTCCCGGTCTTGGCGTCGACCAGGGCGAGCGGTGCGGACTGGCTGCGTACGATGGACTCCGCTGTCTGCGCCTCCGGCCTCACCGCTCCGGCGCATCCGACGCAGACCATCAGTGAAAGAACTGCCAGCCTCATGACTCCGTCGGACGGAACAGGGCGCTCCGGTAGTACTTGAGCTCTTCGATGGACTCCATGAGGTCGTCCATCGCGCGGTGGCTGCCTCTCTTGGTCGGCCGGGTCGCGTACTCCTTGGGGTACCAACGAAGCGCAAGCTCTTTGATCGTCGAGACGTCGACGTTGCGATAGTGAAGCCATGCTTCGACCTCCGGCAGGTAACGGGCGAGAAAGCGGCGATCCTGGTGAATGGAGTTTCCTGCCAGCGGAGCCTTTCCCTTCTCGGTGTGCTCGGCCAGAAACCGCAAAATCGCCGCTGAAGCTTGCGCCTCGTCGACGGTCGACTCACGCACCCGTTTGGTCAACCCCGATTCTGCGTGATGGGTCGTGTTCCACTCGTCCATCGCCTCGAGCACTTCCTCGGGTTGATGGACGACCAAGTCGGGGCCCTCGGCAACCACGTTCAGCTCGCCGTCCGTCACTACGACCGCCACCTCCAGGATACGATCGGTCTCGGGAAACAGACCCGACATTTCCATATCCATCCAAACGATAGCGCTCATGCCCGATGCGGTGTCTTAGCATGGGCCCAGCCGAGTGGCCCTCGCGGGGCGCTTCGGCATTGAACTCGCCGTGAAGTGACGTATAGACTGGCCAGTCGACTCGGACTGCCTTAGGAACACGACGGTGAAACCAAGCGAGCGAAAGCTGAGCCAACTCCGCCAGCTCGAGGCGGAAAGCATACACATCATCCGCGAGGCCGCGGCCGAGTTCGACAATCCCGTCATGATGTACTCGGTTGGCAAGGACTCCTCGGTCATGCTTCGCCTGGCCGAGAGAGCCTTCTCGCCGGGCCCCCTCCCCTTTCCGCTCCTTCACGTCGATACGACCTGGAAGTTCCAGGACATGTACCGGTACCGCGACAAGATCGAGGCGAACCTGAAGGGCAAGCTGATCAAGTACACGAACCCCGAAGGCCTCGCCATGGGCGTCAACCCCTTCGACTTCGGCAGCAAAAAGTACACCGACATCATGAAGACCGAGGCGCTGAAACAGGCCCTCACCAAGTACGAGTTCGATTGCGCCTTTGGCGGCGCACGGCGAGACGAGGAAAAGTCCCGCGCCAAAGAACGCATCTTCTCCTTCCGCGACAGCCATCACCAGTGGGATCCCAAGAATCAGCGCCCCGAGCTGTGGAACATCTTCAACGCGCAGATCAAGAAGGGCGAGAACGTCCGGGTCTTCCCATTGAGCAACTGGACCGAGCTCGACGTGTGGCTTTACGTCTGGCTGGAGGACATTCCGGTCGTGCCGCTGTATTTCGCGAAAGAACGGCCGGTCGTCGATCGATCGGGCACGTGGATCCTAGTCGATGATGACCGCATGCGCCTAGAGCCCGGCGAGAAGCCGCAGATGAAGAAGGTCCGCTTTCGCACGCTTGGTTGCTACCCACTGAGTGGAGCGGTCGAGTCCGAAGCCGATACCGTGCCCAAGGTGATCCAGGAGATGCTCCTGAATCGGTTCTCGGAAAGACAGGGGCGGCTCATCGATTTCGACGAGGAAGGCTCGATGGAGGTCAAGAAGCGCGAGGGGTACTTCTAGGCCCGCTGCGGGGTTTCCGAGGGAATGCCATGACGGACGAAGAAGACCTGATTCGCGAAGACATCGAGGCCTATCTCGCGAAATACCAAGAGAAAGAGCTCCTTCGTTTCGTGTCGGTGGGCTCGGTCGACGATGGAAAGTCGACGCTAATTGGCCGCATCCTCTACGACACGGGAATGGTCTTCGAAGACCAGATGGCGGCCGTGCGCGCTGCCTCGCAATCCGACAAGCCGGACCTCGCCCTGCTCACGGACGGTCTCAAGGCCGAGCGCGAGCAGGGCATCACCATCGACGTGGCCTATCGCTATTTCACCACGTCGAAGCGCAAGTTCATCATCGCAGACACCCCCGGTCATATTCAATACACCCGCAACATGGTCACCGGTGCGTCGACCGCCGACGTGGCGCTGATTCTCATCGATGCACGCCACGGCGTTCTGCAGCAATCGAGGCGCCATGCCTACATCGCATCGCTCCTCGGCATCCCGCATCTCGCCGTCTGCGTGAACAAGATGGACCTTCGCGACTACTCGCAGCAGGTCTTCGATGAGATCAGCGCCGATTTCACGGCCTTCGGCAAGACCCTCCGCTTCAAAGACATTCAGTTCTTTCCCGTGAGCGCGCTCGTCGGTGACAACGTCGTGAGCGACAGCGAGAACACGCCTTGGTACGACGGCCCGAACGTGCTCGAGTACCTGGAGACCGTTCCCATCATCGAAGACCGCAATTTCCACGACCTTCGTTACCCCGTGCAGTACGTCATCCGCCCGGACTTGGACTATCGCGGGTTCGCGGCCGAGGTGGCATCCGGCGTCATCGCCAAAGGAGACGAAGTGGTGGCGCTGCCTTCGGGGAGAACGTCGAAGGTCAAGGCGATCGATACGTACGACGGCGAGCTCGACGAGGCGTTTGCGGGCCAATCCGTCACGATCCGGCTCACCGACGAGATCGACATCAGCCGCGGCGACATGATCGTCAAGCCCGACAACTTACCGCGGGTGACTCGTCGCTTCGATGCGCACCTCGTGTGGATGCACGAGAAGCCTCTCGATACCGAGAAGGCCTATCTGATCAAGCACAGCACGCAAACCGTTCGCGCCCAGATCGACAAAATCTACCACGAGATCGACATGGACAGCCTACAGCCGAAGTCGAGCGACGGGCTTCGGCTCAACGACATCGCCAAGGTGAGGCTGAGCTGCCATCGCGCGCTGTACGTGGACGACTATCAGAGGAACCGCGAAACGGGCGCGTTCATCGTCATCGATTCCCTCAGCAACAATACGGTCGCAGCGGGCATGATCGCGCTCGAGTTTGCGGATCAGAATCTTTCCGACGTCATGAAGGAGCTCCACGCGGAGTCCGCCATGGAGCCGAAGACGTTCGTGAGCCCGAGCGAGCGCATGGAACGTTTCGGGCAGCGTGGCGCGACGGTCTGGCTCACCGGCCTTCCCGGCTCCGGTCGTTGGACGCTCGCCTATGCGCTCGAACGCAAGCTCTTCGATCTCGGGCGAACCGCCACGGTGGTGAGCCCAGTTGGCGAGGACCTTCGGTCGATGATCTCTGCGGCCAAAGCGGTGACCGATGCTGGATTGATCAACATCTGCGCCTTCCCAAGCCGCACTCGAAACGATCGCGAGCTCCTCGTCGAGCGCATCGGCAGAGACCGGGTCGTCCAGGTCTACGTAAATACCGATGAGGCTTTGTGCCGCGAACGGCGGCCCGACGCGGACTTCACAGGCTTCGAGCCCCCGGAGAACCCGGACATCACCGTTGCGCTCGACAAGATGCGCATCGACAAGGCGGTCGAAATCATTCTCGAAGCCCTGGAAAAACGGGGACAGTTCGAAGCGCAATAGGGGCCAGGGGCGATCCACGGTGACGCTGTGATTCTCGAGCTGCTGAGCGTCGTGGCGCCGGTGTTCATCGTCGCGCTCATCGGCCTCGTATGGGCTCGCTCCGGCGCTCACTTCGACGAGCTCTCGATCTCGCGCCTGGTCTTGAACGTCGGTGTTCCTTGTCTGCTCTTTCGGAGCCTCACCACCATCGACGTGCCACCAGCGGTCCTGGCAACGATGGCGGGCCTGGCGGCCGCCGCAATGAGCACGTTCGCGATCGCCGGTCTGCTCGTCCTGAAAGCCATGAAGCTGCCCGCACACACGTTCTTGGGACCTCTCGTGTTCACGAACTCTGGCAATCTCGGCTTGCCGGTGTGTCTCTTTGCGTTTGGAGAGCCGGGACTGGCGCTCGGCATGGCCTATTTCGCGGTGTCCTCGACTTGCCACGTCGTGCTTGGCGGCCCGCTTTCCTCCGGCACCTTCTCCGTGCGGCCGCTTTTTCGTTCGCCTCTCACTTGGGCGGTGGTCGTCACCGTGGGAGTCATCGCGCTGCGGCTTCCCGTCCCTCTTTGGATTGCCCGCACTACGACGCTGCTCGGCGACATTGCCATTCCGCTGATGCTTCTGACGCTCGGCGTCTCGCTTTCCAACATGCATCCCGAATCGCTGGGTCGCACCGTCACCCTGTCGTTTCTCCGTTTGGGGATTGGCGTGTCGACCGGATTGGTCCTCACTACGTTGCTCGGGATAGATGGTCTCACGCGCAAGGTTCTCATCCTGCAGGCTTCGATGCCCGTGGGGGTGCTGAACTACTTGTTCGCGCATCGATACGCGAGAACCCCCGAGCAAGTCGCCAGCCTGGTACTGGTGAGCACCGTCCTCTCGGTGTTCTCCATTCCCGTGTTGCTCGCGTGGCTGTGAGCGACGCTGGAAGTCAGAGCTGGTCGAGCGGTAGCTCGCACTCGTTTCGGAGCCGGCAGCTGGCGCACTCCGCGCCTCGCCAGATGCGATCGTACCGCTCTTGCACCAAGTCGATCATCTGGTCGTCCGATGTGATGATCCCCATTTCGAAGTTGCGTCGGCCGTCGCCTTTGGCGCCGAGCCCGGCGCCCGTCCAGTTTGCGCTTCCGAGGTAGAGAAGCCCTGCATCGACCACCACGGCCTTCAAATGCACCCGCGGGCACATGCGCATCTGCACGCCTCCGGCCACGAGATCGGGTTGTTGGTCGAAGCTACGCCGGAAGGCGCGGGAGGGCATCGCAGCGTGCAAGATCCGGAGATCCAATCCTCGTCTGGAGAGCTCCGCGAAGACCTCGAGAACCGACCGGTAGTTGGACCGGCGGCCACGGAGCACCCGCGGGCCCTCGACCATGACGTCCTTGAGGTTGGCCGTGGCGACCCAGACGCTGTGCTTCGCGTCGAGGACCGCTTGCATGACCTCTTCGTAGTGCTCGCGGTCGGTGACGAGCCGGAGTGGAACGGGGCGCATGACCAAGTATCAGACCTCGATACAGCGTCGCACGACCTGCATCAAGGTTTCGGTCCCCCAAGCCAAGCCGTCGACCGGGATTCGCTCGTCATGCCCGTGGAACATGTCGGCAAATCGCAGGCCGGGGGGCAGCCTCACGGGCGCAAAGCCATACCACTTGGCTCCAATCGAGGTGAATGCCTTCGCATCGGTAAACCCTTGCAAGATGAAGGGCACGACCGGCGCGCCGGGCGCGCGCTCCGCCATGACCTCGTGGATCAGCGAGTACAGGAAGGACTCCTTCGGCTCGGTCACGATTGGCGGAAGGGAGTGAATCGTTTCGAGCTCGATGTCGGAGCCGAGGACCTCTCGAAGCTCTCGCAAGAAGTCGTCGCGGGTTTGGCCGGGCAAGATGCGCCCATCGATCTCGGCCTCTGCAAGACCGGGAATCACGTTTGTCTTGTTTCCTGCGCGAAGCACGGTGGGAGAGGCCGTGTTGCCGAGAAGCGCGCGAAACGCCCGCTTGATCGATGGGTCGGGGAGCAGGTTCAACGCGGCCGGACCGAAAGTCGGGCTGCCCAACATCTTGACCACGGGGCGAAGAGGAGCCGGCAGATGAGATGCGAGCGCTCCGATGAAGGTTTGGACGGGCGCCGAGGCATGGCGCGGCAGCCCCTGTGCTCCGAGCCGGGCGATCGCCTCGCTGAGTCGAACCACCGCGGAATCCTCGCGCGGCATGGACCCGTGCCCCGGCTCGCCGATCGCACGGGCTCGAACCCAGCACACACCCTTTTCTGCCACTTGAACGGTGAAAAACGTCCTGCCCGCCACCTGGATGTTGAATCCACCACCCTCGCCAATTGCGAACTCGCTACGAACGAGCTCGGGGTGGTTTTCGCAAAGCCAAAGCGAGCCGTGGCGGCACCCGGCTTCTTCGTCGGCAACCCCCGCAAAGATCAGGTCCCGGGCCGGCCTCACCCGCTCGCGGGCCAAACGGGCAATGATGGCCACCGACATGGCAGCCATGTTCTTCATGTCGATCGCGCCCCGCCCCCAAAGGCAACCATCGTGAACCTCGCCGCAAAACGGAGGATGACGCCATGCCGATGGGTCCGCCTCGACCACGTCGAGATGCGCCGTCAACAAGAGGGGCGGCTTGTCGCCCGTCCCTCGAAGCCTGGTCACGACGTTGCCGCGTCCCGGCGCGCTTTCCATCACCACGGGCTCCAACCCGGCGGCATGAAGCTCCTCGGCGAGGAGCTGCGCAGCAGGGAGCTCGTTGCCGGGTGGGTTGGTGGTGTCGATCCGTAGGAGCCGTTGGCAGAGATCGAACGCGTGCTCTGTCAGGTCCGCGTCGCGGTTACTCATGGCTCCCTACTCGTTCTTGCCTGAGGCGGCCTTCTTCTTGCGCGGTTTCTTTGCTGCTCCCTTCTTGGCGGCAGCCTTCTTGGGAGGCTTCAGCTTGCGCTTCTTCGCCTCCGACTCCTCGACGCTGGCTTTGAGCGCCTCGAAGAGATCGATGACCTTGGCCTTCGGCGCTTCTGGAGTCGTGGTGATCTCGTGGCCCGCGATCTTTTCTTCCACGGCCTCCAGCACCCTGGCGCGGAACTCGTCCTCGAACTTCTCCGGCTCGAAGCGCTTCACGCTCAACTGCTCGATCAGCTGGCGCGCCATTTCGGACTCCGCAGACTTGAACGAGACCTCCTCACCGAGGTCGAGCTCCCCGAAATCGCGGACCTCGTTCGCATAGAAGAGCTGATGCAGGATCAACCCCTCCTCGTACGGCCGAATCAAGACCAGATGACTCTTCCCTCGCGAAACGTAGCGGCCGAGGGCCACTCGACCCGTCTCGCGCATCGCTTGGGACAGAAGGCGGTAGGCCTTGTGCCCGCCCTTGTCGGGACCGACGTAATAGGACTTCTCGACGTATACGAAGTCGACCGTGCCGAGCGGCACGAACTCGATGATCTCGAGATTGTGAGTCTTCTCTTCCTCCAGCGCTTTGAGCTCCTCGGAGTCGAATCGAACGTACTGCCCTTTCGCGTACTCGTAGCCCTTCACCACATGGGAACGATCCACGACTTCGTCGTCGACGGGGCAGTACACCTGGTACTTGATCCGATTGCCGCACTTGTCGTGCAGCTGATGGAAGCTGATGCTCTCCGAGCTTGCCGCCGTGTAGAGCTTGAATGGAATCGACACCAGGCCGAAAGACAGGGTTCCAGAGCTGATGGCGCGCGCAGGCACGGGATCATGATAGATCGCATCCTAGGATTGGCGAAGCATTGAGTAAGCGACGCGACAAAGGGCTCTCGCAGTACAGGAAAAAGCGCGATCCCAGCAAAACGACGGAACCATTCGAAGCTGAACCTGCGCGCAGGAGCAGCGCTACGAAACGTGGGCGGTTCGTCGTGCATTGTCACGACGCGAAGCGACTTCACTACGACTTGCGCATTCAAGTCGGTCGGGTACTCGAGAGCTTTGCGGTGCCCAAGGGACCCAGCTTGAGCAGCGACGACAAGCGCCTGGCAGTGCGTACCGAGGCACATCCACTTCGCTACTTGGACTTCGAGGGTGTGATACCGGAGGGAAGCTACGGTGCGGGCGCCATGATCGTGTGGGATCGGGGACGTGTGTCGTACCCGAAAGATGCGGCCGAGGTGGGGCTCGAAAATGGCGCGCTCTCGCTCGAGCTCGACGGCTTCAAGCTCAAGGGTCGCTTCAGCCTCGTGCGGCCCTCGAAGCAAGAGAGCGAAGGCCAAGAAGAATGGCTGCTCATCAAACGTGACGACGCGTTTTCCAGCGCAGAAGACGTGGTGCAGACTCGACCACGCAGCGTGCTCTCGGGAATGACCGTCGCCGAGCTCGCCTCCGCCGAGCGCCTCTACGAAGAAGCTCTGGCTCGTGCCGCCTCTCTCGGCGCCGAAGAAGGGAAGCTCAGCGCAAGTCGCCTGACCCCCATGCTCTGCTCGTTGGAGGACGCTCCGACGGCCCGCGATGGTTGGATCTACGAGCTCAAGCTCGATGGCGTCCGCATACTCGCAGAGCGAAGAGATGACGAGGCCCGGCTCTTCTACCGGACGCACCGGCCTGCGACTGCGAGCTTTCCGGAAGTCGTCGAAGCACTGAAGAGCCTGCTCGCGCGCGACGTGATTCTCGACGGCGAGATCGTCGCGCTCGATGCAGGCCTACCCTCGTTTCAGAAGCTTGGCAGCCGAATCCATGCTCATCGGCCCGCAGACGTACGGTTCTTGCGTGACGCAGCTCCGGTGGTGTTCGTCGTCTTCGACCTGTTGCAGCTGGGCCCCTACGATCTGAGGCGGCTTCCCTTGCGCATGCGAAAGGAGCTGCTCGAGCGGGTGCTCCCGGGCGGCGGCGGCATCATCCGCCGGCTGGACTACGTCGAGGATGACGGCAGGCCGCTCTTGGCGTTCTGCGAAGAGCACGGTCTCGAGGGTCTCGTCGCCAAGCGGATCGACGCTCCGTACCACGTCGGTCCTCGAAGGACGAGTGACTGGGTCAAGATCAAACGCGTCCGCGAAGACGACTTCATCGTAAGCGGATACACGGCCGGCAAAGGCAGCCGAAAGCGGCTCGGGGCGTTGGAGCTGGCCACGTTTCGAGGAGGAGAGCTGACGCCGTGCGGACGCGTGGGAAGCGGTCTCTCGAAAACCGAAATCGACCGACTGCTACCCAAGCTCGAAGCACGAGAGCCGGTCGTCGTTCGAGTCCGTTACGCCGGCTGGACCGACGACGGAAATCTTCGCCACCCCGTGTATCTAGGAATCCGCAGCGACGTCGCGCCCGAAGAAGTGGTCCTGAGCCCCAAGCCGGAGGACGCCACCATGCTCGGCGGCGAGACCGACGAACGCACCGACCGCGTGGTCGGAAAAGCGAGGCTCACCAACCAGAGCAAGATCTTCTGGCCGGCCGATGGCATCACCAAGGGCGACTTGTGTGACTACTACGAAGCCGTGGCCCCCGTGCTGCTTCCGCACCTCCGTGATCGACCCGTCACGCTGGTCCGGTATCCCGACGGAATCGAAGGCAAGAGCTTCTACCAGTGGCGCATCCCGGACGCGGCCCCGGCATGGCTGCAATCCCTCCGCCTGCGATCCGCTGAAGAGGACGGAAAAGAGGTGAGCACGATCTTGATCAACGATCTGTCCTCGCTGATGTACGTGGCGAACCTCGGATGCATTCCGCTGCACGTGATCGCTTCGCGTGCGGCCTCGCTCGATACGTGCGACTTTCTGACGCTCGACCTCGACGTCGAGCTTGCCGGCTTGAAGGCTGCGATCCCCATCGCGCTGACCATACGGGAGGTGCTCGAGGAAATCGGGCTTCGGGGCTTTCCCAAAACCTCCGGTGAGACCGGGCTGCACGTTCTGGTGCCCTTGGGGCAAGGCCTTCCGTTCGATATGGCCAAGCAGCTCCTCGAGCTCATCGCCACCATCACGCTTCAGCGGCACCCCGACAGCGCGACCATGGAGCGACGAAAGGAAAACCGCGGGTCTCGGGTGCTCATCGACGTGGGTCAGACCGGACGCCTTCGCACCATCGTGGCGCCATACTCGGTCCGCGCGGTGTCCGGCGCACGAGTGTCGACTCCTTTATTGTGGGAAGAGGTCAGCCTGGCGCTCGATCCTTCCTCTTTCCACCTCTTCACGGTACCGGAACGGGTCGCCATGCTCGGCGATCCCATGGCCGGAGCATTCTCGGGAACGCTCGACCTGGATGAAACGATGCGACGGATGGCCGAGTTGGTGAGTAGGAGCGGCAGAGCTTGATCGACGCCCTCGCTTGCCTCACGTTCCCGGACTAGATGAGCCCATTCGAGCAGCTCGGGGGAGAAGCAAAGCTTCGCGCGATAGTCGACGATTTCGTTGATCGTTGCTTCGCAGACGCGATGATCAGCTTTCTGTTTGCGCGGGCAGACCGCGATCGCATCAAGCGCTTCGAATACCAGCACGCCGCGAGCCACTTGGGGGGCCCGGTCGAATACGGTGGAAGGCCGCTCGACCAGGCGCATCGGCCCCATCGGATCTTCGGCGGTCAGTTCGACCGTCGCCGACAGATCCTCATCGAGACCTTGCGCGATCACGAAGCGCCCCAAGAAGTCATCGACGCGTGGATCGCGCACCAAGACTCGTTGCGTCATTTGATCACCAAAGATCGAGACTCGAGCTGCAAGGGCTGAGCATGACCGACGCGATCGAAGGCCTCGTGGTTCGTTCAGCCGCTGGCTTCGTCGATGTCCTGGTCGATGGGCAGATCGTGCAAGCACGGATCCGAGGACGCCTGAAGAACGTTCCGCGAACGACGGACATCTGCGTCATCGGCGATCGGGTCTTGGTATCTCGGCCCGACGGGCAGACCGCGGTGGTGGTCGAGGTGCGCCCGCGAACGACCCGGTTTTCGAGGCGTCAGCCTGGAAGAGGACCTCAAAGAGAGGATGTGCTCGTCGCGAACCTCGATCAGTTGTTGATCACGTTTTGCCATGGACGGCCGCTGCTCAACCTTCGGCTGCTCGATCGCTTCTTGGTGATCGCCGAGCACCAGGGCATCGATGCGATCATCGTCATGAACAAGGCCGATCTGCGTGAGCCGGCCGACGCTTCGTGGCAAAGAACCTACGAGTCGATCGGGTATCCCATCCTGAACGTGAGCGCTGGAACCGGAGAAGGACTAGACGCCCTTCGAGAGAGACTACGTGGGAAGATCTCTGCATTCGTAGGACCCTCAGGCGTCGGCAAGAGCAGCCTAATCAATCGAATCGTCCCCGACCTCGAGCTCGGGACCGCGGATGTGAGCGAGCACCACGGCAAAGGACGGCACGCGACTCGGGTCGCGTCGCTGCATCAATTGCCCGGAGGAGGGTTTCTGGCCGATACGCCCGGCATCCGCGAGCTCGGCACCTGGGAGCTGCCGGCCGAGCATTTGGACCGCTACTTCCCCGACCTCGCGCCCTACCGCGAGCGTTGTGCGTTTCGGAGCTGTAGTCACACGCACGAGCCGCAGTGCGCCGTGGCGGACGCAGTCAATGCAGGCGCCATCGATCGCGACCGCTACGAGAGCTACGTGCGTCTACGAGACGAAGCGTCTGCTTAGGGCTCGGGCTGGGTCAGATCGAAGCGTGCCCGGGCGACCCCGTCCGACTTCACGACGACCTTTCGCCTGACCCTGCGGCCATCGGGAAGCTCGAAATCGAACGTCACCCGCCCGACCGGCGCATATACCGTCTCCATGGGCGTTCGGCCGATGAGATCACCGGCAAGGTACACGTCTGAAGGCGGCGTCGTCTGCACGCTCACTCGGCCGAATGCCCCGGGAGATGCGCCACCTTGCTTGCCCACGAGACTGGCCGTCACGCCGGCAGTTTCACCGTGGGCGACCTCCACTGTCGTCGACCAGGAGGCGAATCCGGGCGCCTCCACCCGAACGCGATAGTCACCCGGCATCAGCCCGGTAAACGCCAAGGGGGTCAGGCCTTGCTCCTTCCCATCCAAGAAGACTTTGGCGCCGGGCGGCGAGGAGGCGACGAGGATGCGCGCACCATGCTGCTGAAGCAGAGGATTTTCGTCGACCGCGACCTCTGGCGGCCCCTTTTCTTCGAACATTTCCTCGATGCGGCCAAACGCTTCTGTGAAGATATCGGTCTGATCGTACGCGACCGCGGCGCCACCGAGGAGGAGCAATGCCAGCACCGACAGATGCTTCCAGCCGACGCTCGACCTTCCGGAGGCGCCAACTGCCCTCTTCCTCTTCGCAGGCTTCTTGCGATCGTCCTTCGGCGGATTGTACCCAGGCGTGCTCTGCGCCCCGGCGGCAGGGGTTGGAAGCGGCGCCACGACCGGAGAATCGATCAGATGCCCCAAGTCCATGCCACCGCCGTTCGCTTCGATCTCGAGCTCGCGAATTGCGCCGGGGATGTGGGCTACGTACGACTTGGACGAGGCGGAATCGTTCGCATGATGCATGTCGAGCGTGATGGAGGCGCCAAACGGTACGGTGTCTACCCGCGGGCCCCGCGAAAACTCCTCGGGGAACACCCTCTTGACGAATTCGGCGACCTCGCGCTGCTTGGCGTACGACTCATTGGTCCTCCCAAAGCCTTCGAGCTCGTTGGCCAGCTCTTCCGCGGTGGCAAAGCGATCTTTGGCCTCTTTGGCCAGCGCCTTTTGCAGAATCCGGTCGAGCTCCTCGGGAGCATCCGGCAGATGATCCTTCAAGGAAGGCACCGGATCCATGATCACGGCCCGCATGGTGGCGGCTTCCGTTTGGCGCCTATAGAGAGACTTGCCCGTGAGCGTCTCGAAGATGCAGACCCCGAGCGCGAAGATGTCGAGCCGATGGTCGGCTTGTCCTGCGGTGCACTGCTCGGGGGCCATGTACGCGAACTTGCCCTTCACGACGCCCGCTTGCGTCTTGTGCGCGCGATGGTCTGCCTTGGCGATGCCGAAGTCGAGCAGCTTCACCGCGCCGCTGTAGGCGATCATGATGTTGTGCGGAGACACGTCACGATGGATGATGTTGAGCGGCTCGCCGTGCTCGTCGTTGGCGATGTGGGCATAGTGAAGCGCCCTCGCCACGTCGACACCGATGCGAACGGCGACCGGAATGCCCACTCCTCCCATCCTTCGCGCCTTGCGAATCACGCGCCCGAGCGGCATTCCGTTGACCCACTCCATCACGATGAAATGCGACCCTTCGTCCGCACCGAACTGATGGAACTGACAGATGTTGGGGTGCTTGAGCTGCATCCCGATTCGAGCTTCGTCGAGGAACATCTGAACGAAGTCGCTGTCCTGCTCGAAGTGCGGAAGAATGCGCTTCACCACTAGCAAGCGATGGTCACCCTCGGTGTTGGCGTGACGGGCGAGAAGAATCTCCGCCATTCCGCCGAGCGCGAGGCGTCCTAGGATGTCGTAGCCCGCGAACTTCCCGAGAACGGGCAGGTCGTTGGCTGGCTTGGGCATCTCACTGAATGCTTCTTGCGTCACTTCTCCCCCGGACACCGCCCGCCGGCCCGACCTGCGAGACGGCTTGGGTCTCTCAGACGGCTGTCCCCCGAGGGGAGCGTGTCACAGAAATCAGCATAGCCTTTCCAGCAAGCCAACGCCTACTTCGTGAGACGAGGCCGGCGCCGAATGCAGGAGATGTGGGATTCCTCACAAAATGCGCTCGGTGGTGCGAAGCTCCCGGCACATGTTCTTCTGATGCGCTTCGAGCGTGCCGCCGCCGATCTCCAGCAGCTTCGCGTCTCGCCACAGCCGCTCGACGGCGTACTCGGCCACGTAGCCGTAACCACCAAGCACTTGAATGGCGCGGTCGGCGACGTCCTTACCCATCGTCGAGGTGAAGAGCTTCACCCCGTCGGAGTCGAGGCGGTGTCCGGGGGCGTCGAGGCGCATCGTCGACGCCGTGTAATAGGTGTATGCGCGCCCTGCCATGTATTCCGCGTACGATTGCGAGATGTAGCGCTGGATCTGACCGAAATCGCGCAGCGGCTTGCTGAACGAGGTTCGCTCGGTGGCGTACCGGTTCATCACCTCGATCGACCGGCGCGCGATGCCTAGGCTCATCGCGGCCAGGGTCACGCGTTCGATCTCCAGGTTTCGCATCATGTGAAGGGTCGCATCTCCCTCAGCGCCCACCAGGTTCTCCGCGGGAACCTCGCAGTCCTCGAACACGAGCTCTGCGGTCGTCGACGCGCGCATCCCGAGCTTGCCCTTGATCTTCTGGCCGAGGCTGAAGCCGGGGAAACCTTTTTCGACGATGAACATCGAAAGCTGGTGCCGTGGCTGCCCCTGGATTCGAGCGTAGACCAAGAACGCATCGCCGAGCTCCGTGTCGCTCACCGCGCCGTTGGTGATCCACATCTTGGCCCCGTTGAGCACGTACCGGTCGCCCTTTTTCACGGCAGCGGTCTGCAAACCGAGGACGTCGGTGCCCGCGCCCGGCTCGCTCATGCACATCCCGCAAACCTTCTTGCCCGAGCAAGCGTCCGGCAAATACTTTGCACGCTGCGCATCGCTGCCGTTCACCTGCAGGTTGTTGGCAAAAAGCATGGAGTGCGCGAGGTACGCCAGCGTGAAGCCAGGATCGGCAGCCGCCAGCTCCTCGTGGGCAATGACGGCCGCAACGGGATCCAGGCCAGCGCCGCCGAAACGGTCTTCGACCGTGATGCCTAAAAGGCCTAGCTCACCGAGCCTGCGAAAGAGCTCGACGTTGAACCGCTCTTGGTGGTCGGACGCCTCCGCCTGTGGATCGACCTCTCGCTCGGCAAACGAGCGAACGAGCTCGCGAAGGGCGCGATGCTCGGATGACGGATTGAAAAGGTCACTCACAGGGCCCCGCTTATCATGCAACCCCGCCGATCGGAAGCCGGCCCTCCTCAGGCAGCCGCGTCTGCCACGGAGGACGTGGTCAGAACGCTGGTGACGATCGCGCGTGACGCCACCGCGGTGGCTCGCTCGAGATTTTCTACGCGACCGTCCAGGAACGCTTCGGCCAAGCCGAACACGATGCTGACGAGAAGCTCCGCGTGCAGGGCCGCATCGGAAACGGCGATGTCGGGGCGTACTTGCACGACGATCTGGCGCATGCGGTCTCGCAGGCCGCCGGTGAGCACGATCCATCGTCTGCCCAGCGCCGACGTTTCGTCGCGGCGATTGCGCAAGAACACCTCGGCGACCTTCCGGTCGTGGACCAACGAGCGCGTGCACTTCAGAACTGCTTTTTCGAGAACCTCGCCAGCGCGCTCGAGCTCCGCTGTCGTATTGGCGTCGAATCCGGGGCTGAGCTCTTCGGCGACCCATTCGGCCACTTGCTCGAGCGCCTGATCCATGCTCCGGAAGTGCACGTAGAAGGTCGGTTGGGCGACCCCAGCGAGCTGTGCGACTCGCCCCGTCGTCAAGGCTCCGTACCCGTACCGATGGATCGTCTTGAGAATCGCCTGCAGTAGGCGCCGGCGCGTCCGTTCCTTGTTCATTTGCCGTGACATGCAGCTCGTGTAGCAGTCAGGCAAAGGCGGTTCCATCGAAAGTTGGGTGGGAACCGTGCTATTTACGCGCTTGAAAGAAAGAGGACGCGCAGAAATTGCGCGCGACGATGGTGACCCCACGAGATCAACGGCTCATCGAGTCCAGTCCAAATGCGGATTTCGCACCAGGCTGGTACGTGGTGGCTTCCAGCAAGGAAGTTGGCGCGAAACCACGGCGTTTTTTCTTCAACGGGCTGCCACTGGTGACGTTTCGCGACACGCGCGGAGAGTGCGTCGCGCTGCTCGACCGGTGTGCACACCGAAATGCACCTCTGTCCGCCGGCCAGGTCGTGGGGGATCACATTCAGTGTCTCTACCATGGATGGGAGTTCGACGGTGCCGGCACGTGCAGAGCAGTGCCCGGTTTGTGCGGTGAGCCCGATCATCCGGCCCGCCGGGTTCCATCGTTTGCTTGCCGCGATTCCCAGGGCTGGGTCTGGGTCTACTCCGAGCCGAACATCGAGCCAGATGGCGGCCCCTATCACATCCCCTGCGCGGACGAGCCGGGCTATTTGACGATTCGCGAGCATCTGACGATGCCGGGCCCGCTCGATGCAGTGGCAGAGAACGCGCTCGATGTCCCGCACACGGCGTTCGTTCATGCGGGGCTGTTCCGCAAGAACAAGGATCGACGACCGATCGAGGTGGTGATCCGCGCATTGACGGACGGCGTCGAAGCGGAGTTCATCGGAGAACGCCGGCCCGAAGGATTGGCGGGCCGTCTTCTCGCACCCCAAGGCGGCGAGGTCTTCCACTGGGACCGGTTCCTGCTCCCATGCATCGCACAAGTGGAGTATCGGCTCGGCGATCGCAGCCATCTCGTGACGACTGCGGCGCTCACACCGCGCGATGCAACCGTGACCGATATTTTCGCGACTGTCGCAGTGAAAGTCCCCATCCCGAATCTAGCTCTGCGCACGGTCTTCAAACCGGTCGCAATGCGGATCCTGCACCAAGACACCGAGATCCTACGACGGCAGACGGAGCAGGTGCAGCGGTTCGGCAAGGAGGAATTCGCCTCGACCGAGATCGACGTCCTGGGCCTTCGCATCAAAAAGCTGCTCCGCGAGGCGGCCGCGGGGAAACGAGCCACCGCCCAGGAGGAGCGTCGAATCAAAATGCTGGTCTGACCGGGATTGGGTGTACCCTTCGGGCAAATGGGCCCGGCGGACGATCGGCACTCCACCTATCTGATCAAGAATGCGCCCTCGGATCGCGTCGAGGCGCCAATGCCGAGCGACAGCCCGGCGCCCGGACCGCCCGATGGCCGTTGGCGCTCTTCGAGTCCCCCTCCTGGTGACGGGCTCGAGGCGGAATGGTGGCCGGATCGTGAGCTCGGGAATGCATTTCGGCGTTGGACGGGAATCCCACCTGCGCGCGGGGACGCAGGTCGGGCGGCAGCGACGAAATTTCTGGTGGAGCATCTCAGCGTGAGCGAGCTCACGGCCGTGGGGACCGCGCCTCGTGCTTCGATGCCGGTCGTCGAGCCGCCGGACCTCGCCGAGCGCGTCCGGGTCATGGTCACGAGGCTGGGGATGCACGGCCCGAACGAGGAAGCGCCCGACCACGGCGCGCTGCTGGCGATCGGGCCCGACGCGCTTCCGGCTCTGCGCGATCTGTTTCCCGGGCGCCTCTGGTTCAATCGCTGGGAGCCGCACGTACAGCCGCCCAAAGGCCACAGCGTGTCGGGCCTTTGCCGCACGCTGGTCGCGTTTGGCGACGCTGCCGTTCCATACGTCGTCGAGCTCCTCAAGGAGGACGATCCCGAAATCCGGTACTACGCGACGCTCGTCGCCGAAGAGCTGCCGCATCCCATTCTCGTGGAGCCGCTTGCGGCTGCATTGTTCGACGAGGATCAGGGTGTTTGTCGAAGTGCCCTCCATGCCTTGGAAGCGTTCCGTGAGCAGGAAGGAGTCGGGCAGCTTCAGCAATCCCTACGAGCCCTCGCGGTAGCCTCGGATGCCGACCAGCGATCGCGGCTGCTCGCGATGAGGGCGCTCGCGGTGCTGCGTGATGTGAAGTGCATCGAAGCGCTCATCCCGGCGCTTTCCGAGCGAAGTGTCTTGGGTGAAGCGGCATGGCGGGTGTTGCGAATGCTGACGCTCCAAGACTTCGGCACGGACCAAGAGCCATGGCGCGCGTGGCTTCGGGAGCACGGTCACCGCACCCGCATCGAATGGCTCATCGACAGCATGAACCACGACGATCGGGAGATTCGGACGATCGCGATCCGCGACCTCCGCCATGTCTCTGGAGAGGACTACGGCTATCGGCCCGACATGCCGGCCGACCAGCGACGGGCCGCGCAAGAGCGATATCGTCTCTGGTGGTCGGGAACGAACCACAGCTAGCCGAGCAGCTCGGCGGCGATCGTCGAAGCGAGCTTTCCGTCGATCTGACCGGGGTAGCGTTCCCTGACCTCTTTCATCACCCTTCCAAGCTCCTTTTTGCTGGAAAGACCGAGCTCCTCGATGATGTCGGCGATCGCAGCGCGCGCCTCGTCCTCGCTGAGCTGCTTCGGAAGGTAGCGCTCGATTACCTCGATCTCGGCGAGCTCTTTGTCTGCGAGGTCTTGCCGGCCGCCTTCGATGTAGCTCTGAACGCTGTCGCGGCGCGACTTCACCGCGCGGGAGAGAACGGCAATCTCGTCTGGATTGTCGAGCGTCAGCAACTCTGATTTGAGCATGCGCAGCGTCTCGCGAGTCACGGCGTCGCGCTCCAACATGGCCTTCTTGAGGTCGGCGTCGATCTTGTCCAGGAGTGCCATCCCGCAAGCCTGTGCGCGCAGGGCTAGCCGCGCAACGCGCCGATCACGCGCAATGCGTTGCCACCTAGAATTTTGCGAATGCGGGTATCGGACCAACCGCGTTCCAACATCTCCTGAGCCAAGCGCGGAAGCGCCCAAAGCCCGGGCAGATCTTGGGGCGGCGTGATCGCCCCGTCGTAGTCCGTGCCGATGGAAGCATGATCCTCTCCGACTGTACCTACGATGTGCGCGAGGTGGTCGACGACCGTTCGGACGGTCACGTCACGCCGCCCCAGAAACGGCGCGTGCAGCATCACGCCGACCGTACCCCCGGTCGCAGCTACCGCGCGGAGCTGCTCGTCGGTGATGTTGCGCCAATGCTCGTAAGCGCCGGCCAACCCCGTGTGCGTGACGAACAATGGCTGTGTCTCGTCGTGGACGTCGACCGCATCGAAGAACCCCTTACGACTGATGTGCGCGAGATCGACGCCCACGCGGAGCTCGTTCAATCGCTCGACGTAGGCCCTGCCGAAGTCGGTGAGACCGGCGGTTCGCGACGAGCCTGGCGCGCTGGAGGCGCCGAGCGACGAAGACGTGAGATGAACGAGCGTGACGCGCAGGACGGAACGATCGGCGAGCAGGTCGAGCGCTTCGATGCTCTCGTCGAGCGCGTTTCCGCCTTGGATGCCGATGAAGGCGCCGTGATCGCCCGCCGCGCGTGCGGCTTGGAGCTCCTGGGCGGAACGGACGTGCCTGACCCCCTGCGCATCTTCGATCAAGCCAAGCAGCGCGCGAAGGTTCTTCTCGAGCACGCGTTTGCGGCCGCGCGCACTGCGGAAGGGGTTCGTGGTGATGACCCATGTGGCGCCGCCGAGGCCGGACGCATGGGCCGTGGGGAAATCCGCATGCCCAAAAAGCCTTCGTCCGAAGGGGCCCCCGCGGTGCTCGCGCCGGGGGTCGTACCCGAAGACCCGGTGCCAGATGAAGGAGTCGATGTGCAGGTCGATGGCGTCGGCGTCCCGGTAGAGCGCTACGGCCTCTCGGCTGATGCCCAGGGAGCTGGCTGTCTCGGCGCAATCCATGGCAGCGCTTCCGTACCACGCCACGGTACCGGGGTGGCTTCGTTCGATCGCTGTGATCCCGGGGAGTTGGCCGAAAAGTGCCATGCAAGCGCCTTGTAAAGAAGCTGTAAATGCTTGTTTTTGCGTGGTTTAGGTTGACTCAAGCCGCTTCCGGACACACATTACGCGATCCCGGCTGGTTAACTTGTAAATAGCCGCGGCAGCAGAAAGGATTGAGGATGTTGTCGACCACAGCAGCGGCGAGCGCCAAGTCTTCGGATTTGCTGAGCTCTCGTACGATCAATCACGTCGTGGTCCTCGGCGCCAACGGCGCGATGGGCCTCGGAAGCGGGGCTCTGTTCACCACGGCAGTCCCTAGGGTGACGTTCTTGGCGCGAACCAAGGACAAGGCCGACGGTGGGCTTGCCGCGGCGGTAAAGATGGTTCGCTCCAGCACCGTGGAGAACCGGGTCGACACCGGCAGTTACGACGAAGATTTCGATCGCGTGGTGGGAGAAGCGGACCTGATCTTCGAAGCGGTGACCGAGCAACTCGACCTCAAGAATGAGTTCTTCGAGCGCATCGACAAGGTCCGGCGACCCGATTCGATCGTCGCCACGGTCACCTCGGGGCTTTCGATTAATCAGCTCGCCGAGGGCCGAAGCGATTCCTTCCGTAAGCACTTCCTCGGTTTGCACTTCTTCAACCCGCCCAACGTGATCGTCGGCACGGAGCTGATCGCCGGAAAGGATACGGACCCGAAGCTGGTCGACTTCATCGACGCGTTCTGCACGGCGCGGCTGGGGCGCGCCATGGTTCGAACTGCGGACACGCCGGGCTTCGCCGGTAACCGCATCGGCTTCAAGGTGCTCAATGAATGCGCCATCCTGGCCGAAGAGCACGGTCCGCTGTTGATCGACGAGCTGGTGGGTCCGTATACCGGTCGCGCCATGACGCCATTGGCAACGGTGGACCTCGTGGGTTGGGACATCCATCGGGCCATCGTCGACAACATCTACGACAACGCGAGCGACGAAGCGCACGAGACGCTCAGGCTGCCCGAGTACATGGCGGACATGATGGCCAAGGGCGTGCTGGGTCGAAAGACCGGCGCAGGATTCTTCGGCAAAGACGACGCGGGGCAGCGAATCGTGCTGGACCCGGCGACCCGCAAGTACGTGCCAAAATCGTCGATTTCGAGGCCGGATCTGGCGTTCATCGACACCATCTCGAATCTTCATCGAGTCGGGCGTTACGTCGATGGCATGCGAGCATTCGCCGAGGCGAAGGGTCCCTATGCGGCAATCGCCCAGAAGGTGATAGGCGGATACATCAGCTACTCGTTCCATCGCGTTGGCGAGGTGACCGACGACATCTCGGGTATCGATCGCATCATGGGCTATGGCTTCAATTGGGCCCCGCCGAGCGTTCTGGTCGACGCCATCGGGCTGAAGCGGGCCATCGCGATGATCGACAAATCCGGTCTTCCCGTACCGCCCGCACTTGCGAACGCGCAAGAGGGCACAACGTTTTTCGATGACCCACAGGTCAATTTGGGCAAGTTCTTCGTCGCTGCGTGAGCGAAAGGTTTGGTGAGAGAAATGGCACAGGTTCCAGAGGTTTACGTTCTCGGTGGCTACCAGACGGACTTCGCCCGTAACTGGAGCAAAGAGAAGAAGCACTTCGTCGCGATGATGCGCGAGGCGGTGCTTGGCGCGCTCGAGAATACCAAGGTCGAACCCAAGGAAATCGAGGTCGCGCATGTCGGAAACTTTGCGGGTGAGCTCTACAGCAAGCAGGGACACTTCGGCGCGTTCTTCCTCGAGATCGATCCGGCATTCAGTGGCCTTCCGACGTCCCGTCACGAGGCGGCGTGCGCATCCGGCAGCATCGCCATCCTGGCGGCGTCGGCCGAGATCGAAGCGCAGCGGTACGGTCTGGCATGCGTGGTCGGCGTGGAGCAGATGAAGACGGTGGGCGCTGCCGAAGGCGGCGACTATCTCGGGACGGCGGCTTGGTACGAGGTCGAGGCCAAGGACATCGAGTTCCCCTTCCCGAAGCTCTTCGGCAAGCTGGGAGACGAATACGACAAGCGCTACGGCCTCAAGGATGAGCACCTCGCCCACATCAGCACGATCAATTACGCGAATGCGAAGCTCAACCCCAATGCGCAGACTCGCACCTGGTACATGAACTACGATCACGCCATGAGCCGTGATCAGTTCAACGGCAACATCGGCGGCCGCATCCACATCTCGGACTGCTCGCAGGTGACGGACGGCGCAGTGGCGATCCTGCTCGCCTCTCCGGCCTATGCGAAGAAGTGGGCGGATCGGATGGGCGTGCCGCTAGAGTCGATCCCACGCATCAAGGGCTGGGGCCACAACACGGCGCGCATTCGATTCGAAGACAAGATCGCGGAGAGCCGGGGTTCGAAGTACGTGCTGCCGCACGTCCGGAGCACCGTCACCTCCGCGCAGAAGCGGGCCGGAGTTGGCGACGTCAGCGGAATCGACGCGATCGAAACGCACGACTGCTTCACGACCTCGGAGTACATGGCGATCGATCACTTTGGTCTGACGGCCCCGGGAGAGAGCTGGAAGGCGATCGAGGAAGGCGACATTGCGCTTGGGGGCAGGACTCCAATCAACCCGAGCGGCGGCCTCATCGGCGCCGGCCACCCCGTCGGCGCCACCGGCGTGCGCCAGGTGCTCGACGGCTACAAGCAGGTCACCGGCACCGCCGGCGACTACCAAGTCGAAGGCGCCAAGAACGTCCAGACCCTCAACATCGGCGGCTCCGGCACCACCAGCGTCAGCTTCATCATCGGTACCTAGGGACACTCTCCGGGGCCCTAACCCACCGAAATCACATCCTTCGCCACCGAAAAATCGCAGCGTCCGTCCCCTCGCCACGACGGCGTCGTGGCCGAATTGCGCAATGATTCGTCGCTGCGATCTTTCGGCCGAACAGTGAAGGATCTCGTGCGGTTGGAGGGGTGGAACGTGTCCCCGTCTACTGCTAGGAGGGCGCGGTGCGGTATTCGCAAGCGTTCATTCCGACGGTGAAGGAAGCTCCAAAGGACGCGACGATGCCGTCGCACGTGCTCATGCTGCGCGCGGGGTACGCGCGCATGGTCGGCGCGGGGATCTACGAGCTCCTGCCTCTCGGCGTCCGCGTTCTCCACAAGATCGAGCGCATCATCCGCGAGGAGATGGATGCGGCGGGGGCCCAGGAGCTGCTCATGCCCACCTTCCTGCCGGCCGAGTACTTCAAAGAGTCGGGTCGCTGGGACGTGTACGGACCCACCTTGCTGCGCATCGAGGATCGCAAGGGAGGCGAATATCACCTTGCCCCGACACACGAAGAGATCGTGACCGACCTCGTCCGCCGGGAGGTCAGGAGCTATCGGCAGCTGCCCCTCAATCTCTATCAAATCCAGCTCAAATACCGGGACGAGCCGCGGCCTCGGGCGGGCCTGTTGCGCTGCCGCGAATTCATCATGAAGGACGCGTACTCCTTCGATGTCTCCGAGGATGCCGCGCAACAGAGCTATGCAGACATGCGAGACACCTATCATCGCATCTTCCAGAGGCTCGGCCTCGAATACCGAGTGGTGGAGGCCGACAGCGGCGCGATTGGCGGCAAGCAGAGCGCAGAGTTCCAGGTCTTGGCGCAAACCGGGGAGGATCGAATCGTCGCCTGCGACCGCTGCGACTATGCAGCCAACGTCGAGGTCGCCGAGGCGGGCCGCGCCGAAACGCACGAGTCGGGAGCTGCGGAGCCTGCTGCCCTCGAAAAAGTCGCCACGCCGGACACCCGGTCGATCGACGAGGTGGTGGCATTTTTTGGCGGAAAAGCCGTGGCAGCAGATACCTTGAAGTCGTTGCTATACATCGCGGGCGACCAGCTCGTGCTCGCGGTGGTCCGCGGTGATCACGAGATCAACGAGATCAAGCTGGCCCGCCATCTCGGGGTCGGCGAAGTGCTTTTGGCTACCGATGGGGCGGTCAGAGAGGCCACCGGCACGGAGATCGGATTCGTCGGCCCCGTAGGCTTCGAGGGACGCATCATCGCCGATCCGGACGCCATTGCAGTGGCCAACGCCATTGCCGGGGCGAGCGAGACACCATACCACTACCGAAACGTGAACTACGGACGCGACTTCGAGGCCGAGGTGGCTTCGATTCGACAGGCCGCGTCGGGCGATCGGTGTCCAGCCTGCGAAGGCCGGCTGCAGCTCTATCGCGGTATCGAGGGCGGGCACATCTTCGTCCTCGGCACCCATTACAGCGAAAAGATGAGCGCGACCTTCCTAGACGAGGAAGGGAAGAGCCACCCCTTCGTGATGGGCTGCTATGGCATCGGTGTCAGCCGCCTCATCGCAGCGGTGATCGAGCAACACCACGACGAGCAAGGCATTCGCTGGCCGCTGCCCGTGGCTCCTTACGAGGTCATCGTGACGCCCATCGGGAAAGAGGAGGCGCCACTTGCGAAGGCGACTGAGATCTACGGCGCGCTCAGGGCCCACGGCGTCGAGGCGCTGCTCGACGACCGCAACGAACGGCCCGGAGTGAAGTTCAAGGACGCGGATCTGCTAGGGATTCCCATCCGGCTCACCGTAGGCTCCCGCGGCCTCGAGCGGGGAACCCTCGAGCTGAAAAAGCGCACCGAGGCCGCGTCGACCGACATCCCGGTCGACGACGCAGTCGCCGCAACCATGGCGGCGCTACGCGAGCTTCGGGGATGAGCACGGGACGCTTCGACCAGAGGCACGAGACTCCGAAGTGGCGCACCTTCTGGTTGCTGCTCGGCTTTGCAGGTCTGGTGGCAATCGGCATCGTCACCGTCGGGCTCCCGGAGCTCGAGGATCAGCGTGAGGAGCAGGGTTCGAGCCAAGCCGAAACCAGCGACACGTCCAACCTGGACGAGCCCTTGCAAGAATGACGCATTGAGCAGCCGCTAACGTATAAAGAGCCGTGCTTGCAACTCAATCTTTGCGTCTCAGCTCACAAGTTTGCAATGTTATAGGGAGCGTGGCTCACCGCGAACGGATTGCTTTCTTTCTTGTGGCGGCACTCTTGGTGCTGCCGGCTGTGTCGGCTCATGCATCGCCAGACGGGCCGATGTGCATAGCGGATCACCCGTTCATCGACTTCGACTCAGCCCCGATCACCAAAGTGAGATGGCGCGCACCCATGTGCGGGCCCTACCTGGACGTGTTCGGAATCGCCGACCCGCAGTCCCTGGAAGAGCGCGCCATCGACGCGTACCGGAAGGCGACCGAGCATATCCTCTCCGCGGACTATGAAGAGGCCCGGCTCGAGCTCGACCTCGCTGGTCGCGGGCTTCCACGGATCGCAGACCGAATCGCGTTGCAGAGCGGCCGCCTCGAGCTCTTGCGCGACCGGCCGGAGCGCGCAGCCGACTTCTTCGAGGAAGCTCTGCAAAGCCCGCATGACTCCGTGCGCGTCGAGGCGGGCTTCGGACGCGCCTTTGCGCTCTTGCGAGCCGACGATCCGGATGCGGATACGGCCGTGGCGGAGCTCCTTCGGAGCTATCCATCGATTCCGAATCGCGCTCAGCTCTTGTACGAGCAAGCTCTGAGCCTCGTGCGGCGTCAGCGACATGAGGAGGCTGCTTCCTTGATGCACACCATTCGGGTGGAGCACCCGGGGGAACCGGTGGCGCCTGCGGCGGAAGCCGAGCTTCGACGACTGCACGCCTTGGGATACGACACACCGGTCATGAGCGATGAAGACCGGGTGAGCAGGGCGCGGCATCTGGTTCGCACCGGACCGCTCCATGCAGCGAAGCTCGCAGTGGGGGAGCTTCTAGAGACGTCGCTTCCTCAGGAGCACCACGCCGAGGCGCACTATCTGGCCGGGCGTCTCGCGCGGTACGAGGGTCGGTGGAAGGATGCCGAAAGCTTCATGCGAACGGCGCAGTCGTTTCCCCTCGGGGACGTCACCACCGCGCGACGAATCGAAGACCGCGCCCAGGATCTCGCCGAGACCGCAAACGCCCGCGATCGCGATCAAGCCCTACGACGGCTGGCGGTCTTGCGTGCCGGCAGAAAGCCTTCAGCGCTTCCTTCGGCGCGCCTCGCCGACATGATCGGTATCGGCGCAGCGGCCTCGCTGCGAGACGAAGTCGATGAGATACTGGCCGTTCTCGGCCGACGGGCGGGCACCCCGGACGCCCTGCTCTTCGAAGCCGCAATCGCAGCATCGGGCACCGGAAGCGAGGAGCTGATCATCGGGGTGCTCGAGCAGATCGCGAAGCGCCCGGCCTCGCCTCATCGGATCGCAGCGCTCTATCACATCGCACGTGCGCACGAGCGCGCCGGCCGGCCCGCCGACGCCGCGCTCTTCTTCGGACAAGCGAAAACGTCGGCCGATGCTGCAAACGATCGGTACTATGCGATCTGGGCCGAAAACGGTCTTCGCCGTGTGGCGTCCGGTGAGCCGAGCGCAGGGTCCGAAGGACTCAACGAGTCGGGCGGGCTGTCGGCGCCTCCGCCGCCTCGCGCCGCGGATGACGCGCTCGCGGCACGTCTCGCGCCGATCGCTGAGTTGCATGCCAATAGCTACCCGTGGATCGCGCGCGCCGTGGACCTTCTTCGGGTCGGCGAACGAGATGCTGCGACGGAGGAGCTGTTCGAAACCTATCTCGTGTGGCGTCACGCCCAAGGCAAGCCCATCGCCAGAGCGGGCCTCGACTGCGTGGCGAGGTCGGACAAGCGGATGCACGAGGAGATCGCGAGCGATGTGCGCGCAGCCCGGCTCGAGCTCTCCGAAGAGGACCGCGGCACGCTTTCCGCGGTGGCCGCGGCGCTCGGCGACATGGGAACCGCCGGAGGCTTCACGGGGCCAGAGCTGATCGAGACGCTGCCGCGCGCCTACGAATGGCTGGTCGTCCCTGCTGCAAACCGCTACGGCCTCGATCCAAACCTGTTGCTCGCGGTCATGCGCGTCGAAAGCGCGTACCAGAAGCACATCGTCTCATACGCAGGCGCTATCGGTCTGACGCAGATCATGCCCCGAACCGGGCAGTTGATCGCGCATGCCCTGGGATACAACGATTTCACGCCCGCTGATCTGCTCGACCCCCGTCTCAATCTGGAGTTTGCGGCCTGGTATCTGACCTCGCTCATCCGCCGATTCGACGGCCGGCTTCCTCTTGCCATTGCGGCCTATAACGGCGGACCTCACAACGTACGCAAGTGGATGCAGGAAAGCGCCGAAGAGACCCCGCTCGATGCTTTGCTCGAACGGATCCCGTTCAGCCAGACGCATCGTTACGTTCGGAAGGTATTGGCTCACTACGAGGCGTACCGGAAGCAACGAGAGCTCGGGATGCCGCAGCTTTCGGTCGAGCTTCCCGAGCAGCGGATCGATCCGCTTGCATTCTGACCATCAGGATGTGAACCCTTGGACGAAGTTGAGGCAATCGTAGTCGGAGCAGGAGTCGTTGGGCTCGCCTGCGCCTACGAGCTATCGCGGCGTCTCGACTCCGTTGCCGTCATCGAGCGGGAGATCGGGCCGGCAAGGGAGATATCCAGCCGGAACAGCGGCGTGATCCATGCGGGAATTTACTACCCAAAAGACTCACTCAAGACGAGGCTTTGCATCGAAGGTAAGAAGCGACTCTACGACTGGTGCGAGGCCCGCGACATCCCTCACCGGCGCACCGGAAAGATCATCGTAGCCACGAGCTCCGAGGACGAACGACGTCTCCGGGAGATCGCTCGCCACGCGAACGACGTGGGCGCCGGCGAGCTTCGACTCCTGAGCGGCCGAGAAGCCACGGAGCAGGAGCCCGAGCTTCGATGTGCGCTGGCTCTCCACTCACCGACTTCCGGCGTAGTAGACGTCCATGAGCTGGCTGCAAGCCTGGTCCGCGAAATCAGGGAGGCCGATGGTGCGGTCGTATACCAGACCGCGGTCCACACGATTCGAAGGTCCAAGACCGGGTGGATTGTCCGAACCGAAGACACCATGGGCCGGCAAGCCGAGCTGCATGCCCCGCGAATCGTGAATTCGGCAGGCCTGTCCGCGCTTTCCGTAGCCGAGAAATCGGGCTTACCCGCGGAGGAGCGGCCGTGGCGGCTCTATCCGTGCAAGGGCTCGTACTTCTCGCTCGGTCCCGGTGCGCCACCGACGCGCAACAGCTTGATCTATCCTCTGCCGCAGGGCGGCGGCCTCGGCGTACACATCACGGCCGATATCTCGGGAGCACGACGGGCCGGCCCGGACGCCGAATATGTCGATCGGCTCGACTACAACGTGGACGAGTCCCGCGCTGAGCGTTTCGCTCGAGCCGTCGCGCGATACCTCCCGGCGATCCGCCCGGAGCACTTGACGCCGGACTACAGTGGTATTCGGCCGAAGCTCGTCGGTCCCGGCGGCGGCTTCGCGGACTTCGTGATTGCCAGTCCCTCGTCTCAGCCGGGGATCGTCCACCTGATTGGCATAGAATCTCCCGGGCTTACGGCGGCTCTCGCCATTGGCGCGCACGTGTCGAAGCTGATGGGCTGAGGGTTGCGCTTAGGCCGGTGGGTATGCATAACCCGGCGGCAAAGGAGCATCATGAGCCATCGACTCTTGATCATCGGTAGCGGGCCTGCAGCACACACGGCGGCGATCTACGCGGCCCGCGCGGCGCTGAAACCCGTTCTCTTCGAGGGCTTCATGGCAGGCGGCATCGCCGCCGGAGGTCAGCTGACCACCACGACCGACGTGGAAAACTTTCCCGGATTTCCCGAGGGCATCATGGGGCCAGAGCTGATGGAGCGCTTCCGGGCGCAATCAGAGCGATTTGGCACGAAGATCATCACCGAGACGGTTCAAGAGATCGATCTCTCCAGCCGGCCGTTTCGCTACAAGGCCGACTCGGAGGAAGGCTCGGCCGATGCCGTGATCATCGCAACGGGCGCAACGGCCAAGCGATTGGACATCCCAGGAGCCAACGACGGAGAGCTTTGGCAGCGCGGAGTCTCGGCCTGCGCCGTGTGCGATGGCGCGCTCCCGGCGTTTCGGAACCAACCCTTGGCCGTGATCGGGGGCGGTGACTCCGCAGTCGAAGAGGCCTCCTTTCTCACGAAGTACGGCTCCAAGGTGTACATCGTGCACCGGCGCGACGAGCTTCGGGCTTCGAAGATCATGCAACAGAGGGCCTTCAAGAACCCGAAGATCGAGTTTCTGTGGTCACACCTGGTGACCCAGGCCAAAGGCGGAGACTTCCTCGAAGCGATTCGGGTCAAGGACCTCAAGACGAACGAAGAGCGGGACGTGCCGGTGGCGGGCTTGTTTTTCGCCATCGGTCACACGCCGAATACCGCCTTCTTGAACGGACAGCTCGAGACCGACGAGCAGGGCTATCTCATCACGAAGCCCGACTCGACGCAGACCAGCATTCCCGGCGTGTTCGCCGCAGGGGACGTGCAGGACAAGAAGTGGCGGCAGGCGATCACCGCGGCTGGAACGGGCTGCATGGCGGCGCTCGAAGCCGAGCACTTCCTGGCCGCCCACGAATAGCGCCCGGGCCGGACGGGTCAGGAAGGCGTGTGGGCGGCGCCGTTCCCGTCGCCGTTTCGCCGATCGCGCCGTTCTTGCTTCCGAAGCACTGCCAAGGCGCGGCGCTTCTTCGTCTTTTGCGAGGGTTTGCGCCCCGGATGCGCGGGCTGCTCGCGATGGTGCTCGACGAAGGAGCCCGGCTGCTCGCCGAGCTCGAAGAAGACGACTTCCCGCTTGGCGCGCTCGCCGACACGCAAAGGAACGACCGCAGCGCCGACCCCTGCGCCCACGTACACGGCGCCCCTCGGGTCCTCGACGCCCCGCGACCCGTAGAGGCCGTGAATGTATTTGTGGCCGGCGAGCTTTCCCACGGAAAGCTCGTGAAGGCGGGCCACCGTGATCTGCCCCGCATGAGTGTGCCCGGAAAACACCAGCGGTACCCCAGCTTCCCACAGGCCGTCCGCTTCTTCGCCGATGTGCGAAAGCCCGATGACCGGCAGATCGGAGCGCAGCCCCTTCAAGGCCTGCCGCCGATCCGCGTGACCGGTGTACGCGTCATCCAGACCGACGATCTGCAGATGCTGACGTCCGATGCTGACGGTGGTATTGGCATTGTCGAGCACCTCGGCGCCCCCCCGTTTGAGCGCTTTGCGAACTGCGTCGGCCCCTGCCCAGTGGTCGTGGTTGCCCAACACCGCGAAGACCGGGGCGTCGATCTTGCTGATGACCTCGATGAGGTCGTCTAGGTACACTTGGCTGTGACAAACGAAGTCGCCGCTGATGACCACGATGTCCGGCTCGCCCGCATTGGTCATCGAAACGGCGTCGTATTGAACAGCCATCGGCGTCACCCGGCCGACGTGTAGATCGGTCAGATGCGCGACGCGGAGCCCCTCGAGGTGCTCCATGAAACACTCGGGGCCGGCAAATCGACGAATGCGAAAGCGACGGGATGTATCGTGCCAAGGGTCGCGCTCGTGCAACAGCTTCTGACGAAACCTGCGAAGTCCTTCGATGGTGGCATGACGGGCCATTTTACTTGAATGTAACCTTTTTGCTCAATGCCCGCACGATCGGTGATCGGGACGTTTCTGCAACAACCTCTGGACGGGTACGTCCGGCGTGTTCGAGCTCGGGCGCTGCGGTGGTCGGCGCATGCGCCGGGCCAGATACGTCACCGCAACGATGACGGACAAGCTTGCCACGATTTCCTGCCAGCCCATCACGCAACCCTACCCGAGGCCCAACAATCGCCCGCCTTGGTACACCAAGAGCGAGGCTAGATACGCGAGAACGGTCATGTAGGAAAAGAGAAACAGCGGCCACTTCCAGGATCCGGATTCCTTTCTGACCACCGCGATTGTGCTCATGCATTGGCACGCAAGCAAGAAGAAGACCATCAACGAGACGCCGCTCAACGGCGTCATGACCGGCGTGCCGTCCGCGTGACGGGCATCCCGCAGCGCCTGACGAAGGGGCTTGTTCTCCTCGTCGGCCTCCCCGATGCCGAACACGACGCCCAACGTGGAGACGAAGACCTCTCGTGCGGCAAACGCTCCGATGATGCCCACGCCGATCTGCCAATCGAAGCCGATCGGGCGCAGCGCCGGCTCGATCGCATGACCAAATCGGCCGCCCAGGCTCTGCTCGAGCTGCGCACCCGCCTCTGCGGACTCGAGGCTCCGGAGAGCTTCCTCTTCTGCCGCCGCCGAAAGGTCCATCTGCTGAATCCGGGCACGCTCGGCCTCGTACCGCTCGGTCACCTCTTCGGATTTCGGAAACGAGAGAACGGCCCAGAGCACGATGGTCATCGCCAATATGATGGTCCCCGCATCCACGAGGAAGATGCGAAGACGACGCCATGCGTTGAGCCAAAGGATTGTCGCAGAAGGCCAACGGTAAGGAGGCATCTCGAGCAAGAACGTCGGAGTCGGTCCGCGAAGCACCGTCCGGCGAAGGACTGCGGCCGCACCGAGCGTCACCAGCACCGAAAGCACGTACATGGAGAAGAGCGCGACGGCACCCGCGCTGAACCAGCCCACCGACATGCCCGCGAAGACCGTGCCCACGATCAGGATGTAGACCGGGAGCCGCGCGCTGCACGACATGAGCGGCAGAGCCAACATCGTCACCAGCCTATCCCGGCGCCGCTCGATCGTCCGCGTGGCCATCACCGCGGGGACGGCACAGGCGAATCCCGAGAGCAACGGGACGAAGGCCTTCCCGTGGAGCCCCACTCCCTTCATCACGCGGTCGATGACGAACGCGACGCGCGCCAGGTAGCCGGAATCCTCGAGGAAACCGATGAACAGAAACAACAACAGAATCTGCGGCGCGAAGACGAGGACGTTGCCCACGCCAGCGATGATGCCCTCGACGATCAAGTCCCGGAGCACGCCCGCCGGTAGCGCCGCCACCGCCAGATCTTGCAGCGAGGTCGTCAGGCTCTCGATTGCATCCATGAAGGGCTCTGCCCCTGCGAAAAGCGCCTCGAAGATTCCAAACATAACGAGCGCGAAGATCAGGATCCCAGCCACCGGGTGTGTGAGCACGCGGTCGACCTTCTCGCTGAACGGCATCTGCGGAGCGCGTTCCGAGCAGGTCCTGCGTACGACGTCGTCGACCCAATCGTAGCGGGCGGCGATGATCTCGAGGTGCGGGTTGCGCCCCTCGGAGGCCGCCTGATTTCGCAGATCGGCCGCGATCTCTCGAACGGCCTCGGGCACCCCGACCAAGTCGTCGTCCCCCAAGGAAAGCATACACCACAGGGCAAAAGCCCGCGCTTCGTTCGCAGTGGCATGAGGCCGCCACTTCTCGATCGCCGGCAACAACCTTGCAATGTCGGCGCGCAGTGCTTCCGGATACCCGATGTCTGGCGGTTTCGAACGGGCATCCGGCCTCAAGGTTCGCTCGACTTGCCTGCGCAACGCGTCGAGGCCGCGGCGCTTCGTGGCAACCACCGGCACGACCGGCGCCCCGAGAAGGCTCGACAAGACCTCGGTGTCGATGTGCAAGCCCATGCGCTCGGCCGCGTCCATCATGTTCATGGCGACGATGACGGGGACGCCCGATTCGATGAGCTGCAACGCGAGATACAGGCCACGCTTCAAGGTGGTGGCGTCGACGACGCAGACGACCGCTCGCGTGTTCCGCTCGAGCAGCGCATTGACCGCAAGTTGCTCCTCGGGGGAGCTGGCCGTCAGGCTATAAGTGCCAGGGACGTCTACGAGCTCGACCGGACCGCTGTCGAGATGCAGGTGCGCGCTCGTGCGGTCGACGGTCACCCCGGGATAATTCCCTACCCGTGCGCTGCCCCCGGAAAGCGCGTTGAACAACGTGCTCTTTCCGCTATTCGGATTGCCCGCAATCAGGACCTGCGGCACGCGGACATCCACCGCTACATCCCCCTGGCGCGAATTGCGATTCGGGCCGCCTCGGCGCGTCGGACGGACAGCGCGTAACCTCGAACCCGGAGCTCGAGCGGATCCCCGAGCGGCGCCAAGCGAATGACCCTGACCTCGGTCCCCGGGAGCAGCCCCATCTCCATGAGACGGCGCGCGATGGGACGATCGCAATCGATCGACACGATTTCGCCGGTTTGGCCGGGGCGCAGATCCGCAAGGGAGGGGGTCATCGACTATTGATAATGACTTTCTTTTTCGTTCGCAAGTGCTTGGAATCGGCAGCGATGTTCCTATAGAACAAGAGCCCATCCCCTAGAAGGAGAATCATGGCCACCACCGCGTTTAAAGGCACCCCCGTTCACACCAATGGCGACCTCCCCGCGACGGGAGAAGCTGCGCCTGATTTCGAGCTGGTCGGGGTGGACCTGGGCTCGAAGACGCTGAAGGACTTCGCGGGCAAGAAGAAGATCCTGACCATCAACCCGAGCTACGACACTTCGGTCTGCCAAGCCACCGCGCGCGCGTTCAACGAGAAGGCGTCGCGCATCGGCGATGTCGCAGTCCTCATGATCAGCGCTGATCTCCCGTTTGCGCAAAAGCGCTTCTGCGGGGCTGAAGGCCTCGAAGACGTCGTGCCGCTTTCGACGTTTCGCAGTGACTTCCTCCGCGATTATGGAGTCGAGCTGGTGGACGGTCCTCTGCAAGGCTTGGCCGCCCGCGCCATCGTGGTGCTGGACGAAAACAATCGCGTGCTTCACACCGAGCTCGTCCCGGACATCACGCAAGAGCCGGACTACGGCGCCGCCCTTGGAGCCGTGAAGTGAGCTAAGACAAGAGGCGCTCTGCTTCGGAGACGATTCGCTCGACGGTGATGCCGAACTTTTCGTAGAGCACCTCGTAGGGCGCCGATGCGCCAAAGGTTTCGATGGTGATGAAGCCGGCATCAGGGCCGGCCCAGCGCTCCCAGCCTTGGCGCACCCCTGCCTCGATCACCACTTTGGCGCTCACGCCCCGAGGAAGCACCTCGTCGCGGTAGGCCGCCTCTTGCTTCTCGAAAAGCTCCCAGCACGGCATGCTCACGACCCGAGCCGAGGCTCCTTTCTGCTCGAGCACTTCCGCCGCCTCGAGAGCGATCGCAACCTCGCTTCCGGTGGCAATCAAGATCACGTCGGGGCCCCCGCCGCCCGCCTCACGCAAGATGTAGGCGCCGCGCGCGGCCTTTTCGGCGCGGGCGAGCAAGCTTCGGTCGAGAACCGGAACGGTCTGCCGGGTCAGCGCGAGCGCGGCGGGGCCGTCCCACTGCAAGGCAGCCTTCCAGCATTCGCGGACCTCGTTTGCATCTGCGGGTCGAAACACGGCGAGCCCGGGAATGGCGCGGAGCGCGGCCAGATGCTCCACCGGTTGATGTGTCGGACCATCTTCGCCGAGACCGATGCTGTCGTGGGAATAGATGTAGCGAGTGGGCAGCTTCATCAGAGCGGCCAATCGAAGCGACGGCCGCATGTAGTCGCTAAAGACCAGAAACGTGGCGCCGTACGCAATGACCCCTCCATGGAGCGCCATGCCGTTGATCGCCGCGCCCATGGCATGCTCGCGAATGCCCCAGTCCATGTTGCGGGGAACCCCTTCGGCGCCGGGCAAAAAGGAGCTGAGCCCCTTCATTCTGCTGTTGTTCGAGCCTGCCAGATCGGCGGAGCCTCCTACCAAGCCCTCGATCTTCGATGCGAGCGCGTTGAGAACGGCTCCGCTTGCCTTTCTCGTCGCCATGCCTTTCGGATCGGCTTCGAAGGTAGGCAGATCCGAATCCCAGCCGGGCGGTAGCTCTCCCGCAAGCGCGCGATCCAACGCGGAGGCGGCCTCCGGAAATTCGGTGCGGTACGCGGCCATCCGATGCTTCCACTCACGGTAGCTTGCCGCGCCGCGTTCCCGAATCGCCTCCGCCGCTGCGGCGAGCTCGTCGGGTACGAAGAACGGGTCGGTCGGCCACTCGATCAGTTGCTTGGTGGCCACGACCTCTTCTTCGCCCAGCGGCGCGCCATGGGCATCCGAGGTGTTTTGTTTGTGGGGCGCGGGATATCCAATGATCGTGCGCACGCGAATGAAGCTCGGCCGATCGTCCGCGATGGCGGTCTTGGCGGCCTCGACCAGAGCGGCCAAGTCCTCGCCGTCTTCGACGCTTTGGGTGTGCCACCCGTAGGCGTCAAATCGCGCCAGCACGTCTTCGCTGAAGGTCAGCTCGGTGCTGCCATCGATCGTGATGCGGTTGTCGTCCCAAAAGACGATCAGCTTGCCGAGGCGGAGGTGGCCGGCGATCGAGGCAGCCTCGGAGGCCACACCCTCCATCATGTCGCCGTCGGAGGCGACCACCCACGTCAGGTGATCGAAGAGCGTATGCCCGGGCTTGTTGAATCGGGCAGCCAAGTGGCGCTCGGCCATGGCCATCCCGACCGCATTGCCGATCCCCTGCCCCAAGGGCCCCGTCGTGGTCTCTACACCAGGCGTCAGATGCGACTCCGGGTGGCCCGGCGTCACGCTTCCCCACTGGCGAAAATTGCGAATGTCCTCCAGGGTGATCGGATAGCCGCTCAGGTGCAGGAGCGAGTACTGCAACATCGACGCATGCCCGCAAGAAAGGACGAACCGGTCGCGGTCAGGCCAATCGGGGTGCGCGGGGTCGTGCCGGCGAAGCTCGGAGAAGAGCGCCCAGCCCAAAGGCGCGAGCGCCATGGGGGTTCCGGGGTGCCCCGAGTTGGCGGCCTGGACCGCGTCCATGCTCAGGCCTCGAATGGTCTTGATGGCAAGCTCATCGAGCTTCGCGGGCTGCCCCATGCTGGTGTCCTCCAGGTTCGCGGGCCGGATCTAGCAGGATGCGCAGAAACGCAAAAGGTGCGCCGCGGGTTTTTCGCTTGCTGCTGGACATCGCGCCAATTCGCCACTAACACCCCCGGGCGCGGGCAGCTGGTTGTTGACCAGTTCAATCGGGATTGACCTCCGGAAGCCCCGCACAGGAGGAAGGCATGCCTCGGATTTTCGTGCCCAAGGAAATCGCCCCCGGCGAGACTCGGGTCGCCTGCACACCGGAAACAACCAAGCGCTACGTGAAAGAAGGCTTCGAAGTCGTGGTCGAAAGCGGTGCAGGGATGTATGCGCACTTCACCGACCAGCACTACCGCGACGCCGGGGCCAAGGTCGTCTCCGGGACGGAAATCGAAGACGCGTGGTCGCAGGCGGAGATCATCTTCCGTGTCTATCCGATCACCCCGGAGCAAGCATCCAAGATCAGGGAGGGCGCCATTCTCATCGGCTTCATGTCGCCCCACAAGAATCTCGAGTCGGTTCGGATCTTGCGTGATCGGAAGGTCAGCACGATCGCGATGGAGCTGATCCCCCGCATCAGCCGGGCCCAGACCATGGATGCCCTGAGCTCGCAGGCCTCGATTTCGGGCTACCAAGCCGTGTTGCTCGCCGCAACCTACCTCGACAAGTACTTTCCGCTTCTCATGACCGCGGCGGGTACGATCCAGCCTGCCAAGATCGTCGTGATGGGCGCCGGCGTGGCCGGGCTTCAGGCGATCGCGACAGCCCGCCGGCTCGGCGCCGTCGTCGAGGTCTCCGACATCCGGCCTTCGGTCAAGGAGCAGGTGGAATCACTGGGCGGCCGCTTCATCGATTTTCCGATGGACGAGAGCGGCGAAGGCGAAGGGGGCTACGCCCGCGAGCTCACCCCGGAACAGCTCAAGAAGCAACAAGAGATCGTCCGGAAGAAAGTGGTGGCTGCCGACGCCGTGATCACCACGGCCTTGGTCCCGGGACGCCCGGCGCCCAAGCTCATCACCAAAGACATGATCGAAGAAATGCGCGATGGCGCCGTGATCGTGGACCTCGCAGTCGAGCAGGGCGGCAATTGCGAGCTCTCGAAGAGCGGCGAAATGGTGATCGAGCGCGGCGTGACCATCATCGGACACCCCAATCTTCCCGCCGCGACGCCGGCGGATGCAAGCCTGCTTTACTCGCGCAACATCCAGGCGCTTCTGCTCAGCATGCTGTCCGACGGCAAGGTGGTCTTGGACCTCGACGATGAGATCATCGAAAGCGCCCTTCTGACCCACGCCGGAGAAGTCCGACATGGACCGACGGCCGAGGCGCTCTAGGAAAGGAGAGCAACCGTGACTCTGGGACCTCTGCTCATAGGCATCTACGTGTTCGTTCTCGCGAGCTTCGTCGGCTTCGAGATGATCACCAAAGTTCCGCCGACCTTGCACACGCCCTTGATGAGTGGCGCCAACGCCATCAGTGGAATCACCATCGTGGGCGCCATTGCAGCCGCAACGACGGGCGCACCGACTGTAGCCAACCTCCTGGGCGCACTCGCCATCGTGACCGCAACCATCAACGTCGTCGGCGGCTTTCTGGTCACCGACCGCATGCTGCGCATGTTCGGGAAGAAAAAGAAATGAGTCACGAAGTCATTCGATCGACCGTGGTCCCGATCATCTATCTCGTATCCACGGTCTTTTTCATCTTCGGAATCAAGCAGCTCGCCAAGGTGAAGACGGCGCGACGTGGCAACACGCTCGCCGCGGTCGGCATGCTGTTCGCGATCGTCGGCTCACTGCTCGAGCTGGGCGTGATCGACTACCGATGGATCGGCGGCGGCATGCTCGTCGGCACGATCATCGGAGCCGCATTCGCGATCCGCGTCCAGATGACCGCGATGCCCGAGATGGTGGCCCTCTTCAACGGCTTCGGCGGCCTCGCATCGGCCTTGGTGGCCGGCTCCGTCTTTTGGGAGCGTGTGGTCGAGCAGAGCGCGACCGGCCGAATCCACCAGGTGCTCGGCACGGATTCGGCGATCACGGTGATGCTCTCCATTTTGATTGGCGGCATCACGTTCACCGGCAGCATAGTCGCGCTGCTGAAGCTCCAGGGTAACCTGAAGAAGGGTCAACCGATTCTGCTTCCGGCAAGGCATTTCATCACGCTGGGGCTCCTCGCCGGCTCCTTCGTCATCGGAGGATTCGCGGTTGCCGCGCTTGCCGCCGACTCGGTTGTCTTGGTGCTCGTGTTGTCGGGCGCGGCCCTGCTCCTCGGCATCTTGCTGACGATTCCCATCGGGGGCGCCGACATGCCGGTCGTCGTATCGCTTCTCAACTCCTATTCCGGGGTGGCTGCTTCGATGGCGGGCTTCGTGATCGGGAACCCGCTCTTGATCATCGCAGGCGCCATGGTGGGCGCTGCCGGTCTGATTCTCACGCAGATCATGTGCGTGGCGATGAACCGTTCGCTCCTCAACGTGCTGGTCGGTGGTTTCGGCGTGGCCGAAGGAACTGGCGGGGGAAGCGACGAATACACCAACGTCACCTCGTGCGGCCCGGAAGAGGCGGCGATGATCCTGGAGAACGCCGAGTCGGTGATCATCATTCCGGGATACGGACTCGCCGTGGCCCAGGCGCAGCACGCGGTGCGCGAGCTCGCCGATCTCCTCAAAGCTCGGGGCACCAAGGTGACCTACGCCATTCATCCGGTGGCAGGCCGCATGCCGGGTCACATGAACGTGCTATTGGCCGAGGCAGACGTCCCTTACGAGGATCTGCTCGAGATGGACGTCGTGAACCCTGAGTTCAAGAATACCGACGTGGTGATCATCCTCGGCGCCAACGACGTCGTGAATCCCGTGGCCAACAAGGACCCGAAGAGCCCCATCGCGGGCATGCCGATCCTCAACGCATACGAGGCGCGCTCGGTCTTCGTCGTCAAGCGCAGTCTGAGCGCCGGCTACGCCGGAATCAAGAACGAGCTCTTCGAGTACGACAACACGATGATGATCTTCGGAGACGCGAAAAAGGTCATTCAAGACCTCATCGCCGAGGTGAAAGACCTGTAGCCCGTGGCTCGCTCTGGGGACCTTGGCCGTTCCGTCAGGTATCCAGGAAGTCGGCGACCCCGGGCGCGGGAACCGCGTAGTAGTCGGACTCCGCCAGGTCGTCGAAACGGGTGTACTCGCTGAAAAACCGCACTCGGCATGTCCCCGTAGGGCCCGCGCGCTGCTTGCCGATGATGATCTCGGCAATGCCGCGGTCCTCGCTGTCGCGGTTGTAGACTTCGTCCCGGTAGATGAACCAGATCGTATCGGCGTCCTGCTCGATCGCGCCGGATTCCCGGAGATCCGAAAGCTGCGGCCGCTTGTCCTTCACGCCGCGCGACTCGACACCCCGGTTGAGCTGCGAAAGAGCAATGACGGGGAGCTCCAGCTCCTTGGCCAGCGCTTTCATGCTCCGGCTGATCTCGCTGATCTCCTGCTCTCGCGAGTCGTTGCGCGACCCCGAGCGCATCAGCTGCAGATAGTCGACCACGACGAGGCTGAGACCGACCTCTGCCTTGAGGCGCCGAGCCTTGGCCCGCAGCTCCAGCATGGTGATGGCGGGCGTGTCGTCGATCCAGATCGGCATCTCGCTCAGCGTGCCGGCCGCATCTGCGAGCTTCGGCCAGTCGTCCTTGTGGAGCTGACCGGTTCGGATGCGATTGCCGTCGACCCGCGCCTCGGCGCCGAGGAGCCTGCGGACGAGCTGGCTCTTCGGCATCTCGAGCGAAAAGACCGCGACGGGAGACTTGGCCTTCGCGCATGCATTGTGCGCGACGTTGAGCGCAAACGAGGTCTTTCCCATGCCGGGACGTCCGGCGACGATGATGAGGTCGCCCGGATGCATGCCCGCAGTCAACTTGTCGAGCTGCTTGTAGCCGGTAGGAAGACCGGTGATCGCCTCTCCGCGATTGGCCGTTTCATGGATCTCCTGAAACGTCCGCATCACGATGTCCTTCACGTGCTCGTAAGGATTTCGTGCTCGTTCCTTCGCAACGGAGAAGATCGACGACTCCGACTGGTCGAGGAATTCCTCGACGGGCCCGTAGTCGCCGTAGCCGCGCGACACCACCTCGTGACAAGCCTGAATGAGCTTTCGAACGACCGACTTCTCGCGGACGATCCGCGCATGCGCCTGGATGTTCGACACGCTGGGAATCGTGTTGCTGAGCGAAAGGAGGTACTCGTCGCCGCCAATCGATGCGAGCTTGCCGCTGTGTGCCAACAGCTCGCGTAGCGTGAGGTGGTCGACGGGCTGGCTGCGACGGAACAGCTCGGTCATCGCCTCGAAGATCTTGGCATTGGCCTCGCTGTAGAAATCATCGGGCGAGATCTCTTCGAGAACGACGTTCATCGCGTCGTTCTCGAGAAGGACGCCACCGAGCACCGCTCGTTCCGCTTCGAGCGAATTCGGTGGTACTTGTCCGGGTCGTGCCGTTGGAATGATCGCCCCCTCCCTCTATTCGCTGGTTGTAGCCTCTGGGGCAGCTCAGCGGAAGTGGCGACGCAACCTAAGCGCGAGTCTTCACTTCGAGCTTCACGGTCGCCGTCAAGCCGTACGGTAGCTTCACGCCCACCTCGTAGCTGCCAACCTGTCTGACGGGTTGGTCGGGCATGATCAGCATCCTCTTGTCGATGTCCGCCTCGATGCCCTTTGCCTTGAGACCCTCGATCACATCGCTGGAAGTCACGGAGCCGAAGAGCTTGCCGTCCTCGCCGGCCTCTTTGGCAATCATGACGGTGACCCGGGATAGCTCCTCCACCAGATGCTCTTGCTCGGCGCGAAGCTTGGCCACGCGACGCGCTTGCACTTCCTTCTCGTGCTCGATCTGGCGCACGTTTGCGCGGCTGGCGACGACGGCCAGGCCCCGCGGAAGCAGATAGTTGCGGGCGTAACCGCGGCGCACGCGCACCACGTCGCCAATCGAGCCGAGATGCTCAAGGTTTTCCTTCAAGACGACTTGGACTGTCGATGCCATCACTTCCTCACTTCGTGGCCGTGTAGGGGAGCAGCGCAATGTTGCGGGCTCGCTTGATCGCACGGGTCAAGTCGCGTTGTTGCTTGGCGTTCAATCCGCTCACGCGGCGTGGAACGATCTTTCCGCGATCGGTGATGAAATGACGCAGTTGCTGCGGGTCCTTGTAGTCGAACTTGAAATCCGGAGCGAGCGTGAGGCCCGGGGCCCTCTTGCGGCCGCCGCGACGGCTCCTCGCATCCACGTCGAAATCTTGCTGCAGATCTTCAGCCATGATCAGTCCTCCTCGCGCTCGTCGTCGTCGGAGTCGTCGTTCGAGTCGTCCGAAGCATCATCGGCTTCCTCTGATCCGGAGGCCTCCGCATCGTCCATGTCGTCGGATTCATCGGCGTCCTCGTCGCCCTCCTCGTCGGCTCCCCTCGGCCCCATCCCCAGGCTCCGGGCGCGCTCGGCCTCGGCATCCTCGGTCTCTTCGGTTTCCTCGACATGCAGGTACTGCAGGTCTTCCGGATCGACGCTGACCGATGCCGGATCGATGTCCTCGGCCAGAAGCACCGTCTGAAAGCGCACCACCTCGTCGAGCAGGCGCAGATTGCGCTCGAGCTCGGCTACGAGGTCGTTGAACCCGACATACCTCAAATACACGAAGATGCCGCGGCTGTTCTTTTGAATGGGGTAAGCCAGTTTGCGCTTGCCCCAGTTGTCGAGCTTGGTCAGCGTCCCGTCGAGGCGGGCGATGACATCCTTGAGTCGCCCGACGATTTGCTCGGCCTTTTCGTTGTCGACATCGGGCCGAAGGATGTAAATGGTTTCGTATTCGCGCGCCCACCGAATGGGCGCCGCGGCGGCTGCAGTTGCCATGGTGCTCCTCCTGGTCTATCGGCCCCAGCGCTCGGCTGGAGCGAGGAAAGGCGGAGGCATAGCCGATCTTCGAGCGAATGCCAGCCGTCAGGAGCGGCCGTGGTGCCGATTCATCGCTTCGCGCGGCCCTTCGAGCACGGCCGTTTCCGAAACATCCGCGGCCAGCTCGAGGACAACACCGAGCTCGACTCGCTCCAAGCTGCTGAAATCACTCAAGACATAGTGCTCGGGCCGCCCTCGGTCAGGTCGCCCGATCCCCACTCGACAGCGAAGGAAATCCGGCGCTCCGCAGCGCTGGATCACGGATCGCAGGCCGTTGTGGCCGGCGGTGCCGCCCCCGATCTTCAGGCGCACCACGCCGAACTCGAGGTCGAGCTCGTCATGCACGCACATGACGCGTTCGAGCGGCACCTTGTAGAATTGCATTGCGGCCTGAAGCGACTCCCCGCTTCGGTTCATGAAGGTCATCGGCTTGAGCAGCACGACCTCTTCGGGGCCGACCGCCACCTTGGAAAGCTCGCCCTTGCACTTACTGCGGAAGCTCGGCGCACCCCACCTGCGTGCCAGCTCGTCGACCACCATGAATCCCACGTTGTGGCGATTGGCGGCGTATTTGGGCCCCGGGTTTCCGAGGCCCGCGATGAGATGCACGCCCACGGTCCGCCAAGAGGTAGCCGGCAGCTAGCCGGCAGCCTTCTTGCCCGCTTCGCCTTCGCCAGCTCCGGCCTCGGCAGCCGGGGCCCCCTCTTCGCCGGCTCCCGCCAGGGCTTTGCGCGGCTCGAGAACGATGACCAGCGTCAGCTTGGGTGAGAGAGTGCAAACCACGCCCTCCGGGAGCTCGACGTCCTCCACCGCGATGCTTTCTTTGAGTCCCAGCGGGGTGACGTCCGCATCGATGGACACCGGAATTCGCGCCGGAGTCGTCCGCAAGGGCAACGTACGGCGCGTGACGTTGAGAATGCCGCCCTGCACGACGCCGGCCGCGCGGCCGTGCGTGTGGAAAGGCACGTTTACCTCGAGCTCGCGATCCTCGAATACTCGGTACAAATCCACGTGGAGCAGCTCCTGCGTGACCGGGTCGGTGATCACATCCTTGACCATCGCTAGCTGGTCCTCACCGCCCACCGAGAGCTTGAAGACCACGTTCCGCCCCCTCTCGCCCCGAAGGGCTTTTTCCAACTCTTTGGGGTGCAGGGTCAGCGGCGTGGGCTCGACACCGGGGCCGTAAAACACCCCAGGAAGCCTTCCTTGTGCACGCAGCCGACGCGCTGGCCCCTTTCCGCGGCTCGCGCGGACCTCAGCCTGCAACGTCGTCGTTTCCATCGTCGATTACTCCAGTCATACGAACAGCGAGCTCACCGAGTCGCTGTGGTGAATCCGTTTGATGGCCTCTCCTAGCAAACTTGCCACCGAAAGCACGCGGAACCGCCCCGTCTCCTGCGCCTCTTTCCGCAGGGGGATGGTGTCGGTCACGATGACCTCCTCGAGGGGGGAGTCGATGATGCGTTCTAGGGCTGGCCCAGAGAGAACCGGGTGGGTAGCGGCGGCAAGGACCTTGCTTGCACCCTTGTCGCGAAGTGCGCGGGCCGCGTTGGTGACCGTCCCGGCGGTGTCGATCATGTCGTCTAGAATCACACACTCCCGCTCTTCGATGTCACCGATGATGTTCATCACCTCGCTCACGTTCTTCGCCTCGCGCCGCTTGTCGATGATGGCCAGATCGGCCCCGAGACGTTTCGCATAGGCGCGTGTTCGCTCGACGCCGCCCGCGTCGGGTGAAACGAAGACCGGCGGGGTCTGAAATCGCGGTTTCAGATGCTGCAGAAACACGGGTAGCGCATAGAGATGATCGAACGGCGTATTGAAGAAGCCCTGGATCTGCGCTGCATGCAAATCCATTGCCACGACCCTGTCGACCCCCGAAGCGCTGAGCAGGTCGGCAACGAGCTTCGCCGTGATCGGCGTGCGCGGCGCAGCCTTTCGATCCTGTCTCGCATACCCGTAATAAGGGATGACGGCGGTAATCGATCCGGCCGAGGCACGCTTCAGCGCGTCGATCATCACCAGCAGCTCCATCAGATTGTCGTTCACCGGCGCGCAGGTCGACTGAATGACGTAAACATCGACGCCACGTACGTTTTCCTTGATCTCGGCAAACACCTCACCGTCGGAAAAGCGCGAGACACGCGCACGGCCGATCGGCAGCTCGAGATACTTCGCAATCTTCTCGGCGAGCGCCGGATTCGAGTTTCCCGAAAAAACGCAGGTCGACTTGAACATCGGGGGTTCCCTCCAGCGCGAGAATAGAGTTGCCACCCGGTAGGAAGGGCGTCCGAGGTAGCAAAGGGGCAGACCGGTGTCAACCACGGGTCATCGGGGGAGCTCGAAAGAGAACGATCGTCTTGCGTTTCCCGTGATAAGGCAGTTGTGGTTCGCGACGTGGGAGTGTAAACCTCATCGCTCCCGCACACGGAGGAATGATGACACTGAGCGTGACATTGCTGACGGAGCGCGAGCAGGTGGCACAGATGTGGCGGCAGGCCTTGTCCCGCCATCGCATCGACTGCAGAGTGTTGCCGCTGACCTCGCTCGGGGAAGCAGTGGAAGGGCAAGCCGCCGTCATCGTCGACATCGATGGCGGCGGGCTCGATGCCGACGAGCTCCTGTCCACGATTGGGTTCGTGCGTGCATCGCGCGCTTTGCCGATCGCGCACTTGGACCGCGACCGAGACGCATTGGAAGACATCGTCACGGAGATTTGCCGAGGGCTCGTGACCAGCAGCGACCGCGATGTCGCGCAGGTAGCCGCTGCGCTCTCGCGTCGTGTCGATCGTCGACGCGAGCACCGCTTCGAGTTCGTGACGGTTTCTCCGTGCGGCGACGAGGTGCTCGCCGTGCTCGGCAATGGTGAGGCCTCGTTGCATCAGAGGCCCATCGACGCCTCGGACGACGGATCCGAAATCGTCAGCATTCGCATCGATCCAAGCGCAACCAAAGCCACGCTTCAGCTGAAGAGCGGCGCCGTTTGCCAGCTCGTGGTCGCGGCGACGCAATCGACTTCGGAGATGACGGACGGACAGGGCGATATCGCGATCGACGGCGAGAAGCTCGGTGCGCGCCTTCGAGAGCTGCGCCTCGCTGCAGGATTGACGCAGGCGGAGCTCGCGAGGCGCACAGGCATTCACCGGCCGAACATTGCACGCGTCGAAGCAGGACGGCACACGCCATCGCTCGAGACCCTGGCACGGATAGCCAACGCCATCGGGGTGTCGACGACGCAAGTGCTGGTGTCGCGCGAATCATGAGCAGCGCCCCGGCGCAAAAGCCGATCAAAGACGCCGCCACCGTGATTCTCTTGCGCGAGGGCGAAGCGGGCCTCGAAACGTTCATGCTTTGCAGACATCATCGAAGCGGCTTCATGGGCGGTGCGCACGTGTTCCCCGGTGGAAAGGTCGATCAAAGCGATAGCGATGAACGTTGGAGGCGCAGAATCGACCGCCCCGTCGAAGAGCTCGCCGAACGGTTGGGCGAGACGAACCCGGCGCTCGGTCTCGGCCTGCTCGTCGCCGCGGTGCGCGAAACCTTCGAGGAAGCCGGCGTCTTGATGGCCAGCGCGGCCGCGGGAGCCGACCTCGCGGACGCCCGCCATTCGCTTCTTCGAGGCGAATCGTTCTTCGACCTCGCGGACGCCCTCGACATGCAGATCGGCGCGCTGGCGCTGACGCCCTACGCGCGCTGGGTCACCCCGGAGATGGAAAGCAGTCGCTTCGATACGCGCTTCTTCGTGGCGGTACTGCCGGAGGGTCAGCATGCAACGCACGACGGAAGCGAAACGACCTCGGCGGATTGGCTGCGGCCCGAGGACGCGATCGAGCAGATGCGAGCCGGACGGATCAAGTTGGCCCCACCGACGGTCCGCACGCTCCAGTGGCTCGCGGGCTTCGACGACGCCGCGTCGGTCATCGCTGATGCGCTGTCGCGGAAGCCGCCTCTGGTGCGGCCCCAGTTGGTGACGGGCCCGCAAGGATGGTTTCTCGCGCTGCCGGGTGATCCGGAGCATCCCGAGGACGAAGCCGTGTTGCCCGGCGCAACCCGCATGATCTTCGACGACGGCGCCTGGCGCGACGCCCCGTGACCTGTGCGATGCGCTACAGTTTTTCTAGATTCTACCGTTCTTCGCTTGGCTCCACTGCTGGCCAAACGTTACCCAAGAGGAGTGGTAGGCGACGCACGGAAGCCGAAGGACTTGTTTACCGCGTCTCAGATCGCGCGGTTTTGCCAGGTCGACCTGAAGACGATCCACAACTGGGCTGATCGGGGAAGGATTCCGCATTTTCGGACTCCCGGCCGGCACCTGCGATTTCGTCGGCCGCACGTGCTCGATTTCTTACGCAAATATGGCTATCCGATTCCCGAGGAGCTCGAGGCCGGGCGTCCGCGGGTCGCACTGATCGTGGATGGCGTGCAGACCGGCCGAATGGCGAACGCGCTGCAATCGGCGTTCGAGGTCATCGAATACCGGGATCCGTTGGCCGCGCTCATACACATGGGCGAGCAACCTCCCGACGCCGTGGTCCTCGGAGCCGAGCTCGGCCACCTATCGGGCGTGCAGATCATCGCGGCGCTCAAGCGTGGCGAGGGGACACGGCACGTGCGCGCGGTATTGCTCGCGGGCGACGAGATGGACCGGCAGGCTGCGCTCGAGGCCGGCGCATCGGCGCACGTCCGCGCCTCCGATTTGGGAGGGCTCCGCGATACCCTGAGCGCGCTCATGGGCCTCCGTCACTGACCGCCGAGACCCGCTCGAAGTGGGGGCCCTACGCCTCGGGCCGAGGTTGCAGAATCGCCCGACCTCACGTACCCATGATCCATGAGCATCGAAGCGCTCAACTACGACGACCGAGGTCTCGTTGCCGTGATCGCACAGGACGCCGAAACCGGTGAGGTGCGGATGATGGCCTATGCCGACCCCGTCGCGGTGCAAGAAACCCTCCGCACGGGCGTCGCGCATTTCCACAGCCGGAGGCGCAACAAGCTTTGGAAGAAGGGCGAGAGCAGCGGCAACATCCTTCGCGTGCGCAGCGTCTGGGTCGACTGCGACGGCGACACGTTGATCTACATGGTCGACCCGGAGGGCCCCTCCTGCCACACCGGCGCAGAGACCTGCTTCTTTCGGCGCTTGGATGCGGAGGGTGGGCTGGTTCAACACGAGCAGGACAGCTCCGCACCGACCCTTCTGCGGCTCGAGCGCACCCTGCTCGAGCGAAAGTCGTCAGACGCCGGCACGAGCTACACCAAATCGCTCCTCGACGGCGGCGCGAGCAAGGTCGACGAAAAGGTTCGCGAGGAAGCGGCCGAGCTCGGCCGGGCGCTGATCAACGAATCGGACCAGCGTGTCACGTCCGAGGCTGGCGACGTCCTCTACCACCTCCTCGTGGGGCTCGTCCTGCGCGAAGTTCCCTTGCGCGCATTGCTCGCAGAGCTTTCTGGGCGTTTCGGAACGTCCGGCCATCGAGAAAAGGCCAGCCGTTCGCGCCGGGGGCTCAGTTGAGGATCTTGTCGATGTCGCGTTCGATGGTTTCCTCGCGAACGCGACGGGCTAGCGCCATCTCGGTGATGAGGAGCTGGCGCGCTTGCTCCATGAGCTTCTTTTCGCCGTAGCTCAGCTCTCCTTTTTCCGCGCGAACCTTGGAGAGGTCGCGCAAGACCTTGGCGACTTTGATGGGCGAGCCGCTCTTCAGCATCTCGGTGTACTCGCGGTACCGGCGATTCCAGGGCTGCGAGGTGACCGCCATCTCGTCCTTTTTGAGCTCGTCGAGGACGGTCTTCGCAGCGCGCCGCGACATCACCTGCCGAAGTCCCACCCGCTCGACGGCATTGGTCGCCACCCGGATGGTCCCAGCTTTGCCGTTCACGAGCCTCAGGATGTAGAAATCGATCTTGTCCGAGCCGATCAGCCGCTCCTCGATCTGGGTGATCTCGGCAACGCCATGGGCCGGATGGACTGCTTTGTCGCCTACGCTGAAGCTCATGAGACAACTCTCCTTCGGGCTAAGAACGACGAAAACCCGCGCCGGGAGCGCGGGCGAAATCCGATTCGTCAAAAAGGTGTGCAACGAACTACATGCACTTTTTTTGTATAGCAAAACACCGCCGGAAAGTCAACGTCCACCCGTGAACAAAGTGAAGTGATTTCAGCGTCTTGGGGTGTTTTTGCGAGTTGCTTTTGGGGTTGACAAATGCCCGGATTTCGAACCGGTCCGATCGGCTTCAGTTAGGCCTCGGCCGCTTGCTCGCGGCCGCCGCCGTGGACGCGGCGGCAGAGGCCTCTGCCTTGGCCTCCGCCTGCTGGGCTTCCTCGTCGATGAGCCCGTGCTTTTGTAGGAGCTTCTGCTCGATCTCGGTCAGCACCTCGAGATGCTCCTCGAGGAAGGCGCGGGCGTTGTCACGGCCCTGGCCTACGCGCTCCTCGCCATAGCTATACCAAGCGCCCGACTTCTGGATGATACCGGCTTCGACCCCCAGATCGAGTACGTCGCCGCTACGGCTGATGCCCTTGCCGAACAAAATGTCGAACTCGCAGGTACGAAACGGAGGGGCGAGCTTGTTCTTGACCACCTTCACCCGGCAACGGTTGCCCACGGCGGCATCGCCGACCTTGATCGTCCCGATTCGGCGGATGTCGAGACGTTGCGACGCGTAGAATTTGAGGGCGTTGCCGCCGCTCGTCGTCTCTGGGCTGCCGAACATCACGCCGATCTTCATGCGGATCTGGTTGATGAAAAAGAGCGTGGTGTTGCTCTTTTGGACGGTGCCCGTGAGCTTGCGGAGCGCCTGGCTCATGAGACGCGCCTGCAGACCGACGTGGCTGTCCCCCATCTCCCCCTCGATCTCCGCCCTAGGAACCAGCGCGGCCACGGAATCGACGACGATCACGTCTACTGCGCCCGAACGAACGAGGGTATCGGCGATCTCGAGGGCCTGCTCTCCGTGATCGGGCTGGCTCACCAGAAGCTCGTCGACCTTGACCCCCAGCTTTCTCGCGTAGCTCGGATCGAGGGCGTGCTCGGCGTCGATGAACGCGGCAATTCCGCCATTGCGTTGGCATTCGGCGATCGCATGGAGGGTGAGCGTGGTCTTTCCGCTCGACTCGGGGCCGTAGATCTCGACGATGCGTCCTCGCGGGTATCCCCCGACGCCGAGCGCCAGATCGAGTGAAATCGAGCCGCTCGAAATCACTGGGACCCTGATCTTCGCGTCGGCGTCCCCTAGGCGCATGATCGAGCCTTTTCCGTAGGCTTTCTCGATACTTCCGAGGGCGAGATTGAGGGCTTTGTCGCGATTCGAGTCGGCCATGATGCGGATTCCTTTGTGCGTGAGTTACCTGAACACCCGTCTAGTCGTCTTCCTCACACGAGTCAAGCTTCTGGTCGGGCGGCAAAGCCAGACTGCATGGGCGCTCAGCGCTCGGCAAGGTCGAAGTCGCGTCCGAGGGCGGCCCGGCGGACGAGCTCGAGCGCGATGTACGAGGAAAGGGTCTGAATTCGATCGCGCCCCCAGGGAAGCTTCCGGTGCCGGGTGACTGTCGGCTCCCCTTTGCGCGCCAGCCCGAACCAAACCGTCCCCACCGGCTTTTCGTCGGTGCCTCCGCCAGGGCCAGCCACGCCCGTGATGGAAACCGCGATATCCGCCCCGGCCACGCGGAGGGCCCCCTCGGCCATGGCAGCAGCGGTTTCCGCGCTCACCGCGCCATGCGCGCGAAGGAGCTCCGGGCTCACCGCCAATACGGCTTCCTTGGCGCTGTTGGCGTAGACCACCGCGTCGAGCAGGAGATAGTCCGATGCCCCGGGCACCCGGGTCAGCATTTCACCCACCTGCCCGCCGGTGCACGACTCGGCGACGGCCAGCGTCTTGCCACGGTCCCGCAGCGTGTTGCCGACCACCTCTGCAAATGAATCCGCCTCGCCGCCGAAAACGGCGTCGCCGAGGGCCGCGCGGACCCGCTCGGCAGCCGCGTGCGCTCGCTGCTCCGCTTCGGCCGCGGAGTCTGCGCGCACGTGCACCTTCACCTCGATCTCCGGGAAGTGAGCACGGTAACCAAGCCGCAGCCCTGGGAACTCTTCCTCGACACCTTGCAGCTTCTGAGCCACGCCCGACTCGGTCATGCCGAAGGTCTTGATGTGCACCTGATGCGTCCGGCGTTCGGCGAGCGGCGCGATCACCGGCACGATCGACTCGGCGAAAATGTGCTCCATTTCGCGAGGCACGCCGGGGGTGAAGAAGAACCGCGCGTTGCCGAGCATCATGGAAAAGCCGGGCGCGGTGCCGACCGGGTTGGGCAACACCGACGCGCCTTCCGGAAAATCGGCCTGTTTTGCGTTCGACTCCGGCATCACCCGTCCGAACGCCTCGAACTTGCGGCGAATGTCCTCGACGACGGCTTGGTCGCGGCGAAGCGCCACACCGGCTGCCTTGGCCGCTGCAGCGGTGGTGAGATCGTCGGAGGTCGGACCGAGGCCGCCGGTGACGATGACCACCCGATGGGCCTCCGCAAATCGCCTCACCAGCGTCACGATTCGGTCGGCGTCGTCCTCCACGGTCGCGTGCTCGACGACTTCGAATCCCAACTTCGTCAGCTCTTCGGCGAGCCAGGCGGCGTTGGTGTTCACCAGCTCGCCACGGGTGAGCTCGGTACCGATCGATAGCACTGCCGCGGTCATGAGGGCCGCGTAGTGTCCGCAAAACCTCCGGACCCGTCAACCGCTTTGCCCCTCCGGGTGGATGTGGTAGCGCGGGGGAACCTTTTCGGCGCTCGTGCTGTTGATCGGAGTCAGATGAAGCGGATTTTCGTGACTATCACCGTGGGGGTGGTCGCCGCCTTCGCGCTTGGGGGCGGGCATACCGCTGCGGCGCAGAGCCCGGCGGCCCTCTCGAACCTGCAGATCAGGCGGGCCACCCTGGACAACGGCCTTCGTGTGGTCCTCAACGAGGATCATACCGTGCCCACCGTGGCGATCTCGGTCTACTATGACGTCGGATCGCGCAACGAGGTCAAAGGCCGCTCCGGCTTTGCCCACCTCTTCGAGCACATGATGTTCCAAGGCTCGGAGAACGTCAGCAAAGGAGAGCACTTCAGCCTGATCATCAATCGGGGCGGCAGCGTCAACGGAACCACGAGCAACGACCGAACGAACTACTTCGAAACACTGCCGGCAAACGAGCTGGCGCTCGGGCTATGGCTCGAGGCCGATCGCATGCGCTCTCTCGCCGTCACCCAAGAAAACTTCGAAAACCAACGCTTGACGGTCATGGAAGAGCGGCGCCAGCGGATCGACAACCAGCCGTACATTCCGAGCATGCTCCGCATCAACGAGCTCACGTACGGCGACTACTGGCCGTATGCGCATTCGACGATCGGCGACATGCAAGACTTGATCGACGCACCCCTCGAAGCGGTGCAGGAGTTCTTCGACACCTATTATGCGCCCAACAACGCCGTGCTCAGCATCAGCGGAGACTTCGATACCGAGGAAACCCTGCGTCTGGTGGAGACATACTTCGGCGCAATCCCGGTCCGCAAGACGCCTCCTTACATCGCGCCGCCTCCGCCCGAGCAGACCGAAGAGCGGACGGAGACGATGTATGATCCGAACGCCACCCTCCCCGCGTTCCATCTCGCCTATCACATCCCGCCGAGCCGCACTCCCGACCACTACGCGCTCGAGCTGCTCGCCATCGTTCTCGGTGACGGCGAGTCGAGCCGGCTCTACCAAAAGCTGATCAAAGAAGAGGCGATCTGCCAAGACATCGCCGTCGGCACCGACGATCGGCGCGGGCCGGACCTGCTCAGCGTGTGGGCCGTCATGTCGAGCGGTCATGCGAACGAGCAAGCGCAGAAGCTGATTTTCGCCGAATTCGATTCGATCGCCGCCGAAGGCATCGATCCTCGCGAGCTCGAAAAGGCAAAGAACCGGATCCGCGCGGCGTTCGTGTTCGGTCTCCAGTCGAACATGTCGCGCTCGCAGCGTCTTGCCGAGTTCGAGCTGTTCTGGGGTGATGCGAACCTGTTGAAGCTCGAGCTTGATCACTACCTCGCCGTCACCGGGGACGACATCAAGCGCGTGGCCGGCACGTACTTCCAAGCTTCCAACCGCACCGTGCTCGACGTCCTTCCCGGCACGGCGGCTGCCCCGAAGGAGAAATAGAGATGCTGCTTCGCTTTCGTTCTTCCTTCCTCGGGCTCTTCGCTCTCGGCTCGCTGATTGCCTGCGCCAAGCCCGCCCCACCGGCGCACACCGCACAAGACGCGAAAACGGAGGGCCCGACCGGGCGCGAAGAGCCGCCCCCGCCTGCCGAGCCCAAAGACCTGACGCTGCCGCAGGTCGAGGTCTCGACCCTCGAAAACGGGTTGCAGGTCAACACGATCGTCAGCGATCAGCTCCCGGTCGTCTATGCCACCCTGGTGGTGCGCAGCGGGAGCGAGTCCGACCCAGACCGGATCCCCGGTCTGTCGGGCCTGGTCGCCCAGATGCTCAAGGAAGGCACGACCAAGCGGTCGGGTGCGGAGATCGCGGAGCAAATCGAGTTCCTCGGCGCCGACCTGTGGACGAGCTCCGACGAGGAGAGCACCTACGTCGGAGTGCGCGCCCTCGCCGAGCACCTCGAGCAGGCGATGATCATCTTGGCCGAGGTGGCCGGCCAGCCTGCGTTCGACCCCAAGGAGCTCGACAAGCTCAAGCGCCGCGAGCTCGACCGCCTGGCATTGTCCGAGCGCGAGCCGGGCTACATCGCTCGACGCACGTTCTACCGGGAGCTGTACGGTCAGCACCCCTATGGGACGGTCGACACCACGCCGCCCGCCGTGAAGCGGGTGCGGCGCCAAGACATGATGCGGTGGCATCGCTCGCACTTCGTCGGCAAGAACGCGTTCTTGATCGTCGCGGGCGACGTAAGCCCCGACGACGTGCGCGACGTCGCCGAGGAGACGCTTGGGTCCTGGCGGGCCGGGCGGCGGGCCGTCCCCGACTACGACGAGCCCCCAAAGCCGACGGGTCGAAGGATCCTCGTGGTGGATCGGCCCGGGTCCGTGCAGTCGGTGATCTACATGGGCAACCTCGCCATTCGCCGCGCCAACCGCGAGTGGATCCCGCTGACGGTATCCAACCAGGTGCTAGGGGGCTCGGCCGCCTCCCGGCTCTTCATGGATCTGCGCGAAAAGCGCAGCCTCACCTACGGGGCCTACAGCGCCATCGGTGAGCGCGTCGAAGTGGGACCGTTCGTCGCCTACGCCTCCGTCCGGACGGAAGTGACGACCGAGGCGGTCGACGCGTTCTTCGAGCACCTCGAGCGCATCCATCGCGAGCCCGCGAGCACGGAGGAGCTGGTCAACGCGAAACGCTACCTGAGCGACTCCTTTCCTTTGCAGGTCGACACGCCAGGCAAGCTCGCCGAGCTGGTCATGAAGGCCCGGACCTACGGCCTTCCAGACGACTACTGGGACAAGTATCGAAACTGGATACGCAACACCAGCGCCTCCGAAGCGCATTACGTCGCGCGGAGCTACATACGCCCCGAAGAAACGCTCGTGGTCGTCGTCGGCCAGGCGGCGGACTTTGCCCGATCCCTCGACCGGTTCGGCCCGGTGACCGTGATCTCGCCGGACGGCGAGGTGAAGGCACGGTTCGAAGACGCCCGTTCCAAACCGGGGCAGCCCTCGGGTGCAAAGCCCAAGGCCATCGACTAGAGTCGAAGAATGTGCGGAATCGTTGGTTACGTCGGTCACGAGGCGGCGGCGCCCATCTTGCTCGACAGCCTGCGGCGCTTGGAATACCGGGGTTACGACTCGGCCGGATTGGCCGTTCACAGCCAAGGCCGGATTCAGATCCTTCGTACTGTAGGTAAGCTTCGCAATCTCGAAAACGCCCTCGCGGAAAAGGGCCTGCCGGGCAGCGTCGGCATCGGTCACACCCGTTGGGCCACCCACGGGCGGCCCTCCGAGGTCAACGCGCATCCTCACGTCGCCGGTCCGATCGCCGTCGTTCACAACGGCATCATCGAGAACCACTTGCAGCTTCGGAGCCAGCTCGAGGCGTCGGGTGTCACGATGAGCAGCGACACCGATACCGAGATCGTCTCTCATCTCATTCATCGCGAAAGCGTAGGCGGCCACGACCTGGTGACGTCCGTTCGCAAGGCGCTCGCACAGGTACACGGCGCCTACGCCATCGCCGTGCTGTCCGCCGCCGAGCCCGACCGCGTGGTCGTGGCCAAGAAGGCATCGCCACTGGTGATCGGCGTCACCCGACAAGCCACGTATTGCGCATCGGACATTCCGGCGCTGCTCCCCTACACGAACGAGATGGTGTTCATGGAGGACGAGGAGCTCGCCGTGCTCGAAGCCGACGGTTTTTCGTTGTCGACGCTCGGGGGAGCAGCCCTGAGCCGCAGGCCCCGGCGCATCTCGTGGTCGCCCATCATGGCCGAAAAAGCAGGCTTCAAGCACTTCATGCTCAAGGAGATCTTCGAGCAGCCCCGTGCGCTCGAAGACACCTTGCGCGGACGGCTCGACCGCGAAAACGGCGATGTGCTGACCGCGGAAATCGGCCTCAACGAGGATGACGCCCGAAACATCCGACGGGTGATTCTCCTCGCCTGCGGAACGAGCCACCACGCCACTCTCGCGGGCCGGTACTGGCTCGAGGACCTCGCCAAGGTGCCCGCGATCACCGAGCTGGCGAGCGAGTTCCGGGGCCGGGACGCGATCGTGGGAGAGGGTGATCTGGTCATCGCGGTGAGTCAGTCGGGCGAAACGATCGACACCCTGATGGCAGCCAAGGCTGCCAAAGAGCGCGGCGCCAAGCTCCTCGCCATTGCCAACGTCAACGGCAGCGCCATCCCCCGGATGGCGGACGCGAGCTTCTACACGCATGCGGGCCCCGAGATCGGCGTCGCCTCGACCAAGTGCTTCACGGCGCAGCTCGCCAACCTGCTGATGTTCAGCATTTGGCTGGGAAAGCGGCGCGGAACGCTCGACGCGGCACAGGCAAGGGAGCTGGTGGAGGGCTTGGCGCGCGTTCCGAATCTGATCGAGGAGCGGCTCAAGCCGAGCCTCGATGCGATCAGCGAAATGGTGCGCGAGTTCTCCGATGCGCGTGACGTGCTCTTTTTGGGGCGGGGGTTGAGCTATCCCATGGCGCTCGAGGGCGCGCTCAAGCTGAAAGAAATCTCGTACGTGCACGCCGAGGGCTATGCCGCAGGCGAGATGAAGCACGGGCCGATCGCGCTGCTGGACGCGCGCGTTCCGGTCGTCGTGCTCATGCCGCGCGACCGGCACTACGAACGGGTGTCGAGCAATCTGCAGGAAGCCAAGGCGCGCGAAGCCAAGATCATCGGCATCACCACCGCAGGTGACGCGGAAGCGCAGGCGCTTTGCGATGCCGTCGTCGAGGTAGCGAGCACGCACGAGGCGCTGAGCCCCTTCGTCACCGTCGTCCCGCTCCAGCTCTACGCGTACTGCGTGGCCGATCACAAGGGCACGGACGTCGACCAGCCGCGCAACCTCGCCAAGACCGTCACCGTGGAGTGATATGCTGGTCGGCTTGGTCACGACGGGCTTTCCGCGTTTCGAGGGCGATCATAGCGGCGCGTTTCTTCTGACCCTCGCACGCGCGCTGGTCGCCCAAGGGCATCAGGTCCGCGTCCTCGGTCCGGAGCCGCGGCGGCGCCGGCCGGCGCCTAGGTGGCCTGGCATCGAGGTGACCTGGGTGCCCTATCTCCGGCCCCGCGCGCTCCAGCAAACCTTCTACGGAAGCGGCGCCCCCGAGAATCTGCGCACGACACGGCCGGCAAGCTGGGCCGGCGCGGCGAGCTTCACGGCCGCGCTCCGCATCGCGGCGCGACGACGCCTCGAGGACTGTGATGCCCTCGTGAGCTCCTGGTGCCTTCCGAGCGGGTGGGCTGCCTCGGCCGCCGCCGAGGGCCGGACCCACCTCTGCATCTGCCACGCCACCGACGTCCGTTGGCTCGAGCGTCTCCCCGGCGGCGGCGCCCTCGCGCGTCAGGTGGCGGCGGGCGCGACGTCGATGTGGTTCTTGAGCGCGGCGCTACGGGCGCGCTTCTTCGATCTTGCTGCTCTCCCTTCGGGGTCGATGCCCACCCATCTCGGCCCGATGCCCATCGAGGCGCCCCTGCCACTCGGTATCGATCGGGAGCTGCTCCGGTGCCGCCTGGGGATCGAGGGCTTCACGGTGCTTTTCTTGGGACGGCTCGTTCCGGTGAAGGGGGTTCGGGATCTTCTTTTTGCCATCGCCTCCATGCCGGAGCGCGTGAGCATCCGGATCGCGGGCGATGGGCCGGACCGGGCGGCGCTCATGGCGCTGGCGCGGCGCCTGAAGGTGGACGCGACCTTCGAGGGCTGGGTGGCCAGCGAGCGAAAAGAGGCCCTGCTTCGCGCATGCGACGCCATGGTGGTGCCGTCGCATGCGGGGGATGGCCTTCCCACCGTCTTGTTCGAAGCGCGCGCACGGGATTTGCCCGTCGTTGCAACGCGGGCAGGCGCCATTGCCGATACGCTGAAGGGCTCGTCTGACGCCTTCCTCGTGCCACCGGGCGATCGGGCCGCCCTCGGTCGGGCCATGGAGGCCCTGCGGGCGCAGCAAGCCGCGAAGGCCTTCAGGGCGTGACCCGCTGCGTTCCCCTCGGGGGGCGATAGCTGAAGCGCTTGTCGGGAACCTCTCGATTGAACTTGATATTCGAGAAATCAAAGCGGTTCCGGTTACCCGCCGCATCGATGATCAAGACCCGCTGCACGACGCCGGCGCGCTTGTCCCCATCGGAGAACGTCCGCACGTAGAAGACGAGCTGCTCATAGTTGGGCGTCGGCTTGCGAGGGACGAGCTGCAGCACGTAGCCGTCTTGGAACCGCTCGTCCCCGTGCTCGAGGAGACGCACCTCGAAGTCCTGCTCCAGGTTGCCGGTGCCGGTCAGAAACGAAAACGCCGAAGGGAGCTGATCCTCCTCGAGGGCGCGCTCGATGAGCTGGCCGTTCTTCTCGCCCTCCTCGGGCGGCTGATAGATGAGCAGCTTCTTGCCGTCGCTCGCGAAAACCTGGCCGTTCGGCTTTGCGTAATCCCATCGCATCATGCCCGGCTTTTTGAACACGACCTTGCCTCGGGCCTGATCATACCGGTCGTAGAGCCGCGTATAGCGAGTCTGCTCGAAGTCAGCCTCGAGGGATTTCGTTTGGTCGTAGAAGGCTTGCACCAACTGGACCACCGCCGCCGCGTCGAGGGGCGCAGCCTCCTCGGCCGCGGCAGGGCCGGCGAGCGCAAGTGCCCAAAAACCAAGACCAATCACCGCCGCTCGCAAGCTCATCAACGTCTGGAACGCTCCCCGCCGCGTAGTATTCACCTTGGAAGCCCCTACACAAGGCGCCCACAAATCCCCCCAAAGTGGGATTGATCATTACTGCGCAGATCCGTAGCATAGAGCGACGGGCGTCATCGCCCCATTGACAACTTGGCTTGTGAAACCCGTACGCACCTGGAGGTGATATGTCCAAGCACCACGCTCGAACCATCCCGCCTGAGCGGCAGAAGTCGCGCCTGGAGAAGAAGCATGCGGAGCTCGCCGCGCGCATCGAAGCGCTCGACAGCCGTTTGAGCCTCACGCCGAGCGAAGAGTTGGAGCTCCAGCAGCTCAAGAAACAGAAGCTTTGGACAAAAGACGCCCTACAAGAAGTCGGCTAGCTGCCTGATTTCTTGGCCCCGAGCTTACCCCTGTCCGTGCGCGAAGTGATCCGACGCGCCCCCGGGCCCGCCTTCATCCGGCGGGCCCGTTCTTTTTCGACCGTTGTCGATCGTCGCCCACAAAAAAATGGGCCACGCGAGGTGGCCCATTTCAAAGGGGAAAATCGATGCTAGAGTTGGGAAAGCTAGAGTAAGTAAGTCAAGCCGATAAGGACGACCCATCGCCGCGCGGATGCCGGGCAAGCTGGAAAAAGCGCGGCGAGGGTCTTAAGCAAGCGATAGGGTCTAATGCAATCGCGATGCCAACCTGATGGGGCTCAAAAGACTCGACTTTCGCCGGTTTGCCCGCGCTCGGTACGACATTCGTGTCATAGGCTCGGACCCGATTGTCGTGGTTCGGCAACACGCGCGGCACGATCGCACACACATGACCACACCGCATTGGTTGAAGTGGGCGCAAGGTCCCGCGTATGATCGGGATCAGCGGATGGGGCGGACCCGATGCCGAAATGCAAGAGCTGCAACGCTAGCCTGCTGAGAACAGACGCTTTCTGCGGCAAGTGCGGCGAGCCGGTCCCGGGCGCCAAGCCCGTGGTGCCGCTTTCGCGCCAGGGGAAGCCGAGCGGGGTGCACGACGCTCCCGATCCGGTGAGGATGTTTTCGTCGTCGGGCTCGGCGGCATCGGCGCGCGCCATCGCCGCGATCGCTCTGTCCGAGCCGGAGGTGGCCGAGCCGTCCGACACCGATCCCGGCCGTACGGCCGTCCGGGACCGTCAGCCAAGTGAGCCGGCGCCAGTCGTACCGTTGCGCCGAAAGAAGAGCGGCGCGGCGAGCGAGAGCAGGGACCGCTCTCAGGATGAAGAGCAGACCGAGGCCGCGCCGGAGGAGCCGGCGCCGGAGCGCACCAAGAGCCTTGCCAACCTCCGGATCCCTCCGGGACCGCCGATCCTGGCCTCCGATCTATTGCGCGAGCAAATGCGACCCTCCGCCCCCGGGGATAGGATGGTTCGCATCGTCACGGTCGCGCTCAGCACATTGGGCGCGGTCGGAGCGTTGATGACCGGTGGGATGCATCCGTTGACGTTCGTCTCGCTGGCGCTCCTGACCGTCATGGTGACGCTGGCCGCTACGCCGATGTCATACGGGGGCCGGGCGATGTCCCTCTTCTTGACGGGGTCGATCGCGACAGGCGTGGCTCTTTGGCAGCAGACGCTCCATGCGATCGCGCCAGAGGGTATCATCCTCGCAGGCGCCACCATCTTGCTCAGCGGCAGCCTTCTGTTTCGCGCCTATTACCGCGGCGCCAGGCTCGCCCGAATCGCGGTCACCTGCGGGGTCCTCGCGCTTGCCACGTGGTTCGTCGTGTCCCGCGGCCACGAGAGCCTCATCATGCTGGAGGGGCACTGGCAATCCTGGGCGCCGGCGGTCACCCACATGACCTTCGGGCTGTTGGCGTTGCTCTCGCTTTTGGCCTTCATGGAAAGCAGCACCCGCGGAGGCTCGCACGTCTGGGCGGTGGCGCTCCTGGCGCTCTACGCCCTCCACATCGGGCTGCTGGTCGCGGGCGAGCTTTGGCCGCTCGAAGGCGTGCATCCGTCCCTGGGCGGACCGGCTCTCGCCGCCATCCTCACGGGGATGGTCGGCACGATCGTGGCCGGGGTCGCGTTGGCCCAGGTTCTCGTGGTGGTCTACCAGGCAGCGTCGAACCGGATCAAAGAGCGTTTCTGAGACTGGGCTCTCGGCGGCTCGCCCGGCTCAGGGAACCTTTCGCGGCCAGGACGCGAGCAGGATGACCGCGCAGGTCCTTCCCTTTTCGTCTTTGGCCTGGCCGTAGCCTGCATCGGTGAAACGCGGATCGGTCACGGTCATCCGGTGGCTCGGGCTGTCCTCGATCGCGTGCAGCGCATCGGACAGCGTGGTGGCCCGTGCGATGGCCTCCCCGACCACCCTCGCTTCGACCCCGCGCTTGAGCAGGCGCGCTTCGGGATCGCCAAAGGGATCGAGCTCGTGACCGACTTTGCCGGACTCGCAAACCGCCTGTGCATGGCTGGTCGCCTCCTGCGACAGCAAGCGGTTCGAGCGCAAGGACCGCGCTCCGGCACCACGTCGGAGCTGCATCAGCCACGACTCTGGAGACTGAGACGACGTGTGCGCGGGCGCTTCCTTCGGGATCTTGCCGACCCACCGCTCGGCGATCGGACGCGGACCGTTCGGTCCAGTGGCAACCAACTGCACGAACAAGGGGCGTCCCCAGTCGGGCGGCAGCGTGACGCTCGCTCCCGCTCCTTGTCCATCGACCGCGATGCGCCGCGACCCGCCGCTCGAATCGCGCACCACCAAGAACGGGTCGCGGAACTCGGGCACCACCTCCGCATGCAGCCGCTGGCCGCCCTCGAGCGTCAAGGCACCGGCGCGGACCGCTGCGACCAGAACGATGCGCTCGCCCGATCGCGCTCGCCCGCAGATCAAGGGAGCATCGGCAGTCTCTTTGAGATCCTCCACCCACGCTTTGAAGCTCTCGAACTCGCCGGTAACACCAAACTTCGCATAGACGGGGTTCGCGTCCACGCCCGCCTCCCGCGCGGTCCGGATGAGCTCGGACGAGGGCGGAATGCTCTGCAGGTCCGCGAGTTCTGCCGCGACGAGCTCGAGGGTCGTGCTGCGGATGCACAAAGGCGCAGCCTGAGGCTGCTCTGCCACGGTGGGCGGGGCCTCGGATTGCGAGTCGGCGGCGGCCGTCGCGTGAAGCGCGAGCAGCATGGCGGACGGCACGAAAAGCTTGCGTAGCATGGGTTCGAATCAAGTCCGGTAGTCGGCGTTGATCCGAACGTACTCGTGACCGAGGTCACAGGTCCAATAATGGCCGATGCCGCGTCCCCGCCCGACCTTCAACGCGATGGTGTACTCCGGCCGCTTCATGACGATCGCAGCTTTGGCCTCGGTTTTCGCCTGCATGACGGGCGCTCCATGCTGGAAAATCGGCACATCCGCGATGGCCATCGACACGTGATCAGGGTTGAAACGTACACCCGACCGGCCCGCCGCTGCCAGAATGCGCCCCCAGTTGGGATCGCATCCGAAAATCGCGGTCTTCACGAGCTGGGAACCCGCGATCGTCCGGGCGATCTGCACGGCGTCGGCATCGGTTCGCGCTCCTCGGACCTCGATGCGGACCAGGTGCTCCGCACCTTCGCCATCGGCGACGATCTGCTTGGCAAGCGACTCGAGCACCTCGGTCAGCGCACCGGCCAACCGCCGGCCGGCCGCCGTGCCTCGGGATATTTCCCGGGTGGTGGCTGCGCCCGACGCGAGCGCGTAGATTGAATCGTTCGTGCTGGTGTCTCCATCGACCGTGGCGCGATTGAAGGTCGCCTCGGCGGCTCGTCGAAGCATGTACGAGAGCCCCGCATGGGAGAGGGCTGCGTCCGTGGTCACGAAAGCGAGGGTCGTCGCCATGTTCGGGTGGATCATCCCCGCGCCTTTCGCGATGCCGAGAACCTTGCAGACCGTGCGTCCGATCTTCACCTCGGCCCGCGCCATCTTCGGGGCCCGATCGGTCGTCATGATGGCGCGCGCAAATCGCTCGGCTCCAGCATTCGAGAGATCGGACACCAAGCTCGGAATCGCGCGTTCGATGGTCTCGCGTGGAAGCTGCGCGCCGATCACGCCGGTCGAGGCGGGAACCACCAGCCCTCGAGAAACCCGAAGCGCGGATGCCACGGCTTGGGTGAGCGACAAGGCGGCTTCTCGCCCCTGCCTGCCGGTGCACGCATTCGCGTTTCCGCTGTTGACCAGGATCGCTTGGCAAAGCCCGGTCCGCAGCCGGCGCTCGCTGATGGTCACGGGTGCGGCTCTGACTCGGTTGGTCGTGAATAGACCCGCGGCGACCACGGGCCGATCTGCGCACAACAACCCGAGGTCGAGCGCGCCGTTGGCTTTGATGCCAGCGTACACGCCCGCGAAACGAAACCCCGTCACTCGTTCGCTCATGGCGTGCGATGTATCAGAAGGACGCTAGTGCGGCGAGGCCGCTGCCTGGTCTTCGCGATAATGGCAGTTCTTGTACTTCTTGCCGCTGCCGCAGTAACAGGGGTCGTTGCGCCCAAGCTTCGGACGCTCGCGCTTCACCGTCGCCTGTTGCGCTGGCGCCTCGGGGCTCGGCTCGGCGGAACCGATACCGCCCCCGGCACGGCGCCCTCGCCTTGCCGCCGCCCGGCGCGCGCGCCGACTCAGCCCAGGCTGTTGCGGGCTGCCGCCCTTGCCTTCATCCCCGGAGTGGCTCGCACGGATCTGCTGCTGGCGCTTTTCGGTCGCTTGGCGCCGTTGCTCCTCGAGCCGCTGCAGATCCTCCTCGCGAGCACGCTCGACCGTGAACATGGCGAGGGCCACCGAGGACTTCACGCTCTGGACCATCTCCAGGTACATGTCGAAGCCCTCGCGCTTGTATTCCTTCTTCGGATCCCGTTGACCGTAGCCGCGCAGCCCGATGCCATCCCGGAGATGATCCATCGCCTGCAGGTGATCGATCCACTGCTTGTCGATCTCCTGCAGATACAGATCCCGGAAGAGACGAAGGAAGTTTTCGGTTCCAAACTCCCTCTCCTTGCGCTCCAGCACGGACTCGCCATCGGTGTAGAGCTTGCGAAGCAGCTCGTCGCGGTCCGAGATGTCACGGATGCCCGTGGCGCTGAGACCAAATTGCCCCTTGTAGGCGCGCTCGAGCCCGTCGAGCTCCCAGTCTTCGTAGTGCTTGCCGGGCGGACATGCGTGATCGGTCATGGTGACGACGATCTCGTCGACGAGGTCCAGCAAGCGCTCTTTTTGCTCGGTGAGCGACATGCCGACCGCGTGCCGCAGATGCTCGTAGGCGCCCGTGGGATCGTGCCGAAAATCCTCCAGGGGAACGACACAACCGAACCAGAGATACATGTCGCGCTCCAGGAGCTGGACGCGCAGGTCGGTCAACGACGCGAGGTCGGATTCGATCGCCCGCTTGCGATGGGCCGGCAGCTCTTCTTGCGTGAGGCCGGCATCCGGCAACGGATACGCGTGGAACTTCACCATGTTTTCGATGACGTTCTCGACGCGCGACAAGAGCTCCGCGTCGATTTCCTCGACGAGCGGCTCCGGCTCCACGCCGGCCTTGCGCTCGTCATCGGACGGAACGGTCCGATACTCGCCGCGCAGCACCTGCTTTCGCAGCGCATACATGCTCTTGCGCTGCTGGTTCATGACGTCGTCGTACTCGAGCAGATGCTTACGAATGTCGAAGTTGCGCTCCTCGACCTTCTTCTGTGCGTTCTCGACGGCCCGCGTCACCCAGCGGTGCTCGATCGGCACGTCCTCTTCCATGCCCAGGCGGTCCATCATGGCTTGGACGCGCTCGCCTGCGAAGATGCGCATCAGGTCGTCTTCGAGTGAGAGGAAGAAGCGCGAAGAGCCCGGATCGCCCTGACGTCCCGAGCGACCGCGGAGCTGGTTGTCGATCCGCCGGGACTCGTGACGCTCCGTGCCGATGATGCGGAGCCCACCCGCCTCCTTGACCCGCTTCGCGTCCTCTTTGCACTTCGCGATGAAGTGCTCCGTGGCGCTCTTGATCGCGGCATCGCGCCGCTCGGGGTCGGACAACAAGTCCGCGGGCGCCTTTTCCAGCACTTCCATGCGGGCGAGCATCTCGGGGTTTCCGCCGAGCACGATGTCGGTGCCGCGGCCGGCCATGTTGGTAGCCACGGTGACTGCGCCTGGCGTGCCTGCCTGCGCAACGATGTAAGCCTCGCGCTCGTGCTGCTTCGCGTTGAGCACGTTGTGGGGGACGTTTCGACGGTTCAAGAAGTGCGCCACCGCGTCCGATTTTTCGACGCTGGTGGTGCCGACGAGCACCGGCTGGCCTCGTTTGTGGGATGCTTCGATCTCCTCGCAAAGCGCGCGGAATTTCTCCCGCTCGGTCTTGTAGATCAGGTCCTCTTCGTCGACGCGGGCAATCGGCTTGTTGGTCGGAATGACGACCACGTCCAGCTTGTAGATGTTGTGGAACTCGGCCGCCTCGGTGTCGGCGGTGCCCGTCATGCCCGAAAGCTTCTTGTAGAGCCGGAAGAGATTCTGGAAGGAAATCGTGGCGAGCGTGAGATTCTCGCTTTGGATCGCGACGCGCTCCTTGGCCTCGACCGCCTGGTGGAGCCCGTCGGACCACCGGCGTCCGGGAAGCACACGTCCCGTGAACTCGTCGATGATCATCACCTTGCCGTCTTCGGTCACCATGTAGTGCTGGTCGCGGTGATAAAGCGCATGGGCGCGCAAGCACTGCTGCAAGATGTGAAGCGTTTCGAGGTTGACGGGGTCGTAGAGGTTGACCCCATCGCCGCGCAAGAGCCCCCGGCCCGCCAAGAGCTCCTGGGCCCGCTCCATGCCCTCTTCGGTCAAGGTGACGCTACGGTTCTTCTCGTCGAGGTCGTAGTGCTCGTCCTTTCGCAGCCGGGGGATGATCTCGTTGATGATCTCGTACTTTTCGCTGGCCGTCTCGCCGGGACCGCTGATGATCAACGGAGTCCGCGCCTCGTCGACGAGGATCGAGTCGACCTCGTCGACGATGGCGTAGTTCAGATCACGCTGGACGTAGTCGTAGATGCTGAACTTCATGTTGTCGCGCATATAGTCGAAGCCGAACTCGTTGTTTTGGCCGTAGGTGATGTCGCAGTTGTATGCGCGCTTCTTGACCTGGTTGCTCTGCCCCGGAACGACGACGCCCGTGCTCAGCCCGAGAAAGCCGTAGACCTTGCCCATCCACTCGGCATCGCGCGTCGCGAGGTAGTCGTTGACCGTCACGACGTGCACGCCCTTGCCCTCGAGCCCGTTCAGATAGCAGGGGAGCGTCGCAACCAGCGTCTTGCCTTCGCCGGTCTTCATCTCCGCGATCTTCCCCTGGTGCAGGACGATGCCTCCGACGAGCTGAACGTCGTAGTGGCGCATCCCGAGCACCCTTCGGCTCGCCTCGCGGACCACCGCGTACGCCGGGATCAGCAGATCGTCGAGAGGGGCGCCATTGTCGAGCTGCTGCCGAAACTCGACGGTCTTGCCGCGGAGCTCGGCGTCGGACAGCCTTTTCATCTCGTCCTCGAGAGCCGAGATGGCGGCCACCATGGGCTGCATGCGCTTCACTTCGCGCTGGTGCTTGGTGCCGAGCACCTTCTTGAGGAGCGAGCTGAACACGGCTGCAATCTAGGTCGCCCGGGGGAGGCGCGCAAACGACTGTCAAAACCAACGCTTAGAGAGCGCGAGCACCGCGATCAAGACGAAGACCAGCAAAACGAACGCCCATAGCCCCCGGCCCGGCGGCCCGCGCTGCATGGAAGCCTCGGCACCCTCGTCGAGCGCATCGAGGAGCCGGCGCGCATGTGCCTGCGAGAGCAGCTCCAGCCGGAGCAGGACCGCGCTTACGACCAAGCCGATGAGCAGGATGGCCGAAGCCGCCAGCCAACGCCTTCGTTCCTGAGCGCTTTGAAACGCTTCGTCGTCCCCGATTCGGGCGCTGGTGCCGGACCCGGTCGAGACCACGTCGAAGCTCGGAACCGCAAACAAGGCGCGCACCGCGTCCTGTGACGCTTCCGCGCGAACCTCGCCCTCTAAGATCGCGAGCGCGAGCGGATCCAACCCTTCCCGGTCGGCCTCTTTGAGGACGGCCTCGGCGGCCAGGCGCTGAGGGTCCGCCCCCCCTCGGGACGAGGGGACGACGACGTGAGCCACCGCAGCGGTGTTGTCGGAAAAGAGATCCGTGCGCGCCTGCACGCGCCAAACGCCGGGACCCGGAGCGACAAAGACCGGATCGGCCGGGTCGAGGGAAAGCGCATCGATCCATCGGCCGCCGTCGAAGACATCGATGAGGATGGAAGTCGGATCGCCCAGTTGTTGCCATTCGACGCGGACGCGGCCCTCGGTCGCCGAGGCGCGCGCAACGAGACCGCCCGGCACCACGGGAAGCCGTACTTCGCGCGCCGCGACCAGACTGCCCTCCTCTTCCAACAGCTCGACTTCGACGAGGGCTTCGCTCCCGGCGACGACGAGAGGGAACCGGGCGAACCCGTGCCGAACGATCGCCGTGCCCGGTTCGGATCGTAGCCCGGCACGCGGAACGATTCGTGCTCGTCCGGCTCGACGGCCTACCCAGACCGAAAGCCAGCATCGCAGCTCGGGCACGCACGCCCCTTCCTCGATGCGCGGATCGAGGATCGTCTTGGGGTCGCGCTCGCCCGAGGCTCGAAGCGGCCCGAGCTCGTACATCTGAAACGCATTCACAGCGCGGCCTTTGGGAGCGCGCGATTCGATCCCCTCCTGCACGTAGAGCGCCCGCTCGACCGTCACCGCTTGCCCGTCGATCTCGGCGAGCGCGGCGAGCGTGAGCACTGCATCGAGACCGTCGGGAATCGCGAGGCTCCCCTCGCTCCCTTGCACCCGTGATTCGGTCAGGGTCGTGCTTGCGAGCGTGAGCCCGCCTTCATTGCGAAGCTCGACCTCGACCCTCGGCGCGACGATCGCCGTCTGTCCTCGATCGTCATCGATCACCTGCCACGCGCGGAGGCCCACCGTGGTTCCGGGACGGGCTGCGACCGGCGCGCTGAATCGGAGATCGGGCCGCCGCTTCGGAACACCGGCTAGCCAGAGCGCCCCCAGGATCAACGCAGCCACCGCGGGCGACAATGCAATCGCCCACCGAAACCGCTCGATTCGTCGATGCGCTTCAACCATGGGGATGGACAAATACAGGATGTTACCTTAGGAACGTTCTCGGTGGAGAGAATGGGAGAACACGCCGAACGTGACGTCGAGCAACTTCGGGATCGCTTGAACGACTACATGACGCGTCATGGTCTGCGGTCTACGGAGCAGCGGCGCGTCGTCACCGAGAAGTTCTTTGCGAGCGACGGACACCTCTCCATCGAGGATTTGCTCGACCGGGTACGCATCGAAGAGCCGAAAATCGGCTATGCCACCGTATACCGCACGCTCAAGCTGCTCAAAGAGTGCGGGCTCGCCTTCGAGCGTCATTTCGGCGATGGGGTCTCGCGCTACGAGGTAGCCTGGCAGGACGAGCACCACGATCATCTGATCTGCGTCGAGTGCGAGAAGATCATCGAGTTCGAGGACGAAGCCATCGAGAAGCTCCAGCGTGAGGTCGCATCGAGGCACGGCTTCCGCCTGGTGCGGCACAAGCTGGAGCTTTACGGCATCTGCCCCAGCTGCCAGGCCAGGCGCTAGACCCGGCAACTGGGTGGCATGGTCGATCAGATCGCAGCGAAGGCTTCGTCGGGGATCTCGACGGGAAGCGTGTCGATCGCGCTGAGGCGTTGCACCCGGCTCGGTAGGGTCGACAGGACGCTGTTCGCAAAGTGTTGCGCCGCGAACTTCTTCCCCGCGTAGAAGGCGTGATCGGGGTGCGTTTCGGATGTCTCGGGAAGCTTCTCGAGCGCAATCGCCGCTTGCTCGAGCAGCAACCAGCCCACGGCCAGCTCGCTCATGACCCTGAGGAAGTCCTCGGCCCCGAGCGGGATGTGCTCGATCTTGCCGCCCTTGAACCATCCGATCAGCTGCATCACCGACGCGGCCACCGCCTCGTGCGCAGCCTGAAGGTGGCCGATGCCCTGCGCCAGCTCCGGCGTTTCCTTGTTGGCATTGATGAACTTCTGGATGTCCATGAGGAACGCCTGCGTGTTGGCGCCCCCTGCCTGACCGAGCTTACGGCTGACCAGGTCCATCGACTGAATGAAGTTGGTGCCTTCGTAGATCTGGAAGATCTTCGAATCCCGGCAGTACTGCTCGACCGGGTAGTCCTTGAGGTATCCGTGGCCCCCGTAGACCTGGATCGCCCGGCTCGACACCTCGAACGCCGCGTCGGTGCCGTAGGCCTTCACCAGCGGGGTGAGAAGATCGATCTGGCCCTTGTGGTAGGCCTCGGATTCGTCGTCTTTGCCCTGGGTCGCCCGAAGACGATCGGCATGATTCGACAGCTTCATGATGAGCGCCCGAATGCCCTCCACCCGGGCCTTCATGTCGAGCAGATCGCGGCGAATGTTCGGATGCTCGATGATGGGCACGCGGGGGGCGTTCGCATCCTTGAACTTCTTGATGCTCGAGCCCTGCCTGCGTTCACGCGCGTACTCGAGCGCGCTGAGGTAAGACGCCGAAGCCACCGACAAGCCCTGAATGCCGACGCCGATCCGCGCGGCGTTCATCATGTGGAACATCTGGCGAATGCCCTGATGCTCGATGCCGCCCACGACCTCGCCGATGCAACCATCTTCGTCACCGAAGTTCATCACGCAGGTCGCCGACCCGTTGATGCCCATCTTGTGCTCGATGGACGGGACGGTGACGTCGTTGGTTTCGCCGAGGGACCCGCCTGATTGGATGCGCACGCGCGGCACGATGAAGAGCGAAAGCCCCTTGGTCCCAGGCTCTGCGCCGTCGATCCGGGCAAGCACCAGATGGATCACGTTTTCGCCGAGATCGTTGTCGCCGGCGCTGATGAAGATCTTGGTTCCGCGGATGTTGTAGGTGCCATCACCATTGGGCGTGGCCATGGTCGTCGCCGAGCCTACGTCCGACCCGGCGTGCGGCTCGGTCAGGCACATCGTGCCGGTCCACTGGCCGCTCAGCATCTTGGGCACGTACTTTTTCTTCTGCTCTTCGGTGCCGAACTCGAGCAAGAGCTCGGCTGCCGACAAGGTGAGGCCCGTGTACATCGTGAACGAGGTATTCGCGCCGCAGAGCATCTCTTCGACGAACGAGCCGATCATGGTCGGCGCGTCTTGCCCGCCCCAGCGCGAAGGCGCGGCGATCGTGCGCCAGCCCGCTTCCCAGAGCTTGTCCCAGGCGTCTTTGAAACCATCTGGCGTCAAGACGCGTCCGTTTTCGATTCGGCAACCCTGCTCGTCGCCGATGCCATTGAGGGGGCCGGTGACGTCGCAGACGAACCGATAGACCTCGTCGAGCACCATGCTGCACTCGTCGACTCCCCACTCACGAAAGGGTTCCTTCCCGAGGAGCGTGGGCAGGTCGAACTGCTCGAAAAAGAGGAAACGAAAGTCTCGTAAATCCGCACGATAGCGGTTGATTGCTTGCGCCACGTCAGCCTCCAATCTTCGGATTCGGTCACCTTCCGGTTCGCCGTGATTACGGGCGGCGGCCCTGATAGATGCCGGCGGTAAGATAAGTGGGGGCGGAGAGCGCCCGCGTCAAGCTGGACAGGACGCTAATCGTGCGTGATCTGCCTCACAAACTCGCCGATGCGGTCGATCGCCCGGCGCCCCTCCTCCAGCATGGGCGCAAAGACGTGCCAGGCGTGAATCATGTCGGGCCACACCTCGAGCCTCACGTCGACACCGGTCGATCGAGCCCGCTCCGCGACGCGAAGACTGTCATCTAGCAGGGTTTCTGCGGCTCCGACCTGGATCAGCAGCGGGGGAAGACCCTTCATGTCGGCGTGGACGGGTGACACTAAAGGGTTGGCATGCTCCTGCCGTGGAGCGAACCGTTTGGCCATCGCCCGCACGCTCAGCCGGGTCACGAAGTCGTAGTGCCTGTTGAATTGCATGGAGGTGCTGCGCGGTTCCAGGTCAAACCAGCCCGAAACCAGGACGCCTCCGGCCGGCAGCGGCAACCGTTCATCGCGAAGCGCCACCAGGGTGGAGAGCGTCAGCCCCGCACCGGCGGACTCGCCGCCGATGACGATGTGATCGGGGTGGATGCCCTGCTCCTCGATCAGCCACAGATAAACCCGCCGCGCATCCTCGAGCTGCGCGGGGAACGGATGCTCGGGCGCGAGACGGTAGTCCGCCGCCAGCACACGCATGCCACTGGCGATGCAGACCCGCGCCAGAAAGTCCCGGTGCGAATTGATGGAGCCGGTCGAATATCCGCCGCCGTGCAGATAGAGGACGACGCGTTCTGCCTCGCTGTGGGGTTGCGAGAACCATTCCGCCGGAACGCCGCCTGCATTCACCGGATCCATGTCGACCTCGCGCATTGGCTTGGTCGTGGGCCGCGGAGGATCGATGACACGCCGCTGAAGGTGCAACGGCATCACGGTGGAAAGCGTCGCGGAGCGGCGTAGCACCTCGGCGACCGTCTCGAGCTCGAGCGTCCAGGTCGGCCGCCTCGGGCCGAGGATCGCACGGCGCACACGAATCATGGGCTTCAACCCGTCCATCATGGTGCGAATCAAGTTCACGGCGCCGGAGCGTACCACGCAGAGAAAAAGGGGACGGGTCGATTTTTTCTGGTATCCCTCCAGCGATGCTGCTCGAGCGATATCTGGAGTCCGCGGGCTCCGAGGCCATCCACGAAGCGCTGCGCCTCGACGGCCCCCGGCCGGCCATGGTCCGACCGACGCAGGATCCCCAGTTCGGCGACTTTCAGGTCAACGGAGCGATGCCCCTCGCCAAGGAGCTGAAGAAGCCGCCCCGCGAGCTGGCGCAGCCGATCGCCGAGATCTTGGCGAGCCTCGACGCCATCGAGAAAGCGGAGGTCGCAGGACCGGGCTTCATCAATCTTCATCTCGCGCCGTCGTGGATCGCATCGCAGCTCACCGAGACGCTGCGGGATCCCGCACGCGATGGCGTACCGGCGGTCGAGGAAGCGTCGAAGATCATCGTCGACTTTTCGAGCCCGAACATCGCCAAGCAAATGCATGTCGGCCATCTGCGCTCGACGATCATCGGCGATGCGATCGCGCGAATCCTCGCGTTCATGGGACACCAGGTCATCCGGGACAATCACCTCGGAGACTGGGGCACCCAGTTCGGGCTGCTGATCGTCGGAATGCGCGAATGGGGTAGCGAAGAGGCGTTGCGCAGTGATCCAATCGCGGAGCTCGAGCGGGTCTACAAGCTCGCCTCGGAGCGCGCTGCAAAGGACGAGCGCTTGGCCGAAAGCGCCCGGGCCGAGCTCGCCAAGCTGCAAGCCGGGGACGAGGACAACCGCAAGCTCTGGGAGCACTTCATCGAGGTCAGCCGGCGCGTGCTCGACGAGGTCTACGAGGAGCTCGACGTGTCCTTCGACGTGTGGCTCGGCGAGAGCGCCTACCACGATGCGCTCCCAGGGGTGGTCGAGGAGCTGCTCTCGCGGGGAATCGCGCGGCAGGACGAAGGCGCGGTCTGCGTCTTCTGGGACGAGATCGCCGACGCGCCCAAGTCGCTCCGCAAACAGAAGACTCCGTTCATCGTGCAGAAGAAGGACAGTGCGTTTCTCTATTCCACGACGGACATCGCCACGGTCCTCTACCGAAGGGACCACTTCCAGGCCGATCGCGCGCTCTACGTCGTTGACAGCCGGCAAGCGTTGCACTTCCAGCAGCTCTTTGCCGTGATGAAGCTACTCGGCGTCGAGATGCAGCTCGAGCACGTGGGCTTCGGCACGGTGCTCGGACCCGATGGAAAACCGCTCCGAACCCGGGACGCGAGTGGGCACGTGATTACGCTGGTATCGCTGCTCGAAGAGTCGAAGCAGCGCGCCCGACAGCGAATCGACGAAGGGATTGCCGAGGGCCGGCTTCGGGTGCGGCCCGAGGAAATGGACGAGGTATCCCGCATCGTGGGCATCGGCGCCGTGAAATACGCCGACCTCCGCCAGAACCGCCTGAGCGACTACCAGTTCGATTGGGACAAGATGATTTCGTTTCAAGGAAACGCGGGGCCCTATCTGCAATACGCCTATGCCCGCTGCGTTTCGATCTTCGCCAAGGGTGGAGTGGACATGGAGGCGACGGCTCGGGAGGCGACCATCTCGCTCGATGCCCCGGCGGAGCTCGTCCTAGGCAAACATCTGCTGCGATTCGCCGATGCGGTATACCAAGCGGGCGCGACGAGCCAGCCGCACATCATCTGCGAGCACGTCTACGAGCTCGCCCGCGCCTTCAACGGCTTTTACGCGGAGTGCCCGGTGCTCGACGCCGAGGGCGGAGCCCGGGACAGCCGTTTGGGTCTGACGGCATTGACCGCCCGGCAAATCCGGCGCGGGCTCGGGCTGGTGGGGATTGGCGTGGTCGATCGGATGTAGCGTCGACGAGTATTTCCCGCAGCGATCGTGCGAATGTGCTATGCGAAGGCCGCCAATGAAGGGCCGGGTCGTTCGCTTCCGTCACGAAAGCCGCTGCCTGCGGGACAACCCGCTCGGCGATCCGCACGAGCGCGCCCTCTACGCGTACTTGCCGCCGGAGTACGATGGGACGCGGCGCTTTCCGGTCGTGATGATGCTTGCAGGCTTCGGCGCCACGAACCATTCGATCGTCGCGTGGAGCCCCTGGAAGCCGAACACAGTGGAGCTGTTCGATCAGCTCGTGGCGCGAGGCGAGAGCCGGCCTGCCATCCTCGCGCTGCCTGATTGCTTCAACCGCTGGGGCGGCTCCCAGTTCCTCGATTCCGAGGGAACCGGCCGTTACCAGACCTACTTGGCGGACGAAATCGTTCCCTTCCTCGACGCCGAGCTTCGGACGATCCCCGACCGGGAGGCCCGGGCCGTGGTGGGCCGCTCCTCGGGCGGCTTTGGAGCCCTGCGGCTCGGCATGGACAGGCCCGATCTGGTGTCGGTGATCGGCAGCCATGCCGGAGATGCGGGATTCGAGGTCAGCATGCGGCCGATGCTGACGGCGGCTGCGATCGAATTCGATCTCGCCGGCGGCCCCGCGGCCTTCGCTGAGGAGGTGCCGGTTTCGGGTCCCAGGAACGCCTCTCAGTTCGACGCGATTTTCGTGCTCGCCGCGGCCGCGGCCTACTCGCCGAGCACGGAGCGGTTTCCCTTTGCCGATCTGCCGATGAATCCCGCCTCCGGCGAGCTCGATGAAGACGTGTGGCGGCGCTGGCTGGCGCAGGACCCGCTCGAGCGGATCGAAGCGTCGGCGGCTGCTTTGCAAAAGATGTCGCTCATTTACATTGACGCAGGCAACCGGGATGAGCACGGGCTACACTTCGCAGCGCGGGTGCTCAACGACGCGCTCCTTGGGCGCGGGCTGCCCGTTCAATACGAGGAGTACGAGGGCGGGCACCGAGGCACCTCATGGCGCTACGAGGTTTCGCTTCCGAAGATCGTTGAAGCACTTCGAGGATCCGAATGACGACAAAGAAGAAGAGCACGAAATCGACCCCCGGACAGACGGGCGCCGCCGAAGGCAAGCCGGTCAAAAAAGGCGGTGGTGCGTCCGCAATTGCTCGCAAGATCCTCTCCGACGAAAACCCTCAATCGAAGATCGCGGAACACGGCGAGACCATGATGGAAGGTCCGCGGACCGCGGCGACGCAATCGGCGAGAGTCCTCAGCGAGCTGGTGAACGAAAAGCCCGAGCTCATCGTGCCTCTGGTGTCGAAGTTCGCAAAAGGCATCTCTTCCTCCAACAAGCGGGTGGTTCAAACCTCCGCCGAGGCGCTGCCTGCCATCGCGCGCATCGCCCCTGCCCGCGTCGCCCGCCAGCTGGAGGTCCTCAAGAGCTCGTTCCAGGAAGCCAACGAGGTGGGGAAGGACGGCCTCGTCAAGACGTTCGCGGCGTTGTGTACCGCGTCGGTGGCGTATCAAAAGCGGTTGGAGCCGGTGCTCACCCTCGCGCTGAGCAAAGCGGACGGCAAGACTCTGCTCGCCTGGAGCCAGATCGTGCTGCCGGCGCTCAAGGGAGAGCCGCATGCACGCGCCCGTGCAGTCGTCGAGGGCCGTCTCAATTTGATTCCGCGCTCGTACGCGCAACAGATTGCCGACTTCCTCGGCATCAAGCTTCGCCTGCGCTACCGCTGAGATCCGCGGAGGATCGACGGCTCGTAGCCCTCGGGGCGCTCGTAGCCGAGAAGCTGGAACGCCGTGGCTGCGATGTTGGCGATACCTGGCTCGCGCAAGCCTTCGTCGAGGCGAAGCGTCGTGTTGCCGGGCACGTACACGTAGCAGGGCACGGGATTGAGCGTGTGGCTCGTCTTCTTTCGGAGGCGTCCCTCCGCATCCTTCGAGAACGCGCCCGTCTTCTTGTCGAGCTCGAACATCTCGTCGCAGTTGCCGTGATCGGCGGTGACGATGAGCGAGCCGTCGAGCTTTTCGATGATGGGGATGAGTCGCGCCAAGCAAAGATCGACCGCTTCCACTGCAATTACCGCGGCGTCTCGGTGACCGGTGTGACCAACCATGTCGCCATTGGCGTAGTTGATTCGCGCATGCCGCAACCCGTCACGCTTCAACGCGGCAATCGTGGCGTCGGTAATCTCGGCGGCTTTCATCCAGGGACGTTGCTCGAAGGGAACGCGATCGCTCGGAACCTCGAAGTACTCTTCGTAGGCCGGATCGAACATTCCCGTTCGATTCCCGTTCCAGAAGTACGTCACGTGGCCGAACTTCTGCGTCTCGCTGCACGCGAACTGAGGGATCCGATTTCGGGCCAAATACTCGCCCATCGTGCGGTCGATCTCAGGCGGCTGCACCAGATAGTGCCGGGGCAGCTTCAGATCGCCGTCGTACTCCATCATGCCTGCAAACTCGACGTCTGGGATCGGTCCGCGATCGAATTCGGTCAAGTTGGGCTCCGTGAATGCGCGGGTGAGCTCGATCGCCCGGTCGCCCCGAAAATTGAACAAGACCACCGATGCGCCGTCGCGGATCGGGCCGACCGGATTGCCCTGCGCGTCGACGATGACGAAGCCGAGCAGATCCTGGTCGATCATGCCCGGATTCTCTTTGCGGATCGTCTCGATGGCCTCGCGGGCGCTCGAAAAGCCCCTACCCTCGCCTCGCACGTGGTGACTCCAACCGCGCTCCACCATCGACCAGTCCGCGTTGTAGCGGTCCATGGTCATGTACATGCGTCCGCCGCCCGAGGCGATGCGGTAGTCCCTGCCCTCCTTGGCGTCGATCTCGTGAAGCACCTCCTCGAGCGCGTCCACGTATTCGAGCGCGCTCGTCTCGGACACGTCTCGTCCATCGAGCAAGATGTGGACGCGCGCCTTTCGCACCCCCTCCTCGTCGCAGCGCCGCAGCATGGCGAACAGATGGTGGATGTTGCTGTGCACGTTGCCATCGGAAAGCAATCCGATGAAGTGCATCGGCTCGCCGCTTTCCTCGACGCGTCGAACGAGCTTCTTCCACTCGTCCCCCTGGAAGATCTCCCCGCTCTCGATAGCCTGATTCACGCGCTTGGCGCCTTGATCGAAGATGCGCCCTGCCCCGAACGCGTTGTGCCCGACCTCGCTGTTTCCCATGTCGTCGTCACTCGGGAGCCCCACCGCCATGCCGTGCGCCTTGAGCTGGGTCGTCAACGACGTCTCCGCGAGCCGGTCGAGCGTCGGCGTGCGGGCCAGCCAAACCGCGTTGCCGTCGTTCGACGCACCACAGCCGATGCCATCCATCACCACGATGAGCACCGGCCCAGGCACACCGGGAAAGGTGCGATGCTTCTGCAGCTTCCAATCGGTCACGGGGGGTCTCCTAGCACAGTCGGCGCGATGTTCGACGGGCCCGACCGAGCCCGAATCGCATCTGCATCGGTGTCAGTGCACGCCGGTTTGGGCGGCCTTCGACGCGGCCGCGGAAGGAGCCTCCGGCTGGGATTCGCGCGCGAGCAGCAGTGAATCCGGCGGCGGGTGGATCACTTTGGGTAGGCGCTCGTCGCCGGTGATGAGGCGCGCGCCGCGTCCTCCGGTGAGATAGAGCCACACCCACTCGATGAACACGACCAGCTTCCTGCGAAACCCGATCAGGAACAGGATGTGGATCAGCGCCCAGATGAGAAATGCAAGGTAGCCCCCGATGTGGAGCTTCCCAATCTGCGCGACGGCGTGGTTGCGTCCGATGATCGCCATCGAGCCCTTGTCCTTGTAGCGAAATATCTTGCGGGCGGGGGCCGGCCGGCCGTGCTGAACGGCTTCGATCTCGGCGGCAATGGTTTCGCCCACGAATCGACCGCCTTGGATCGCGCCCTGTGCAACCGCAGGCACTGGCTCCTGGGTTTCCGGATCGACGCAATGAGCGAGATCACCGGCGACGAATACGTTCGGATGCCCTGGTACCGTGAGATCCTTCTTGACGATCACTCGTCCGCTCCGGTCGAGCTCGACGCCAAGATTCTCGCCGAGTGAGGTGCCCTTGACGCCCGCTGCCCAAATCACGTTGTTCGCGTCGATCCGAATCGGCCCGTCGGAGGTTTCCGCGCTCAAGCCCTTCGCATCGACGTCGGTCACCCGGGTTTCGAGCATGACCTCGACGCCGAGCTTCTCCAGGTCTTCTTTGGCCCGCGCCGAAAGGTCCTCTGGGAAGGTCATCAGGACCCTCGGGGCGAAGTCGAGCAGGATGATCCGCGCCGTTTGCGTATCGATGGACCGAAAATCCTTTCGGACGGACCTCGCGATTTCAGCAAGAGCCCCCGCCATCTCCACGCCGGTGGGGCCCGCTCCCACGATGGCAAACGTCAGTGCCGCACGCTGCGCGGCCGGGTCCCTTTCGAATTCAGCTTGTTCGAAGGCGAGTAGAAACCGGGCGCGTACATCGACCGCTTCATCGATGGTCTTGAGCCCCGGTGCGTATTGCTTCCACGAATCGTTACCGAAATAGTTCGTTTCGAAACCCGTTGCCAGGACCAGATAATCGTACGTGTAGGGCTCTCCACCCAGCATGATGGTCTGCCGCTCGACATCCACGTCGTCGATAGCCTTCATCAGCACACGGCAGTTCTCTTGCTCGCTGAGCATCGAGCGGATCGGCGCTGCAATCGTCCCTGGATGAAGGGCGGCAGTGGCGATCTGATAGAGCAGCGGCTGGAACAAATGATGGTTGTGCTTGTCTATGACGACAACGTCGGCATGGGCCCGGCGAAGCGCGCGGGCCGCAGCGATACCGGCGAAACCGCCGCCTACGATCACCACGCGTGGCTTGATCGACTGGTCCATGCGAAATTACGTAGCGCCATCTGCTCAAAACGAAAAGCGGTGTATGCTCGTCGCATGATCGTCGTCACAAACCGCATCCCGGTGGCCGAGGGCTTCGAAATCGACTTCGAAGATCGCTTCCGGAAACGAGTTCACCTGGTCGACCAGGCCAAGGGATTCATTCGGAACGAGGTGCACCGGCCGCGACCGATGAAGCTCGATCACGAAACCGGAGAATGGACGCCCGGCCCAGGAGGCACGGGCTACTACGAAGTCAAGACTTGGTGGGAATCGTTCGATGATTTCGTGGCATGGACGAAGAGCCCGTCGTTCGCGGAAGCACACCGCAATCGGCCGCCGAAGGAAATGTTTCGCGGGCCCAACGAGCTGACCATTCACGAGGTGTTTCTGAGCACCGACGATGCGCATGAGGCAGGCTGAGCAGCGATGGCAAACGAGCCGAGCGACCCGGTGAAGAAGCGGCTTTGGATCACGCTGGTCGTGCTGCTCGTGTTGCTCGTGGCCGTGGCGGTATTCATCGCCATGCTGGGAGGTGGAGAGATGGCATACGAAAGCCCGGATTACCGGGTGGTGGAGACGATGGGCGACGTCGAAATTCGCCAATACGAGTCCTATCTGGTTGCCGAGGCCACGGTCGATGGCACCTTGGAAACCGCGGGCAACGAAGGCTTCCGAATCCTCGCCAAGTACATCTTTGGAGCGAACCAGGGCGAACGGAAGATCGCCATGACTGCGCCGGTCACCCAGGAAAAAGCCGAAGGGACCAAGATCTCCATGACCACGCCGGTGACGCAAGAGCGGAGCGGCGATCAGTTCATCGTCCGGTTCATGATGCCTTCCGAATTCTCGCGCGAGACCCTTCCCGAGCCCAACGACCCACGCATTCGCATCGAGGAAGCTCCAGCGCGTCGCTTGGCCGCGATTCGCTACTCGGGACGATGGACGAAGGATCTCTACGACAGACATCTCGCAGCGCTGCGCGACACGCTCCGCGATCACGGATGCGAAGCCGTGGGCGAGCCGGTTTGGGCGCGGTACAATCCACCGTTCATGCCGTGGTTCCTGCGTCGGAACGAAATCCTCACCGCATTCCGGGAGGTTGCGACGTCCACCTGACCGCTATTGCAAATGCGCCATCGAGGGCGCACCATCTACAGTCATGGATGGTGTGTCGTCCGACAATTTGGGCTTCGTTGAATGCTGGAACGAGATCCTGACGCCGAAATGGATTCGGTTTCGGCATCTGCTCTCCGGAAACGGCAAGATTCATAGTGACATCGCCTATGATGATTTCGGCATCCGCGAAGGCGACAGAGTCCTCGACATCGGCTGCGGATTCGGTGAAACCGCCCTCGAAATCGCACGAATGGTGGGCCCATCGGGAGAGGTGGTCGGAATCGACTGCACCGATGCCTTCCTCGACATCGCCGAAGAAGAGCGAGACGCCGCTGGCGTGAGCAACGTGCGCTACGAGATCGGCGATGCGCAGGTTTGCGATTTGCCGGAGGGCTACTTCGACGTCGCCTACTCGCGGTTCGGCGTGATGTTCTTTCAGAGCGCCGTGCGCGCGCTGCGCAACGCGAATCACGCGCTCAAGCCGGGGGGCAAGCTGTGCTTGATCGTCTGGCGCAGCTTGGCCGAAAATCCGTGCTGGGGCGCCGCTAAGGAAATCGCGCTTCGTCACCTCCCGCCCCCTGGAGAGAACGCATCGACCTGCGGACCCGGCCCGTTTTCGATGGCGAACGAGGAAACCGACCGCGCCATGCTGGAGGCCGCGGGGTTCCCGGAGGTCGAGCTCTTCAAGCGCATCGATGCGGATGTGTGCATCGGACGCACCATCGAAGAAGCGATCGACTACCAGATACTGGTGGGTCCCTCCGGCGAGATCGTTCGCGAGGCCGGCGAGGAAGGACAGCGCAAGCTTCCGGACGTTCGACGGGATCTGCATGCGCTGCTCGAGCCCTATCTGCGCGCCGACGGCGTTTTCATGCCTTCGAGCACCTGGGCCATCATGGCGCGCAAGCCCGCGTAGCGATCCGAACGCCTCCGCCGGGCCGTACCGAACACGCGATTCGTGTCTGTCTTCTTTCGGTCATCGGCGCCGATTGCGCTTGACCGGACTAGAACCTGTTCTAAAATATAGTTAGTTTACATAAAGTAAAGTAACATCCGCCACGCGGATGTACGGAGGATCTCGTGGAAAGTAAGTGCCCCGTAAAATTTCACAATGTCGACTTCTGCGACCCCAAGACCCACGACAACCCGTACGAGATGTACGACCACTTCCTCGAGCACGAGCCGCTCTACTTCGACGAGGCGAACGGGGTTTGGGAAGTGTTCAGATACGACGACATCGTCGCCATCGAACGCGATACGGAAACCTTCATCAACGGTGAGGGCGTCCGTCCCAACATCCCGCCCGACCCGGCGATGATCTACCAAGACGGCGAGCAGCACAACAAGCAGCGTGCGCTTGTCTCGTCCGCATTCACACCGCGCCAGATGCGAAAGATGGAAAACCGCGTGCGCGTAATCGTCAAAGACCTGGTCGACCAGATGCTCGTGAAGGACGAGGTGGACATCGTCACCGATTTGGCTGCAGCGCTTCCCATGCGCCTCATCGCCGACATGCTGGCCATTCCCGAGGAGAAGCGGCCTGCAGTGCAGCAGTGGATCAACGGAATCATGATGGGCGGATGCGGCCCCGAATACGTCACCGACGAAGTGAACGAGTGCTTCGAGCACTTCGTCATGCATCACGAGGAGATGGTGCAGGACCGCCTGGCCGCCGGTTGTAAAGGAAGCGACATCCTGACCATCTGGATGAATGCCGAGATCAACGGCGAAAAGCTAGACGAGTCACAGTTGCTGTTCGAGCACGTGCTGCTCAACGTGGGCGGTGCGGAGACGACACGGAGCGCAATTGCCGGAGGTCTCGAGCGGCTTTCCAACGATTCGAGGCAGTACGACGCGCTCTACGAAGACCCGTCGCTCATCCCAAACGCAGTGGAGGAAATCATTCGTTGGGTCTGTCCGTTCGTGAACATGTATCGGACGGCGACGCGCGACTACGAGATGCATGGCAAGATCATCAAGGAAGGCCAGCAGGTGGGCCTCACCTATCCGGCCGCGAACCGCGACCCGCGCAAGTACAAGGACCCGCATACCTTCAACATCTTCCGTGACTTCACGCAAGAGGCGAAGCATCTGTCGTTCGGCCTCGGACCGCACTTCTGCCTCGGCGCTTCCCTGGCGCGCATGGAGATTCGCTTGTCGCTCGAGGAGATGACCCAACGGGTCAAGAGCATCCGGATCCCCAAGGGCAAGGAGCCCGAGTACGTGTCGTCCTCTTTCACGCGTGGTCTCAAGAGCTTCCCCGCGATCCTCGAGCCTCGGTGAGCGGGGAGCCGGGGTGTGCCAAAGCTTCCCAAAGGCTTGGCTCTCGGTGACGATGGGCTCGTTCGCTGCTGGTGGTGCAGCCGCACGCCGGAATACGAGGCCTATCACGATCGGGAGTGGGGCCGGCCGGTCCATGACGATCATCGCCTCTTTGAAAAAATCTGTCTCGAAGGGTTTCAATCGGGGCTCAGCTGGCTGACCATCTTGCGGAAGCGAGAGAGCTTCCGGAAGGCCTTCGCTGGGTTCGACTACCATCGTGTGGCCAGGTTCAACCGGCGCAGCGTCGAGCGGCTCTTGAAGGATACGAGCATCGTGCGGCACCGCGGCAAGATCGAATCGACGATCAACAATGCCAAGCGCGCGATCGAGATCGAAGACGAGCGAGGCTCGCTTTCGGCTTTCTTCTGGGAATACGTCCCTCCCGACAAGGAGCGGCCCACGAGGATGACGCATGCAACGCTGACGCGACTCTCCAGCACTCCCACCTCGACGGCGCTGAGCAAAGAGCTCAAGCGCCGAGGATGGACTTTCGTCGGTCCGACGACGGTCTATGCGTTCATGCAGGCGATGGGCTTGGTGAATGACCACCTAGAGGGTTGCTTCGCACGCGATCGGATCGCAAAACCATAGCGTGCCTTCACTAACCGACACGTACTACGGAAACGAGCTGCAAGCCTGGTTGATCGCACTCGGCGTGACCGTGGGCATCCTGATCGCGCTGCGGGTCGTCGAGCAGGTGCTGATCGTGCGCATCAGCAGCCTGACGACGAAAACGACTACCATCGCGGACGACCTCGTCGTCGGCGCGCTCCGCAAGACGAAGCTGCTCTATCTGACGATCGTCGCAGTTTTCGCCGGCTCGATGTCACTCAAGCTCGAAGCAAACGTGCGCGGCGTGCTCTGGAAGGTCGTGATCATCGCCACGCTGATTCAGGCTGGAATTTGGATCAGCAGGGCGCTTCAAATCTGGCTGGAGAACTACCGCAAGGAAGAGACAGACGGCGGCCAGCGGATGACGATGAACGCGCTGAGCTTCATCGGGCGGTTGGTTCTTTGGGCGACGATCCTCCTGCTCATCCTCGACAATCTCGGTGTCGACGTCACGGCGCTCGTCGCGGGCCTCGGCATCGGAGGTGTCGCCGTCGCCCTCGCCGTCCAGAACATTCTAGGCGACCTGTTCTCCTCACTTTCGATCGTGCTCGACAAGCCGTTCGTCATCGGCGACTTCATAATCGTCGGAGATCTGCTTGGCTCGGTCGAGCACATCGGCATCAAGACGACGCGGGTCCGCAGTCTCTCGGGCGAGCAACTCGTCTTCTCGAACACCGATCTGCTCACCAGCCGTATCCGCAACTTCGGACGGATGGCCGAGCGGCGCGTGGTGTTCAAGATCGGCGTCATCTATCGGACGCCGGCCGACAAGCTCGAAAAGATCCCGAGCATCATTCGCGAGGCCATCGAAGCACGGGAAAACACCCGGTTCGACCGATCTCATTTCGCTTCGTACGGCGACTTTTCACTCGATTTCGAAACCGTCTATTACGTGCTGAGCGCGGACTACAACCTCTACATGGACATTCAGCAGGCGATCAATCTCGCGATCTTCCGAAAGTTCGCCGAAGAGCAGATCGAGTTCGCCTACCCGACCCAAACGCTCTTCCTCGAGAAGGAATAGCGGCCCTGAGACGCCTCGAGCCTGGAAACCACCGGGGCATGCTGTTTTTCTGAAACACGCGGGGGTGATTGGCGTTAAGGCAGACGAGCCTTAGAAGGATTGATGCGATGAAGAGCTCTTCGAAGACCATGGGGGCGGCGATTGCGCTGATCGCGGCCATCGGAGTAGCCGTCGGGTTGGCCTCGACGCACGCCGATGAGCCCAAGCCCGACAAACCGGACGCGAAGGCAGCGCCCGAAGGCAAAAAGCTCGAGACCGCCATTTTCGCAGGGGGATGCTTTTGGTGCATGGAGCCGCCCTTCGAGAAGCTCGAAGGGGTCGTGCGCGTGACGTCCGGCTACACTGGAGGACCCGAAAAGAGCCCCTCGTACCAAGAGGTCAGCTCCGGCAACACCGGGCATGTCGAGGCCGTCCGCGTCGAGTACGACCCCAAAGCGGTCTCGTACGAGCACTTGCTCGAGGTGTTTTGGCGCCAGATCGACCCCACCGACGATGGGGGGCAGTTCGCCGACCGCGGAAAGCAATATCGCACCGCGATCTTCGTCGCCGGCCGTGAGCAGCGCGACCTCGCCGAGGCATCGAAGAAGAAGCTCGAAAAGGCCAAAATCTTCGACGAGCCCATCGTGACCGAGATCCGTCAAGCAACGCCGTTTTACCCTGCCGAAAAGTACCATCAGGACTACTACAAGAAGAATCCAGGGGACTACAAGCGCTACCGAATCGGCTCCGGCCGCGAGCGCTTTCTCGAGTCGGTTTGGGGCCACCGGCCGCTAGAGGCACCGAAGAAGCCCAAGGGGAGCAAGTCCATGTCCAATCAGAGCAAGCAATACGACCGTCCTTCCGAGGCCGAGCTTCGCAAGGAGCTGACGCCGCTCCAGTACAAAGTCACCCAGGAAGAGGGGACCGAGCCGCCGTTTCGCAACGAGTACTGGGACGACAAGAGAGAAGGGATCTACGTCGACATAGTCAGCGGCGAGCCCCTCTTCAGCTCGACCGACAAGTACGAAAGCGGCACCGGCTGGCCAAGCTTCACCAAGCCCATCGACGAGAGCAACATCACCGAGCACGTCGATCGCAAGCTTCTGATGCCGCGGACGGAGGTGCGCAGCAAGCACGGCGACAGCCATCTAGGCCACGTGTTCGACGACGGCCCCGCGCCCACCGGCCTTCGCTACTGCATCAACAGCGCTTCGCTCCGGTTCATCCCCAAAGAAGACCTCGCCAAGGAAGGCTATGGCGAGTACTTGTCGCTCTTCGAATAACCAGGATGAGCATCCGCGATCGCATCAGGCCGTGGGCCCAGGATTTCGCGATGCGAATGATGGACGACTTGCGGCCCGAGACGGTGGGACGTGCACACGGCGAGGTGCTCGAGATCGGCTTTGGGACGGGCCGGAATCTGCGCCACTATTCGAGCGAGGTGCGATCGGTGTGGGGAGTCGACCCCATGGTCACCCACGGGGTCGGCCCGGTCGAGCGGCGGATCGACGAAGCCCCCTTCCCAGTCGAAAGGACGAGCTTGCGCGCCGACCATCGGCTTCCGTTCGATGCAGGCCGTTTCGACTGCGTGGTCACCACCTGGACGCTCTGCTCGATCCCCGATGAACGGGCGGCTCTCGCCGAGATGCGCCGGGTGCTCAAGCCGGGCGGACGCTACCTGTTCATCGAGCACGGCCGCGCGCGCGTCGAGCGCATCGTTCGTTGGCAAGACCGGCTCAACCCGATTTGGAGCCGACTCGCCGAGGGATGCAACATCAACCGCCCGATCGACCGAACCGTCGAGCAGGCGGGTTTCGAGCTCACCTCGGTCGACGAGCTCGAAGGCAAGGGACCGCGGCTGGTTTCGCATTTGTATCGCGGCGTCGCAAGCCGGGTTTGACCCGGTCGAATCCCGTTTCGCCCGACGGGTGCTAGGCTTGCGGGCATGTCGGTGATCCGCAAAGGATTGTCCCTCGCCTGGGAAGCGCCTCAAACGGCGCTCGGCGCGGCCATGTTGGCCGCGGAAGCCGCCCGCAAGCGCATCGTGAAGATCGAGGTCGAGGACGGCCGGCTGGTCGTCGAATCGAAGGGGACGGGGATCTCGCTCGGGCACGTGGTTTTTTGGAGCCGGGAAAGCAGCCGCTGGCACGACCTCGACATGAGAAACCGCGCCCACGAGCTCGGCCACACCAAGCAGTCGCGGGTACTCGGCTGGCTCTACCTGCCCGTCGTCGGGTTGCCTTCGATCTCCCGCGCGGCCTATGCGCTGCTCTACCGGGAGCTGACCGGCAAACAATGGACCCGCTACTACGATGGGTACCCCGAGAAGTGGGCGGATCGACTGGGCGGTGTCAATCGACACGGAGGTCGAGCCTGATGGAGCTTGAGACCGTCGGAACCGAGTACCAGGGATTCATCTATCGCCGCCAGCCGCGCAACGTGTACTGGGAGACGACCATCTCGTGCGACCTCGCCTGCCAGCATTGCCGGGCGAGCGCCATCCCCCATCGGGACCCGGCCGAGCTCACCACGGAGCAGGGCAAAGCGCTCATGCGAAGTGTGGCCGAGCTCGGCAGCATGCTGGTGCTGACGGGCGGCGACCCACTCAAGCGACCGGACATCGCCGAGCTGATCGAGTACGGCCGCTCGTTGCCCATTCACGTGTCGATCACGCCGAGCACGACGCCCAAGCTGCAGCGGGATACCGTCCGGCGGTTCCGCGAGCTCGGCGTGAGCGCCATGGGCGTGAGCCTCGACGGGCCCACCGCGGCCATCCACGACGCATTTCGCAACGTCTCGGGGACTTTCGATTACTCGATGCGCGCGCTCGAGTGGGCGCGCGAGTACGACATCCCCGTGCAGGTAAACACCACCATCACCGCGAAAACGCTGCCCCACGTGCAAGCCATGTACGAGCTTTTGCGCGACCACGCCGCGCCACCGGTTCGCCGTTGGAGCCTCTTTTTGCTGGTTCCGGTCGGGCGCGGGACCCAGCTCGACACGCCGAGCGCGGAGGACGTGGAAAAGCTCTTCGAGTGGGTCTATTCGATCTCGGGCGAAGCGCCGTTTCGCGTGGGAACGACCGAGGCGCCGCACTATCGACGCTATTGGATCCAACGGAAGCTCGCCGAAGGCATGTCGCGCAAGGACATCCAGGCCCGCGCCCGGCAAATGGCTTTCGGCATCCGCGACGGCAACGGGGTCATCTTCATCTCGCATCGCGGCGAGGTCTATCCGGCCGGTTTCTTGCCCTACCCCCTGCTCGGGAACGTCAAAGACCGCCCCCTTCACGAGATCTACCGCGAGTCTGAAGCGCTTCACCAGATTCAAAATCCAGAGAGCTACAAGGGTCGCTGCGGCCGCTGCGAGTTCAAGTTCGTATGCGGCGGATCGAGAGCGCGCGCGTACGCGATGTTGGGTGACCCCCTCGAAGAGGACCCACTGTGCGCGTATCAGCCGGGCGGCGCCCGCTTCTGAGCGAGACGGTTACTTCTTCGGCAAACCGAGGCCGCGGTCGGCGATCAAGTTCATCAACAGGTTGTTGAACACGTAGACGGTCCCCTCGCGGAGCTTGCGCTCGACGTGGTATTCCGAGGCCAAGCCCCAGCCTCCAAACGTGGTCAAGGCGGCCCGCGTCGTCTCCCAGGCCGCCTCGGATGCCAGCACCTTGGCCATGGCGGAGCGGACGACCGCGTCTTGTCCTCCGTCGACCCGATCTAGCACGTCCCAGCGGATCATGTCGGCGGCTTCCACTCTGGCGTAGGCCTGAACCAGTGGGTATTGGATCCCTTGATTGACCCCGATCAACTGTCCGAAGGTCTTTCGGGTCTTGGCGTACTCGATGCTTTGATCGAGCAAAAAACGGGCGTTTCCGATCGCCTCCGAAGCCGCGAGCACCCGGCGAATCACGAAGCCTCTCATCAGACACGCAAGACCCGTTCCCGCTGGGCCGATTCGTCGGCTGTCCGGAACGCGGAGCTCATCGATGAACAAGCTCGAAGTCATGCGGTGCGCTACGAGGTCGATCGGGTGCATCTCCACTTGGTCGCCCACCTCGTCCAGATCGAGCAGGAACAGTGTGGTTCCTTCCTCGGCGCGCGCGAGCAAGATCATCAGCCGCGTGTGCTCGGCCAAAGAAATGAGCACCTTGTTCGCATTCAGCACCCACCCGTCGCCGTCGCGGCGAGCCGTGCTGGCGAGCTCGTCCATGTTGGCGCCGCTGTCCGGTTCCGTCGCGGCTACGGTGAGAAAACGAACGTCCCCCGATGCCACGCCGGGCAGGTATCGCTTCTTTTGCTCTTCGGTTCCATGGAGAACGAGCGTCCGGCAGATCGACATCTGCGCATTGACCGTCGCGGCGTCGCCCCCGGCGCGGTTGATCTCCTCGACCAGGACCGAGGCCACGCGCGCGCCTGCATCGGCGCCACCGTACGCCTCGGGTATAAACGTGCCGAAGTAGCCGGCCTCCCCAATCGCGTCGAAGAATGCCGTCGGAAACGTCCTGGCCGCATCCTGCTCACGCCAGTAGTCCGGGCCGAAGCGCTGGAGCGTGGGACCGAGAGCGGCGCGGACTTCGTCCGCCGCGGAATCTGGAGCACGTCCGGACGACATGGGCCGCACTTTGGCACCGGTTTTGGCCATCTTCCAGTCCGCAGATGCACGAAGCGCGCTCTCATGCTCCACTAGGCCCATGATGGTGATTCGAATGCTTTCCATTCCCGCAATGGCCCTCGCCCTGCTGTTCGCCATGGGTTGCAAGAGCAAGGGTCCGGTACCGAGCGAAGAGGCGGCATCGCCCGCGCCGCCCAAGGTGGGCTCGACCGAAACCGGCGGCGCACACCCGGCCGTCGGCACGCAAGATCCCCACGCAGGCGTCGTGCCGCCCCCCAGTCCGCATGCAATGGGCACGTTCGGTGAGCCCGATGACGCCGGGATGATCGACGTGGGCGCCATTGCCTTCAAGGTGCCCGACCAGTGGCGGGCGGAAGCCCCGAAGTCCTCGATGCGCCGTGCACAGCTCAGCGCAACGGGATCGGCGGGCCCGGCCGAGCTCATCGTCTACTACTTCGGCGAGCAGGGTGCGGGCTCGGCGCAAGCGAACATCGAGCGTTGGATCGGCCAGTTCAGCAATCCGGACGGCTCACCCATCTCCGACCCGAAACAGAGCTCGACCGAGGTGGCTGGATTGAGTGTCACCAGAGTCGAAGCGGCCGGCCTGTATTCCGGAGGGATGGGGCCGACAGGGCAAGCGCAACCCCCGCAAGCGGAGCAACGCCTCGTCGCGGCAATCGTCGAAACACCAGGCGGCCCATACTACTTCAAGTTTCTGGGACCGGACGCCACCGTCAAGGAAAACACGGCGGCCTTCGACTCGTTGCTCGGATCGATCGTCGTATCCCCTTGAAGCTCAGGCGAATCCCCATCATCTCACCGGGGCTTTCGCATCCGGGCCTTCCCGCATAAGGTTAAGCGGAGGCGCAAGTGAAAGCGCAAGAACAACGGAGCATGGTCAGGCCGACCGACCACAAACGCCGGTCCCGCTTCGTTCAGGTGCTTGCGTTCTCGCATTCGACGTCCGTGTCGCCGACTTGGCGGCGGACGATGACCATCTCCGTCTACTTCCTGATGTGGGTGCTGCTCACGGTGCTCGCCCCCGCGTGGATTCCGGTGGCGTTCGTGATCGGAGTCTTCCGCCAGTCTTCGTTCATCGTGCTGCGGCTTCTGGTGGTCTTTTGGACGTATTTCACGGTGGAGCTGATGGGGCTCGTCGCGGCGGGTACGATCTACCTGATTACCCCCCGCGATGTGGAGCGGCGCCGGGAGCTATTCTTTCATCTCTCGTGCTGGTGGGGCAGCACGCTCTTCGGGGCAGTTCGCCGCTTGCTTTCGCTCACGGTGTCCATCGAAGGCGAAGAGAAGATTCTGCCCGCGCCCGTTTTGGTGTTCATTCGGCACGCGAGCATCATCGACACGGCCGTGCCGATCACGTTCATATCCAAGCCCCATGGTCTGCAGCTTCGCTATGTCTTCAAGCGCGAGCTGCTCGTCGACCCATGCGTGGACGTCGCGGGGCACGTTTGGCCCAACTACTTCATCGATCGGGGAGGCAGCACGGAGGAGGAGCTCAAGGGTGTCCGTCAGCTCGCCGAGGATCTCGATTCCCAGGGCGTGCTTCTCTATCCCGAGGGAACTCGGTTCACGGAGCGCAAAAAGAAGATCGCCCTCGAACAACTGCGAAAGCACCATCCCGAGCTGGTGCCCATCGCGGAGTCTTACACGCATTGCCTCCCCCCCAAGCCCGGCGGCGCACTCACCCTCCTCGACGCCGCCCCCGACACCGACGTGCTCATCGTGGCGCACCGCGGTCTCGAGGGCTTGGCGGAGATCGCCGATTTGTGGGGCGGCACGGTGGTGGGCAAGGCCGTCGAGATCCAAATCTGGCGCGTCCCCGCACATGACATCCCCGAGGGACACGACGCGCGGCGACGATGGTTGTTCGACTGGTGGAAGCGCGTCGACGACTTCGTGAGCGCGCGTTCCTGAGCCACGGCGCTCCTCGCTGTCAACGGTTGCGCCGGCGGCGGGGCCGCGCTTTCTGGTCGCCGTCGCCGAGATACCGATCCTCGGCAATCCCGTATGCGTCGAGGATCTCCAAATGGGCTTTGCGCGCCGCCTGGCGATCGAGCGTGATCAAATGGCCGTCTTCCATGACCACGCGAAGCCAGCGCCCCTCGGCGCGGTCGATGATCTCGGCAAGATGCTTCATGTCGCGCGGGACGACGCCGTTTACCAGGCTCACCACCTCGTCTTCCCAACTTTGGTAGCCGCGATTGACCGGATGGGGCAGCACCCTCTGCATCAGGATCACCTCCCGGCGCTCCTCGGTCACGTCGTGGTTCCAAGGAATGCTCAGCAGATTGGGCGGGGCGTCCTCGAAGTACTCCAGGTAGTCGCGGCTTAGCGGTTGAAAGACGAGACCTCCGAACACCAGGTACCGCGGCCTTTCCGTGATGCGGCGGCCCGGAACGAGCGGTTGGTGCGGCGAGAGCTCGATGCTTCGAATCATTTGCTTGCCCTCGCGGAGGATCCGGACGTCGATGCGGTCGCCCATCTGGCGGCTCTGCGGGATCATCGAGTAGTGGACCCTTCCGATGCCCGGCCAGGCGACGGTCAGGTCGTTGGCGATGACGTGTCCCTCGATTTCCACCAACACGTCCCGCGGCCTCAGGACACCATGAGCGGGGCCGCCGTAGTCGATGCGTAGGACCAGCGCGCCGGTCTGCCCCGGTCCCATGCCCGAAGCCAGGCGCTGTGCCGCGCTTTCCATGTCTTGGGCACGGATTCCAAGCTGTGGAAAGCCGTCGTACCGACCATCGCGCACGTCGTCGAGGAAGTGGCGAACGACGGGCGCCGGGATCATGTAGCCGACGTTTTCCGCGCCTTCGAGGGTTTGCATGGCAATGCCGACGATCGAATCGCGGCTGATCACCGGGCCCCCGCTGTTTCCGGAGTTGATCGCGGCGTCGATCTGCGCGGACAGCAAACGTTGCCCGGTTTGCGCGTAGGGGCCGACTTCGATGCGGGACACGATGCCCGATGTAATGGAAAGCGTGGTCCCTCCCTCGGGGAAACCCCAGACCTCGACCTTCTGCAAGAGCTTGGGCATTTCTCCGATGGGGATGGGTTGGACATCGCGAAACACGCGCCGGTCATCGACGGCAAGCAGCGCGAGATCAGCATCGTGGCTGATGAAGGTGACGGTCGCGGGAAAGGTCTCGCTGCCATCGGCGCGCTTCACCTCGATTCCGACGGCGTCCTCGACGACGTGGGCATTGGTCAGGATGCGTCCGCCGTCGATGATGACGCCCGAGCCGCTAAACGGCTCCGTGCCCAAGGTCTGCCAAGGAAGCGCAAGATCGGGGGGATCGGAGTAGACGAAGACCTGCACGACGCACGAGGCGATCGATGGGTCTCGGGCATCGACGGTCGTCGGCGCGCCCATGGCGACGGCCAAGCCCAGCACAGCGCCGACCAAAGAAGTCCTCAGATTCATGGCGCCGGAGTCTTTGCGGCGGCATCCGCCGAGGTCAAGCTCAATGCGACCCGAAGGCCGCAGAGAAGATCACCGGTTGAAGGTCTGCGGTCGCAGTCATCTCCCTCGGTCCGAGATCCGAGCTCATCCCGACGACGATCAACAATAAGAGCAAAAGCACGTACCGCATATCCACCCCCTTCGTGGTGCCTGCACGGCTCGATCGGTATTGACATTTTCTCATTTTCTCGGGCCAGCGTAAAGGAATCGAATCCCCACTGAATTGCAGGGAGGAATCATGGTAGAGGCAGCCGATGCGCATCGATACGTTCAGCAGCGAGAACAACGACTGGGCCAAGTTGGCGGAGGCCGGCCGCCGTGCGGAAGCCTGCGGCTTCGATGGATTCGCCGTCCCCGAGATCACGGCCGACCCCCTGCTCAATGCGGCCATGGTCGCACGAGCCACCGAGCGGATTCAGGCACGGACCGCCATCGTAGTGGCCTTCCCACGAAGCCCCATGGTGCTCGCCGAGCAGGCATGGTCGATCCAAGTGAATTCCAAGGGACGCTTTGCGCTCGGCTTGGGCACACAAGTCAGGGCGCACAACGAGCGTAGATTCAGCACGCCCTGGAAGGCACCCCGTAGCCGCATGGTCGAATACGTGGAGGCCCTCCGCGCAATCTGGCGATGCTGGGAGCTCGGGGAGCGCCTGGACTACCGGGGCGAGCACTACCAGCTCACGTTGATGACGCCCGAGTTTACGCCGCCCAAGTCGAACCTGTCGATGGTGCCGATCTACTTGGCAGCCGTCCGCCCCAAGATGATCGAGTCGGCTGCGGCCGTGGCCGATGGGCTTCGGCTGCATTTCTTTTGCACCAAGAAGTACCTCCAGGAAGTGATCTGGCCTGCGATCGAACGCGGGCTCGATTCTGTGGGACGTCCCCGCAGCGAGCTCGAAGTATGCGGCGGTGGCTTCATCATGACCGGCCCCGACGAAGCGACCGTGATGAAGAATCGCGAATGGGTGCGTTACCGCGTTGCGTTCTACGGATCGACCCCGGCCTATCTGCCGGTGATGTCGCTTCACGGATGGGACGACCTGGCGAGCAAGCTCAATCACATGTCGAAGACCGGTCAGTGGAAGCAGATGGCGGCTGAGGTGCCCGACGAGGTCGTCGACGAATTCGGCGTGTTTGCCACCTATGACGAGCTGCCCAAGGCCATCGAAGCCCGGTTCGGAGGAATCTCCGACACCGTGGAATTCGGCTTCGAGCCCGACACCGATCCCGAGCTCGCCCGAGACGTCATCGCCCGCGTGCACGGGATCGAAAGCCGATTCGAAAAGGCGGCCGATCGCTACGCCTAGGCGATCTTTTTGCTCAGCACGAGCAGCGCGGTTTCGGCTGCCAGGTTGGGATCCTCGTCCTTACCGATGACCCGGCCGCGGGTGTCGTCGTAGTAGCGAGCCTCCTCGACGGTCACGCCCATCTTCTCGCAGAGGTCGAGCATGTCTTGAATCGAAGGGAACCGGCGATTGGGCGTATCGTACCACTCGTGCGAGTACGGCCCGGGCGCCTTGGGTGCGCGCCCTTCCAGGCTGAACATCTCGCGCAGCGTTCGGTGAGCGAAATTGGTGAAGCCCACGATGGCGCGGCGGCCCACGCGCAACGCTTCGCTGAGCAAGTGCTCGACGTTCGGAACCTCCTGCAAGGTGGAAGAGAGAACGACGTAGTCGAAGCGATTGTCGTCGAACTCCGGCAAGCCAACGTTCAAGTCGTAGTCGATGGCCTCGACGCCGTGCTGCATGGTCGCTGCAATCGACGCAGTGCTCACTTCGACGCCGCACAAGAGCGGCGCGCCGCGCTCCCGGAGTCGCGCAAGCAAATCACCTTCGCCACAACCGAGGTCGAGCACCGAGCTTCCTGGTGGGATGAGCTCGAGAATTCGATCATCCTCAGCGCTCTCGCGAGGCGGACGCGGCGCACGTGCGCCGAGCTTGGCCGCGACCAGCGGGCCGAATGCTTCGATTGGACTTGGCAAGAGGAAGCTGTCGTGCCCTCCGTCGGTCTCGACCTCGCAGTAGGATACCGGCTGCCCCAGCCTGGTCATCAGAGCCACGAGCTCGCGAGACTGGCTGGGGGGAAAGAGCCAATCGCTCGAAAAAGAAAGCACCAGCCAATCGCATTCGGCTGCCCGCAGGGTTTCGAGACGCTTCTCGCGGGTGTCGCCCATGTCGAAGTTGTCCATGGCCAGCGTGATGGTGATGTATGAATTCGCGTCGAAGCGTCCGACGAATTGCTCCCCCTGGTATGCGAGGTACGAGCCCACCGAGAAGCGCTTTTCGAAGTCGGTCACGATGTCGCGCGGCGCATGGCGGTCGAGGTCGAACTTCCGTGTCATCGCTTCGGACGACAGGTACGTGATGTGCCCGAGCATGCGGGCGAGCGCGAGGCCGGTCTGCGGAAACTCGCCCGTGTCGTAGTACTGACCGCCATGGAAGTGCGGGTCGCTTTGGATGGCATTGCGGCCGACGACATCGAACGCGATGGCCTGCGCAGTGAGACGGGCCGACGCCGCAATGACGACGGCGGTTTGTACGTAGTCGGGATATCGAGTCGCCCAACTCAGCGTCTGATGCCCTCCGAGCGAGCCGCCGATCACCGCCCTGAGACGGCGAATGCCGAGCCGATCGACCAGGCGCTTTTGGACGTCGACCATGTCCTCGACCGTCACCAGAGGAAAATCGCTTCCGTAGGGAATGCCGGTGGCCGGGTTGATGGTGGCGGGGCCGGTCGTGCCGCGGCATCCCCCGAGCACGTTCGAGCAGATCACGAACAGGCGGTCGGTGTCGACCGCCTTGCCGGGACCCACCAGCGCTTCCCACCAGCCCGGATCGTCCTCGTCGTCGTGGGGCGCGAGGTGCGAGTCACCGGTGATCGCGTGACAGATGAGTACCGCATTGCTGCGCTCCCCGTCGAGCGTGCCGTACGTCTCGTACGCCACCTCGATGCTCGGGAGCGTCTCGCCGAGGTGGAGCTCCATCGGCGTCGGAAAGACGGCCGTCTGCACGTGACGAAGCGGCTTTCCGCTACGGACGGAATCGGTGCTTTCGAAGTCTGCGACCACTGGCGTCGTCAGCCTACCTCGTGGCGGCTGTGAGGGCTTGGTCGACATCCGCAATGATGTCTTCGACGTCTTCCAGACCGACCGAGATGCGAACGTACTCCGGTACCACGCCGGTCTGCTGCTGCTCCTTCGGGCTCAGCTGCTGGTGCGTCGTCGACGCCGGATGAATGACCAGCGTCTTGGCGTCCCCGATGTTGGCGAGGTGTGAGCAGAGCTTCACCGAGTTGATGAACTTCTTGCCCGCTTCCATGCCGCCCTTGATCCCAAAACCGAGGATCGCGCCCTTGCCTTGCGGCAAGTAGTGATTCGCCCGCTCGTGATCGGGATGCGAGGGAAGGCCCGGGTAGTTCACCCACGCCACCGAATCGTGATTGTCGAGATACTCGGCCACCACCTGCGCGTTCTCGCAATGCCGGGGCATGCGAAGGTGCAGAGTTTCGAGGCCCTGCAAGAACAAGAAGGCCGCGAACGGGCTCATGGCTGCGCCCGTGTCCCGGAGCCAGTGGGTGCGAATCTGCACGTTGTAGACGATGTTCCCCATGGGAGCAAGGGCGTCCGCCAGCACCGCCCCGTGGTAGTTCGGCGAAGGACCGCAGAATTCGGGCCACTTTTCGCGGTTGTCGGTCCATTGAAACTTGCCCGAATCGACGATGACGCCGCCGATGTGCGTCCCGTGGCCGCCGATGAACTTCGTCGTCGAGTAGACGGCGATGTCGATGCCGTGCTCGAAAGGACGGAAGAGGTACGGTGTCATCACGGTGTTGTCGCAGATCACCGGGAGGGGGCCGTACGGAGCGCTGTGCGCGGCATCGGCAATCGCCTTGAAGTCCGGGACGTCGTTTTTGGGGTTGCCAAGCGATTCGATGTACACGAGCCGCGTGTTTTCATCGATGAGGCCGTGAATCTCTTCGGGGCGGCCCGGATCGAAAAAGCGAACCTCGACGCCGAGGTTCTTGAAGGTGTTGTTGAACAAGGTCCAGGTGCCGCCGTAGAGGCTCGTCGCCGAGACGAAATTCTGGCCCGAATGGCACAGCGTCAGAATCGCGGCATTGATGGCCGACTGGCCCGAGGCGAATCCGAGGCCCGTCACGCCACCATCGAGCGCTGCCAGGCGCTTCTCGAGGACGTCGACCGTGGGGTTCATCAGGCGCGAGTAGATGTTTCCAAACTCGGACAAGCTGAAGAGCGACGCCGCGTGCTCGGTGTCCTTGAACACGTAGGACGTCGTCGCATAGATGGGGACGGCGCGTGATTGGGTGGTGGGATCGGGCTCCTGTCCCGCATGAAGCGCAAGGGTGCCAAGTCCGTAACTCTGCTCAGTCATCGCAATTACCTCGCTATGAAAAGAGGCGCCCTGCCCCTCTTCTTTTCCAGGGGGCCGGAGCATAGCCCGTTAGCGGGGCGGATACGACCGGGTTTTGTCAGCTGGCGCGGCAGCGATCGCAGATCCCGCATTCGGGCGGGTCCGGCTCGCCGAAGTAGCGCCGAATGAAGCGGCTCCGGCATTCTTCGCTCTCAGCGTATTCTGCAATGGCTTCGAGGCGCCGTGCGTCCTGCACCCGTAGCGTTTCGAGACGGGCCGCCAGGTCCCGGGCTCCTGCGGCGATCTGAGGCGGGGGCACGCGTCCCGTGTACTGACCTCGCTCGGCCATCTCGAGAAGCCCGAGCTCCTCGAGCTGCGCCAGGACCGACCTGCCCACGGTCAGCGGCACCTGCGCCGACAAGGCGAGATCCTTCGGCTTCACGGGCTTGTCTTCCCCGACCCAAGCGAGTAGCGCATCGACGGTGCGGCGCACCTGAGCGGGGCTCGCCCGGCCTTGCTTTTGCAAGTGCTCCTGAATGCGAAGGTCATCCGGGTCGAACAGGAGAATGCAATCGGAGCGCTTGCCATCGCGCCCGGCTCGCCCTGCCTCTTGGACGTACTGCTCGAGCGACCCGGGAACCTGATAGTGCACGATGTAGCGAATGTCCGGCTTGTCGATGCCCATGCCAAAGGCGCTGGTGGCGACCATCACGATGCGGCGGTCCGCCTTCATGAACTTGCGCTGCGAGGATGCGCGCTCGGTAGCTTTCATCTTTCCGTGATATCGCGCCGAGGGGATCCGGGCGCGCGCCAAGGCGCCGGCGACCTGGTCGACGGCCTTGGTGGTCGAGCAATAGAGGATGCCAGGGCGGCGCAGGCGCCGGATCAGATGCGCCGCCGTCGTGATCTTTTCATCACCACGCACGAGACGGACGGAGAGCCGAAGATTCGACCGATACGGCGGGGCGACGACTTCGGAGGGCTCGCTCATCTCCAAGCGCTCCACGATGTCCTCGCGCACGCGCGGCGTGGCCGTCGCGGTCAGGGCCAGCATGACGGCCTCGCCAAGCACGCGCCGAAGCGCCCCGAGCCTCAAATACGATGGTCGAAAGTCGTGCCCCCACTCGGAGATGCAGTGCGCTTCATCGATGCACAAAAGCGCAGGCCTCACCTCGGCAAACGTGTCGGCAAGCGACTCGAGGGACTCAGGCGTGGTGAGGATGATCAGCGACCCGCCCTTGGCTACGCGGGCCAACACCTGACGTCGCGTCGTCGCGCGAAGCGTGCTGTCGATGCGAACCACCGGTACACCTCGTTGACGGAGCTTTCGCTCTTGGTCGCGCATGAGCGAGATCAAAGGCGAGATCACGATGGTCGGCCGATCGAGCAGAAGGGCAGGCACCTGATAGATCAGCGATTTGCCGTATCCGGTCGGCAAGACCACCAGTGTGTCGCGGCCGACGAGCACCGACTCGATGGCCTCGGCTTGCTCAGGATGCAGCTTCCGAACCCCGAAACGATCGCCAGCCACCTTCCGAGCTTTCTCGAGCGCCGGGTTCCGTTCCCTCGGACGCCGGCGTCTGGACCTCCCCCGCTTGGCCATGGCCGCACGATGGCACAGACCCCATCACGCGTCAGCGTGTAATCCGCCTCACAAGCATGAGCGCAAGCTGAGCATGGGCGTTTTGCATTTGCCAGAATCTCAGAGGAGGCGGGGAACATCCATGGATGCAGCAGGGCACGATTCACTGGCGGACCAGCTCTTGGAGCTGCACTCGTTGCAGCAAGCACGAGTCGCGGCCGAAGAAGAGGCGCGACTCAAGACGGCAGAAGAGGCGCGGCGTAGAGAGGAAGCGGCGGCTCAACGGCGCCGCGAAGAAGAGCAAGCGCGGCTGAAGGCCGAAAAGGAAACCCGGATAGCCGAAGAGCGCGCGCGCCGAGGGGAAGAAGAGCGCCGGTTTCGCGAAGCGCGGGAAGCCGAGCTCCGCGTGCGGCTCGAAGAAGAGGCCAAGGCGCGCGCTGCCGAGCAGCAACGTCTGCTCGCGCACGAGAAGGAAATTGCTGCGATCACGGCGGTCGAAAAGAACAGGGTCCGAACGCGCCGCATGGCGATGGGCGGCATCGCATTCATGGTCGTGGCTGCGCTCGGAAGCTACGCGTTCGTGGTGAGGCCCGCATTGGAGCGCCGGGCGCTCGAAGCGGAGCTCGCGATTCAGGAACAGCGCCGTGCCGCGATGGAAAAGGAGCGCGCTGAAGCCGAGCTGCACGCGGAAAGAGAGCGGGCGCAAGAGGCAGAGCTCGAGAAGCAAGAGCTCGCAGATCGCCTCGAAAAGCGTCAGCAGGCCAAGCAGAAAGCGGCCGAGGCCGCAGCGGCGAGCAGCCACAAGCCGAAGCCGCGCCAAGAGAAAAAGCCCGGTTGCGCGCCGGATGATCCACTTTGCGGTCTCCCGCTCGATTGACGCCTGGGGCTATCGACTGAGGTATTCGGCCGACTGTGCTCGGAGCCTCGGCGGCATGGCACGGTCTCGCGGGCGGAGTCGCGCTATCTTCGGCTCATGTCTTGTTCGCACCGCGGGGTGATCCACGTGGCCGGCATCATCGATGCCGAAGAGGCCCGGTTGCTGATCGAGTGCGGGGTCGAGTTTCTAGGCTTCCCGCTGGTGCTCGGGCACCACGAGGAAGATCTGAGCGAAGAGGCTGCGGCTGCCATCGTGGACGAGCTCCGCGACGAAGCCACGTTCTTCTTGATCACGTATCTCGATGACGCCGATCGCATCGTAGCGCTTTGCCGGCGCCTCGGCGTGTCGACGGCGCAGCTACACGGGCCGATCGCGCTCGAAGAGGTGCAGAAGCTCCGTGCCTCTCGGCCGTCGCTCCGGATCATCAAGAGTCTCATCGTACGCAAAGACGACGCCGCGGGGCTTTTGGATGAGATAGATCGCTTTGCGCCTTTCGTCGACGCCTTCATCACCGACACCTGCGACCCCCAAACCGGCGCGATCGGCGCGACCGGAAAGACGCACGACTGGGACGTCAGCCGCAAGCTGGCTTTAAAATCGCCGAAGCCTTTGATCCTGGCGGGCGGACTGCATCCCGACAACGTCGCCGAGGCGATCCAGAAAGTGCGGCCCACGGGCGTCGACGTCCACACCGGTGTAGAGGGGCCGGACGGACGCAAGGATCGCGCAAAGGTCGAGCGGTTCTTACGGGAAGCCCGCCGCGGTTTCGCCCAAATCGCTGGCGCGGTCACTTCAGCGTGATGACGAAGTCGCCGGGATTGCCAAGCGGCGGGCCGGTCAAGACCGAATCCCACTGGGTCTCTCCGAGCACGTGGCGACGGCCGAAAGCCAAGACATAAGCGGCGAGGACCGGAACCGCTTCTCGCGTGTCGATGAACTCCGGGGTGCAGCCGTCTTGGTCGGCGTCATCGATGAAGATGCCGAGAATCGCCCGGTCGAGATCATGACACACGGTGATGAAGCTGTAGTGGGCACCGAGGGGCATTTCGACCCATACGTCTTGAGAACCGTCGATGCCGGCCCACGCCGGCTCGGCCGACTCCTCCTGGGTGGTGGTCCGGTCGAGGCGCCCCGTCATGAGCATGCTCGGTAGGTCGATCCCCGCCAGCTCGCTCTCGGGGATTTCGAGCAGAGCCGGCGCTTGTGGCGCGAGAGCGACGATGCGTGGATCGCCAAAGCCACTACGAAAGGCTGCCTCGACATCGGGATCCGCTAGCACGTCGCAAGAAGGGTCGTCCGAGACTCCATCGCAGCCCGCGTTGATCGCATCGAAATCGACGACTGCTCCACCTGCGACGAACGTCGTATATCCCCCGAAGCTGTGGCCGAAGAGAAAGACCGCGGAAGTATCCGCCTTGTCCTCCAGGTCGTCCCCGTTCAAACCCGATTCGAATTCGTCGATGATTGCGGTGATGTCATTGGGGCGATCGAGGGCAGCCCGCGTGAGCGGGTCGCCCATCTGAGCGGCCAGATCCAGGGCTGTGTTCCCCGTGTGGTTGGGTGCCACGAGCACCCAGCCGTGGGATGCCATCAGCTCGCCGTAGGGATAGGCGAGGAGCCCCTCGCCGCCATTGCCGTGAGAGTAAATCACGAAAGGTAAACCGCCCTCGCCGGTTACCGGAGGCGAATCGAGCGCGAAATCGGAGGGTAGATCGATGACACCCGCCACCGAGTACTGCGCAGGCGGCGCCCCCGAATCGGACTGCGCGGGATACCAGACGCGCAGCACGAGATCGCGCGACTCGGTAGATGCCACGGCGTCATAGGTGATGGTCATCTCGCGATAGCCGACCTCGTACGGGCCCTGCTCGAAGAGCTCATCCGGGTTTGCGACCACCTCGGACCCCGAGTCGTCGCCGCATCCGATGACGGAAGTGAAGAGGATTGCAGCCGCGCCAGCGACCACGCCCAACGAAGAAAGCTTTCGCATGCGGCGCCGATGATAATCGGATCGGTTCGCCGGGGCGAGAACGAATGCGCCCGAGTCTAGTCGCCCAAAAAGCGGCGAACTTCCTCGAGAAATTTGGGCCAGGCGGGCTCGTCTTCGGTCAGAAGGTGGTTGTTGCTCTCGAGGGTGACGAAACGGGCATCGGGAATGCCCGCGGCGAGCGCGAGGCCCCGCTCGTATTCGACGGCGGCATCGCCCCTCGAATGCATGACCAGCGTGGGAGCTTTGATCTTCGGAAGCAGCGGGCGAACGTCGATGTCTCCGGCCGCCGCGCGAAGGCGAAGCGCGTTGTCGGGCGAGGCCGTCATGCGCTGCAGGTCGTTCATCCACTTCATGTGCTCGGGCGTGGTGTTCGGAATGAACGTGCTGGTGAAGAGCTGGCGGAACGCGGGATTGTCAGCGCCCCAGCTCGCCCGCATCAGGGTCCGCATGGCGAGCTCGTTTTCGCGGCGCCGCTCGCTTGCTTCAACCATACGCCCCGTTGCGAAGCCCCCGACCAAAAGGAGATGGCTCACGCGTTCGGGGTGGAGCGCCGCGTAGGCCGCCGATATCGATGCGCCTTTGCTGATGCCGAGCAAGGCGAAACGCTCGAGCTTCGCCGCATCGACCACGCGCTCCAGATCCTTCAAGAACGCGTCGAACGAGATGTCCTCGACGTCCCAGTCCGAAAGTCCGTTGCCGCGGTCGTCGTAGCGCACCAGCAGGTGATCGCGGCTGAGCTCGGTGAACACGTGTCGCCACACCGGGCTCTCCCAGTCGAACTCCAGGTGGGTCAGCCAGTTGGCAGCTTTGACGATTGGCAGTCCCTCTCCGACCGTCGCATAGGCGATGCGGGTGCCATCGAAGGAATTGCAGAAGCGAATTTCCTGGCGGAGCTCCTTGGCGCGAGGTGACTGCAAGCGCGGCTTGGGGTCGCTGAGCATGGCGCGTTTGGCCTCGACCAGCGCGCTGTCGTCGATGCCACGTTCCGCAAGCGCCCTGCGGCCCACCTCGATTTGTTGCTCCGCTTCGCGCCGCCTCCCGGTACGCTCGAGCAGCTCGAGCAATTGCAGCCATCGAGGGGCCTCAGCGGGCTCGAGGAGAACCAAGTCACGCGCAAAGGGTAGCGCGCGCTCGGGCTCATCACGGAGTCGGCGGACGGCCTCGTTCAAGACGCGGATTCGAAGCTGGCGGCAATCTCCACGCGTCGCGGTGAGCCAGGCTTGAAATTCTTCGAAGTCGGGCATCTCGAGGCCCTCGAGAAAATCTCCCATGAAGAGCTCGGCGAGCGCGCGGACCGACTCGCGGTCGAGGGTCTCGAGGCCTGCCTTGGCCGCGCGCACTCGATGAAGGTCGACCTCGACATCGCTCAGGTCGAGGCGCACGGTCTCGCGATCCGCGACGACACGAGCCCGCCCCGGCTCGTCGATCAGCCCGCGAAGCTTGCTCAAGCACCATCGAAGGCCGCCGCGCGGATCGTCGGCTACGTCCCAAAACAGGTTGGTGAGCTGCTGGCGCCGGTGCTCCCGGCCAGTGGTCGCCAAGTAGCCGAGCAACGCGCGCGCCTTCTTCGAAGGCGGCAGATCGAGCGCCTCGCCGTTGCGCTCGAGCCGCAAGGGGCCGAGCAGGCGCAGTGTCAATCGAGACTCGGTCAACGCACCACCATCAGACGAATTGGCCCGAAAGTGTTTCATGGAATGGGTCACCACACCAGGAAGGCCTGAAATTCCGCCTCCGGCACGCCTTCTGCCGCTTTCCACGCCCTCTCACACGCTCCCTCACACGGCCCGTTCGTAGGTTCTTCGTGTTGGCGCAAGCCAGGAAGGAAGGAAGCCATGATTACAGAGATGAGGGACATTCACTTCGCGAGCTACACGGAGGCAGCCGCGAGCCATTTCAGATTCTCTTCGCCCGCTCTTCAGCTGAGCAAGGTCGAGACGCTCGTCGGCAGCGTGTTTGCATTCTTCTTCGGGCCGGGGTCCCCATCTGGGGTCATCCCCACGGCGACTGTGGGTTTGGAGCGCGGCACGTTACGGTCGGCCCTTCCACTCAACGAAAGGAGCTCGCTATGAACGCGCGGGTCGTCACCATGAATGGCGGTGCGAAAACGATCGCCGAGGACCAGCTCGTCGCACTAGAGACCGCGCTGCGCGGTGATCTGTTGCGACCGGAATCGAAGGGGTACGACGAAGCGCGCACCCTATGGAACGCCATGATCGACCGCAAGCCCGCGTTGATCGCGCGCTGCGCGGGCGCGGCCGATGTCATTCGGGCAGTCCGTTTCGTGGCCGAGCACGAGCTGCTTCTCGCCGTCCGCGGCGCCGGGCACAACATCGCTGGTAAAGGATGTTGCGACGGCGGTTTCTTGATCGACTTGTCGGGGATGCGTGCGGTGCACGTGGATCCCAAGAATAAGATTGCGCATGTCGAGCCCGGCGCCACGCTGGGAGACCTCGACGACGAAACGCAAGTCTATGGGCTGGCCACGCCCGTCGGGATCAACTCGACCACGGGGATCGCTGGCCTCACCCTGGGCGGCGGTTTCGGATGGCTCAGCCGCAAGCACGGACTGACCATCGACAACCTTCGCTCGGCCAAGGTCGTCACGGCCAAGGGTGAGATGGTGACGGCAAGCGAGGACGAGAACGCGGACCTCTTTTGGGGAATCCGCGGCGGCGGCGGCAATTTCGGTGTCGTCACCTCGTTCGAATTCGACCTGCACGAAGTAGGTCCCGAGGTGCTCTCCGGCCTCATCGTGCACCCCTACGCGGATGCGCCGGAAGTCATCCGGGCCTATCGCGAATTCGCCTCGGACCTACCGAGAGACCTCAACGTCTGGCTGGTCATGCGAAAAGCGCCACCGCTTCCCTTCTTGCCCGAAGAAGTCCACGGCAAGGAGGTGGTCATCCTCGCCGCCTTCTACGCGGGCGACATGAAGGAAGGCGAGCGCCTGCTGCGGCCTCTGCGAAAGATCGGAAACCCCATCGCGGATGTCATCGGGCCGCATCCGTTCACCGGGTGGCAGGCGGCGTTTGATCCGCTGCTGACGCCAGGAGCGCGGAACTACTGGAAGTCGCACAACTTTACCGAGCTCTCGGACGGCTTGGTCGACACGGCGCTCGACTACCTCGGCCGCCTGCCGTCCGATCAAACCGAGATCTTCTTCGGGCGCCTCGGCGGCGCGGTCAACGAGGTCGCGCCCGATGCCACGGCGTATCCCCATCGCGATGCCGAATACGTGATGAACGTCCATGCGCGCTGGGAAGACGCCAGCGATGACAGCAAGTGCATCAAGTGGTCACGCGACTACTTCGAAGCCACTGCGCCGTACGCCACGGGCGGCGTCTACGTGAACTTCGTCCCCGAAGGCGAAGCACCCATCGAGGCCGCCTACGGCCCCAACTACGATCGGCTGCTCGCGCTCAAGCGCAAGTACGACCCGAGCAACCTGTTCCGGCTCAATCAGAACATCGCACCTTGAGGCGGCTTTCGTGAGTATGACGATACCCGTATGGGTCCTGCTCGCATTCGCGGGCTGGACCCTCCTCATCTTGTCACTCACCGTGGGTGTCTATCGCTGGGGGCGCATCTTGACTGGCCGGTCCGAGATTCGAGAGTTCGATGGTGCGAATCTCGAAGGGACGAACTTCTACCGGCGCGCCATGCGCGCCCACGTCAACTGCATCGAGAACCTTCCAGTTTACGGCGCGATCGTGCTCGTGGCGGTCATCGCCCAGGTCGACAACCGGGCGATGGATGTGCTGGCGCTGACGCTGATCGGCGCACGCATCGTCCATTCGACCGTTCATGTGTCGTTCACGCAGACGAACTTCGTCGCCAGCCTGCGCTGGACGTTCTTCTTCATCCAGTTCCTCTGTATGATCGCGATGGGCATCATCGTGGCGCTGGCCGCGTGGAACGCGTGAACGGGTCGACAACACGTGGCAAGAGCCTTGGCGATGGAACAACGAGAGCTCACCATCCACGGCAAGCGCCTCACGTATCAGACCGCGGGTAAGGGCCGACCGGTGGTGCTCTTGATTCACGGCATGGCCGGTAGCGCGGCGACTTGGAAGCAGGTCATGCCCGGGCTGGGCGAGCACTTCACGGTGCTGGCGCCCGATCTCTTGGGCCATGGCGAGTCGGACAAGGCCAAGGGCGACTATTCCCTGGGCGCGATGGCTTCGACGCTTCGTGATCTGATCGTCGCGCTTGGATACAAGCGGGCCACCGTGGTCGGGCAGTCGTATGGCGGCGGCATTGCGATGCAGTTCGCGTACCAGTACCCGGAACGCTGCGAGCGGTTGGTGTTGGTGGATTCGGGGGGGCTCGGTTCCGAGGTGACCCCGCTTCTGCGAATGCTCACGCTACCGGGCTCCGAAGCCGTGCTCCTCGTGGCATGCGCGCCGCCGGTCCGGCGCATCGTCGAAGTGATTGGTCGGCTCGCGCTCCGTAATAAGATTCAGGACGCACCCGTCATACCCGAGCTTTGGCGAAGCTACTCCTCGCTTGGCGACGTCGAGGCCCGTCGCGCGTTCCTCCGCACGCTACGCGAGGTGATCGACCCACGCGGCCAGTCGGTGAGCGCAAACGACAAGCTCTACCTCGCCGCGGGCTTGCCGACGCTCATCATCTGGGGCGCCGAAGATCGCATCATTCCCGTCGAGCACGCATATGCAGCACATTCGGCCATTCCGGGAAGCTGGCTCGAAATCATCGAGGGTGTGGGGCACTACCCGCACTGCGAGGCGCCCGAGCGCTTCGTCGACGCGCTCACCGAATTTATCGAATCCACTCGGCCCGCGCGAATCAAAGTCTCGCGCAAGCGCATCCTAAGGCCACCTTCACGAACCGGGTTTGAGAGGGATTAGCGTTTCACGACGCCGATCTCCTCGCGTTCATCGCCACTCGGTGACGATGACGTCCGTAGCATCCACAAACAGGCACTCCTCATGAATGGACAAAACAGCCCCGCCATCATGCACGAGGACAATCCGAACGCAATCAACGAAGCCCTCATGAGGTTCCTGCAGCGTGCGACGTTTGCGAAGCGTTGAACGAGCACCCCCTCGACGGCAAAAGAATTACGTATAGACGGTTCGCAACGAAAGCGAGAGCATCGATCGTCCGGGAAGCATTGCGCGCATTGGCGCGCTTCGCTTCTTCTCAAGACGGGGAAAGGACGCAACATGAAAAAGCTACTCTCAGTTGGAGTCGTCGCGCTCGCCGCGGCGGCTTTTCTCATTCCAGATGCCAAGGCGGACGACGTCGAAGGCGAGTGCAACCGCATCGTGGCTAGAGCGCTCGGCTCCGGCCAGGCTTGTTACAACTTCGGCTGTCTACCCACGGATTCGGAGTGCATCGATGTGGGAAGCGCTCTGCTTTCGTTCTTCGGGAATCTTGAATGTGCCGAGGCCTATGCCAACGGCGAGCTCGATGGTCTCGGGGGCAACGCGATCGTCCAACCGGCGGGACCCAATGCTGGAGGGACGAAGCACATGCAGGAGGTAATTTGCACCTCCATTGCCGAATGCGGCTTCTGCGCGGCGGCCCTTGCCGTTGGCATCTGTCCGCTGTACTGCCTTTGACTCATAGGGGCCTCGAAGCGGCTGATATCGCGGGGAGACGCTCCGCTCGCTTGTGGAGCGTCTCCCGCGATTCGCCTTGAGGTACTGCACGCGGCGCCGCGGTCGTGCCACACTTGCGCCATGGCCAAGGTCTATGAATCCATCGACAGGAAGCTTCGGGACTTCATCGAAGCGCAGAAGGTTTTCTTCGTCGCCACTTCTCCGCTGAGCGCCGACGGGCACATCAACCTCTCTCCGAAGGGGCTGCCTGGGACTTTTTGCATCGTCGATGACGAGACGCTGGCCTATCTCGATCTCACCGGAAGCGGAGTCGAGACGATCGCCCACCTTCGGGAGAACAAACGCATCTGTGTCATGTTCTGCGCCTTCGAAGGCCGACCGCGCATCGTTCGCGTGCATGGCATCGGCGAAGTCATCGAGCCGCACGACGAGGCCTTTCGGACATTGATCGGCAAGTTTGCCGAGTATCCGGGCGTGCGCTCGATCGTCGTCATCCGCGCGAACCGCATCAGCGACTCCTGCGGCTACGGCGTGCCGCTTTACGAGCACAAGGGCGAGCGCGAGCAGCTTCAAAAATGGGCCGCGCACAAGGGCCCAGAGGGAATCGCCGAGTATCAGCGCGAAAACAACGCCCAGAGCATCGACGGCATCCCAAGCGAGCTCCGCAAGGCGGTCTCCGAGTAGCGCCTGGGGACACGCACCCGCTAATTGCGGCGTGGCTGCGCTTGGGTGCGTTTTCGGCGGCGCCTTTCGTGGATCGAAAGCGAACCTTTGCCGGAGGCGGGTGGGATCAAGTGCCTGTCGGCGCTTCCGATCAGATCGCGGCGGCCTGCTTGGATCAGCGCTTGTCGCGCGAGGTCGTGCTGCGAGACGTCCCAGTATTGGAGCAGCGCTTTTTGCATGCGTTTTTCCCGCAAGCTCTTCGGGACGTAGACCGGCTCTTGGGTGAAGGGATCGAGGCCGGTCACGTACATGCTGGTGGCCATGCTCATCGGAGTCGGGATGAAATCCTGTACCTGCCGCGGCCTGAGCCCCCGCTTCTTCAGGTAGAGCGCGAGGTCGATCATGGAGTGCATCGTGGAGCCGGGGTGGCCGCTGATGTAATACGGCACGAGGTGCTGGTCCTTGCCAGCTTTTTCGCTGGCGCACGCGAACATGCGCGCAAAGCGCTCGTAGCTTTCGACGCCGGGCTTCTTCATCTTGTCGAGCACGTCTTCGTCGATGTGCTCGGGCGCCACCGAGAGCTGCCCGCCGGTGTGATGCTTGGCAAGCACCTCGACGAACTCCGGGCTCAGCTCGGCCAGGTCGTAGCGGACGCCCGACGCGATGAACGCCTTCTTCACGCCTGGCTCGTGGCGCACTTTGTCGAGCAGCTGCACCAACGGCCCGTGGTCGGTGACGAGGTTCTCGCAGACTCCGGGATGGACGCAGCTCAGGCGGCGGCACGCCTTTTCGATGCGCCCTTCCCTGCATTTCATCTGGTACATGTTCGCGGTCGGACCGCCAACGTCGGTGATCACGCCGGAAAAACCATCCATCCGTCGAAGCGCGCGCACCTCGCGCAGGACGCTTTCTTCGCTCCGCGACTGAATCACCCGCCCCTCGTGCTCGGTGATCGAGCAAAAGCTGCAACCGCCAAAGCAACCGCGCATGGTCACGATGCTGTGCTTGACCGTCTCGTATGCGGGAATGGGCTCGCTGTATGAAGGATGCGGAAACCGGGTGAAGGGCAGATCGTAGAGCCCGTCCATGAGCTCCGTGCTGAGCGGCTCGGCCGGAGGGTTGAGGTAGACGGCCTCGTGCCCATGCGGCTGGATCAACGGCCGCCCGTTGCCCGGATTGGTTTCCTTTTGAAACGCGCCGCTCATCTCGCTGAACCGCGCCTTGCTTTCTTTGACTTCCTCGTAGCTCGGCAGGTGCACCGGCTTGCCATCGACGATGAATCGGCTCGTCTCGATGTGCTCCCACTCGCCTTTTCGCAGCACGTGCGCCGTTCCGCGCACGTCGCGCAAATCCTGGATTGCTTCGCCAGCGGCGAGCCGGTCGGCGACCTCCCACACCGGCCGTTCGCCCATCCCGAAGATCAGGAGATCGGCCTTCGCGTCGAGCAAAACGCTCCGGCGAATCGAGTCGCTCCAGTAGTCGTAGTGCGCGATGCGCCGAAGGGATGCTTCGATGCCGCCTAGGACGATCGGCACGCCCGGAAACGCCTGCCGGCAGAGGTTGCCGTAGACGATGCTCGCCCGATTGGGCCGCATGTGGGTGCGCCCTCCGGGCGAATACTGGTCGTCGGAGCGCACCTTCTTTTGGGCAGTCAGCTTGTTGAGCATGCTGTCCAAGTTGCCGGCGGTGATGCCGACGAACAGGCGCGGCGCCCCCATCCGCGACACGTCTGCCGTATCCTGCCAACGCGGCTGGGCGATCATGCCGACCCGGTACCCACGTCCCTCGAGGAACCGGCCGATGAGCGCAGCGCCAAACGCCGGGTGGTCTACGTAGGCATCCCCGTTGACGATGAGCACATCGAGCTCGTCCCAGCCGCGCGCCTCCATCTCCGCACGCGTGGTGGGAAGGTAGGCAGTCGTGTCGGGCCTACGCCGTCCGCGAGCGCCTTTCTTCGATAGGGGGACGAGGTCCACCCCGCACCATGGCTACGAGCGACCGCCAGCGCAAACGGAGCGGCGCGGCAATTGCGAGACGCAAACCCTGCGCCTTTCGATCGGACGACGATGGAAAGGTTTCGTCTCTAGCCGGTGACCGTGGCGATTACGACGCAGCATTGGTGTGGCGGGACGCGCGGATCGGCTTCGCGGCGATGACCGATCGGAGCCCGGACGCGTCGTTCAACGCCGCAGCCGAAGGCAAGCTCCATGTGGAAGGAATGAGCGTGTATGCAGGCAAACGCTGCTCACGGTGTAGTGTGCGATCCGCACTACCAAGTGCCTCGGGCTCGATCGGCGCTTCCCTTGGACGCCGGGCGCGTTATAGATGTTCAATCGATGGAAACACCCAGATTCAAGCTCTACCACTACCCCGGCACGCGAAGCGCCCGCGTGAAGTGGATGCTGCACGAAGTGCTCGACGACGATTTCGAGGTCGAAATCGTGCCCGTCTACGAAGGCAAACAGTACGAGCCGGAGTATCTCGAAAAGAACCCCAATCACTGCGTGCCGACGCTGGAAGTCATCATGCCGGACGGCCGCGTGGTGCACATGCTCGAAAGCGGTGCCATGGTGACGTTCCTCGCGGACGCGTTTCCGGAAAAGGGCTTGGCCCCACCGCCGCACCCCTTTTCGCTCGAGCGCGCCGAGTATCTACAGATGCTCTACTTCGGTGCGTCGTGGATGGACATGATGCTCTGGCAAATTCGCGTGCACGAGCACCTCTTGCGCGACGACGAAAAAGACCCACGCACGATCCGGCGCTACCGAGACAAGCTCGTCAACGAGGTCGAGCCGCAGCTTCGCAAGCGCTTGGAGCGGCACCCGTTCATCTGCGGTGATGCATTCACCGCGGCCGACTGCGTCATCGGGCACAACGTCGCATGGGCCCGGGGCTACGGCCTGTGTCAGGACGAGGTCTTTCGCGGCTATCTTTCGAGGGTGTCGAAGCGCCCGGCCTTCGTGAAAGCCTTTGCCGATGCGCGAAGCTTTCAGCCGAAGCCGCCCGACGACACGGAGCTTCTCGAGCGGTTTACGGGGTAAGAAGCGACCGCGTAATCTTCCCCCGGGCCCGCGTGTAGACTCCATGGGACTCGCCTGTCGCACTCGAAAGGCGCAGCGGACCCCCATGGACGAGACGCCGTTGGAAACCATGCTCAAAGAGGCCCAGATGGGCAGTGTTGTCGCGTTCGGTCAAGTCTATGGTCGGTTTTCGGGCCGCGTGTTCGGCCTCTGCCGCAAGATGCTCGGCTCGGACGCCGCAGCCGAGGACGCGACCAACGAAGTGTTCGAGCGAGCTTATCACGCCCTCGGTCAATACGACCGCGAGCGCCCATTCGACCGGTGGCTTCTCACCATCGCAAGCCGGCATTGCATCAATCGTTTGCGAAGAGAACGCATCGAAAAGCGTCTCTTTTACGACGAGCCGGTCGAGGCATCTGCCGCCGTGACGTCGTCGTCCCCGCTGGTCGCGTATGAAAACCAAGAGCAACGCCGCGCGCTGCTGCAGGCGATCGACGCCCTACCAAAGCACTACCAAGCTCCGCTCATCCTGAAGTACTACGGCGACCTCTCCTACGACGAGATCGCCGATCATCTGGGGACCACGCGCAACAACGTGGCCGTGCAGCTGCATCGAGCCAAGCGCGCGTTGCGGCAACACATCGGCGCTTTGCAAAAGGAAGAATCATGAGCTGCCCGACCGAGCTTACCTTGTCCATTCATGCAGACGGCGAGCTTCCCGAAGAGGAAATACATCGCGTCGCCGCCCACCTCGAAGGCTGCGCGGATTGTCGAGCGCTCGCCGCGTCACTCGAACGAGAGAACGAAGTCCTGAGAGAGGTGCTGGGCGAAGAGGAAGCGATGCCGCTGAGTCCGCCTGCGGGCTCGTTGGCAGCCGGCTCGCACGCGACGAGCTCGTCCACGTCGGCTTCGCGCTGGGTCTATGGCGCCATCGCGTCGGCAGCCTTGGCGCCCTTGATGCTCGATTTTGCTTGGCGAGCGACGCCGAGCTTGCCCGCAGGCCTCGGTTGGCTTGGCAATCTGGGGGGCGCCGGTGGGGTATTTTCTCTGTCTCGCGTGCTCGTGGAGCTCACGGTGGGAGGTGAGGACATGTTGATTTCGTCGTTTGGTTTCGCCGTAACGCTGTTTTTCGTCATCGGTTCGATCGGAGTCGTCGCCCTTCGTCGCCCGGCGGTCGGCGCAGCGGCCGGCGTGGCGTTGGCGCTTCTGGCAAGCCTCGCCCCCCCGAGTCCGGTGCACGCGGCGGAGCTCCGTTTCGAAAAAGAGGGCACGGTCAAGGTCGATGCCGGCGAATCGATCGACGACACGGTGTTTCTTTCCGGGAAGACCGCCATCGTGGCGGGCACCGTGCAAGGCGATGTCTTTGCTGCGGCGGAGCGGGTCGAGATCACCGGGACGGTGCACGGCAACGTCTATGGTGTCGGTCAGTCGGTCACGATCACGGGCGAAGTCGGGGGCAACGTGCACGCCGCAGGCAAGACCGTGGAGGTGGACACCAGGGTGGGCGGCTCGGGATTCTTGGCAGGCCAAAACGTCATTCTCACCGAGGGTAGCGAGCTCTCGTACGGAGGCTTTCTCGCCGGCGAGACGGTGCGCGCCAAAGGCCGAATCAGCCGCGACGCATACTTCGCCGCCGAAACCATGGAAATCAGCGGTAGCGTCGAGCGGACCGTGCGTGGTTACGCCGGGCAGCTCAGCGTGAGCTCGAGCGCTTCGATCGGCGGCGACATCGAGGTGACGGTCCCCGCCGAAGATGCCGCGCAAATCGACGAGGGCGCCACGGTGAACGGCGCCACCGTCATCGATGTCGACGCTAAGCACGAGCACCGTGCGTTCTTGTACCCCGGCTTTTACTTCGGGGTGCTGGCCAAGGCTTTGGCCCTGTTGTTGCTTGGCGTTCTCGCCGTGACGCTCTTTCCTTCTCTTCGGCCGCCCGTTCCGGAGTCCGGCAAGGAGGTGCTGCGCGAGATGGCCATTGGCTTCGTGATCCTCTTGGCGACGCCCGTCGCGATGGTGCTCGTCGCGCTGACGGTGATCGGAATCCCCATCGCCATCGTCACCGGGATGGCATACGCCGTGCTGCTCTACGCCTCGACGTTGGCCGTGGCCTATTTCGCCGCGCAGCGGCTGCCCGCTGCTTTAGACAACCGACGGTTGGTCCTCCGCACGGGGCTCAGCCTGCTCGTGGTTCTATTCGTGCTGGAAGTCCCGCTGGTCGGCCCAGGCCTCAGCTTCTTGGTGCACATCTTCGGCGTGGGATGCTTGGTGATGCACCTGAGGGAGCTCTACCTGGCGAGCCGTGGCCCGACGAGCTCGGTGGCGGGGCAACCGGGCGCGCTCGCGACGTGATGCCAGCATGAGCGTGGCCCGAGACTCCTGGTCATCGCTTCCGGTGCCATCGAAGGAGCCAGTCGACGAAACGCTCTGGGTCTTCGAGCTCGGGGCTGTGGCCGCACTCGGCCATGGTGACGACCTTGGCGCCCCGAACCGATTGCGCGGGATCAGACTGCCGATGGGTTCGATCGCGTGGCCCCCACACCACGGCAGCCGGGACTGGTAGCTCGGTCGACGGGGGCGCCGGGCCGCGCTGATAACCTTGCATCAAAGAGGCGAGACAAAAGCAGCCGCCGAAAGCAAACGCTTCGTTGGCGGCCTCGGTGAAGGGCGCGCGGAAGCTCGGGTCGCTCGTGCTCATTCGGTACCAGGTGGCAGCCACGTCGCGCCGGCGAAGCACGAGCATCAACTGGCCAATCACCGGCGTGCGAAGCAAACGCTTTGGGTCTACGGTATCGGCCCAGCGCTGCATGTCGCTCCAACTCGGCGTCTGCGGCATGACCAGGCCTCGGACAAGCTCGGGGCGCGACCGCGCGATGCGCTGTCCGACGAAACCCAAGTAGCAAGGAAAGACGAGCGTGCGAGGTCCCACCGTCTCGAGCACCTCGGTGCACGACTGTGTGAACGCGTCGATGGTGAAGTCGAAGCCGCGCGCCGGTGCAGAGGCGCCCGTTCCGGGCGGCTCGAAAACCGCCCAGTCGACGCGCGCTTCGAGCGGGGGGATGAGGCGGTCGTAGTGCTCGATGACGTTCGGGCCGTCGGCGGCCATCAACACAGAGAGCTCGCCGGTCGAGCCGCCGCGACGCATCCGAATGCGGCCTCCGGAAGTCTCGACGAACGAAAGCCCCGGCCTCGATGCAAGCGCACGCGCCTCGTCGACCCGGCCGGCCTGCCCGAGGTGCGGCACCGTGTCCATCCACGTCGCGTCGAATGCCATGCGATGCTCCAGTTTCAGAGGATATACCTCTGACCTGCCGCCGCGGAAGCATCTATGCCGAGCGGCTTCGCCTGGGCGGCAGCGAGGGAGCTGCGTTGGTGACTTCGACCATGAGCTCGCGGAGCCAGCGATGGGCCGGGTCTTCGGTGAACCGCGGGTGCAAGCGGTGTCGACTGGGTCCTCGCCCAGCCGGTGCATCTCACCGACGACGACCGCGACGACATGCCCTTCGCGTCACCCGACGGACGAGTGCACGAGTGGAAGATCTCGCGCAAGGGCGTCGCACTGTTCCTCGCGCATGCGGCGCAAGCGCCTGACTATGTGAGGCAGTCTATCCGCTCTCGGACCATGCTCTGTCGCGCGCGACGTTCATGGTGTGGCCGGTGATTCGGGGTGCTATTGATTCGCGTTTTCGTTGAACGAGCCCCCCGTGGAGCGCCCACCATCGTTCTGCATCGGCCCGCAACCATGGGGGGAGCTGGAGCTTGTCCAACGCATCTGCAAACGCTTCGGCAGAAGCTGGGCGATCGTCTTTGGACTTGGCCAAGCACGAGAGGACGAGTCGCTCGAGACCTTCTGGGATGGGATCCGGGCAGACCTCGCGCAACGGCCTGGGCGTCGACTGCACGTGATGAAGACAAATTTGAAAGGCGCTATTGCCGTCGAAGACGGGCCGGCCCGCAAGCAAGAAGTAGCCGACCGCGCCGAGCGCGTAGAGGTCGCTTCGCGCATCGACGCTCGCCGGGTCGTTGATGGACTCGGGGCTCATGTAATGCGGTGTGCCCTTGACGGCGCGTAGGCCGGTCTGCTCGGGCTCTTCGGTCTCTTTCACGCGCTTCACCAGCCCGAAATCGAGAACTTTGACGACATCCTGCACCCTACCCTGCCTCGCCAGCATGATGTTGCTCGGCTTGATGTCGCGATGAATCAAACCCATTGCATGTGCCTCGTCGAGCGCAAGCGCCGCGTCTCGCAAAATCCGTACGACGCGTCGCATGGGCTGCGACCCCGTCGCATCGACGATGTCTTGGAGGCTCGCACCTTCGAGAAGCTCCATCGCGTAGTAGAAGAGGCCCTCGGGTGTGCGGCCATAGTCGTAGATTTTGATGGTGTGCGGATGCGTGAGCTTTGCCGTGAGCTGTACCTCTTGGCGAAAACGGTCGAGCGCTTCGCCGCCGAGGAGCTCAGGGCGGAGCAGCTTCACCGCGGTGGGCCGCTTCAACATGCCGTGGGTGGCCTGATAGACCACGCCCATCGCACCCTCGCCGAGCTTGCGCTCGAGGTGGTATTGGCCGAGACGCTGGATGGTCTGGACCTCGGTCCGCAACCGATGAATCACGTGCGAAGCCAGGCTCGCCAGGCCGACGGTGAGCGTCCACCACATGGTGGTCATCAGCGCCGTGGACACGGCAATGCGATTTCGTTCGAAGCCGCGGGTGTCGTAACCGACCCTGCGCCACATCTCGGCGTCGACTGCGAGGTAGTGAAAGCTCATCATGCCGATGAGCGGTACGCCGACCAGGAGACCCAGCGAGGCGGTCTGTCGCGCCGTGCTCGGGACGAACACCGAACGCGAAAAGAAGGCAAACGACAACGTGAATGCCGTGATCGCATCGGCGCCCACCTCGGGCGGAATGGTCATTCCCATCCCGATGTAAGCAACCGACGTAGCAAGCAGGCCGGAGGTCTCGACGGCAATCGTCTTGTTGAGCGGCAGCTGGCCGCGACGGCAGATCAGCCACATCGCCACGCACGGCACGATGCCCGCAAAGTGAAGCCAGTAGCTCGGCGCGTCGGCCGGCTCTCCGAGCGTTCCCGACCAAAGGGCAATGACCAGCCGAAACGAGAGGCCGATCGCGCCGGCCGCCGCGATGCTCAAGCCGAACAGGGCCACGCGTCGTTGATAGAACGCCTGGCCTTCGAGACTGACGAAAGAGCTGGAGGTCATGGCCGCCACATCCGGGGTGCGTCAGAACAATACCACCGGCTCGTAGCGCGGCAGCGTGATGGGGTCGATTCCGACCCGAGGAGCAGCGCCCCCGTTCGCTCTTGCGGGCGTTGTTCTTGCGTCTTCTTTGGGGGTAGACTCCGCCCTCGTGTGGGACGGTTGTGTGCTGACGGCTACCATGCAGGCGACACCCGCCGAGGCGCTTCAGGCGGTCGAGCACGCGTTTGCGAGAGCGCACGTGTTTTTGACCGAGGCGCATCAGCTCGGTGGCCTGGCGTTGGTGGTGCATTGGGACATGGAGGGAGACCACCGCCAGCTCTTGGTCGATGCGCTGCTCGAGGCGTCGGTCGATCTCGACGAAAGCGCGTTCGACGCGCTGCAAGGGCCGTGGCGCGGCGAGCTCACCGGCTCGCTCCACGTCACGCTCGAGCATGATGGGCGGGATAGCAAGGTGCCGGTGCCTGCGGTGCCCGGGTGATTTTGTTCTGAATAGACGCGCAGGGGTGGAAAATTGCGTGTGACGCTTTGTGTGCCTGGCATTCACAGTAGGCCGTCGGTCGGGCGGCCGGAATTTTGAAAATTCCCGTCAATTTGGCGGCTAGCGGTTGGCACGCGTGATGCACGTCCGAGGGCGCGAACGAGCGCACCGAGGAAGGCCTGCGCACTGTGAACGGAGCCAGAGACATGCAAGCGAAAGCGAATGACTTCTCACAACTTCTCGAAGAGCTCGCGAGGTCGGAGCGTCATGCGCATCGATACCGGGAAAAGGATGCGGTGGTCGACCTCACGTACGGTGAGCTCGTCGCCGAAGCAGACCGCTTGGCTCGGCGCATGCACCGCCTGGGGGCTCGGCGCGGCGACCGCGTCGGGCTCGTGCTGCACCGTGCGCGGGACTTCATCCCTGCGTTCCTAGGCTGCGTTCGCGCGGGGTTCATCGCGGTGCCTTTGTATCCGCCGCTGACCCTCGGGCAGCTTGCCTCTTGGGCGGAGACCACGGCGCGGATGCTCGGGACCGCGCGGGCGACCCTGGTCCTTGCCGACCCGCCTATCGCTTACACGCTTCGCTCTCTTCCGGATCAGATTCCGTCGCTGCGCGAGGTGGTTTCGATCGATGAGCTTCCCGAAGGTGGGGAGCTCCTGCTTCGCCCCGTGAGCGATGACCAAGTCGTGTTCCTGCAGTTCACCTCGGGCAGCACCTCGACGCCTCGCGGCGTTCGTGTGACGCACGGAAGCCTCTGGGCGAACGCGCACGCGATCATGGTCGATGGATTGGGCGCGAGCGCGGAAGACCGTGGCGTGAGCTGGCTTCCGCTCTACCACGACATGGGCTTGATCGGCTTCGTGATGTCGCCGCTCGTCACGCGCACGCCGGTCACCTTCATCCCCACGCTCGACTTCTTGAAGCGACCCGAAGTCTGGGTCCAGACCCTCTCGGAAGACCGCGGGACGATCTCGTTTGCGCCGAACTTCGGGTATGCCTTGACGGCGCGGCGCACGACGTCGATTGAGGGCCTGGACCTCTCCGCGGTGCGTGTGCTCGGATGCGGTGCGGAGCCGATTCAGCCCGATGCCATTCGCGGCTTCTTCGACCGTTTTGCCGGGGCGGGACTCAAGCCGAGCGCGTTCCTCGCGTGCTACGGCATGGCCGAAACGACCTTGGCCGTCACGTTCGCGGGAATGGAGGACGAGCTCAAGGTGGACTGCGCCGAGCTCGGGTTCCGTTTGGGCGATGACAGGTCCGGAGTTCATCGTCTCGACCGCCGTGTTCCGGTGGTGTCGTGCGGACGCCCCCTGCCCCGCCATCGCGTCTCCATCCTCGATGCAAACGGCGAGCCGCTTCCCGAAGGCCACGTCGGGGAGATCTTCGTCGAGGGGCCGAGCGTAACGACCGGTTACTGGGACGACGAAGAGGCAACCAAGCGCGTCTTCGTCGACGGCGGTGTCAAGACGGGAGACCTCGGCTACATGTCGGAGGGCGAGCTCTACGTGACCGGACGTTTGAAGGACACCCTCATCGTCCGCGGGCGGAACTTCGATCCGACTCCCATCGAAGTCGCCGCGGGGCGCGTCGATGGCGTGCGCATGGGCAATGTGGCGGCGTTTTCCGTTGAGGGAGATCTCACCGAGCGAATCGTCGTGGCCGCCGAGTACCGCGATGGCGACCCCGAGACCATCGAATCGAACATCGTCCGCGGCGTGCAACGCGCGGTCGGGCTCACCGTGTCCGAGGTCGTGCTCATCGAGGCGGGCTCGTTGCCCAAAACCACCAGCGGCAAGCTTCAGCGCTCGGCGACGCGAGCGCAGTATCTCCAGGGCACGCTGGGCCGTGTGCGCCGGCGGACGGATACGTCGGCGGTGGCTTGAGCTCGGCTAGCGGCTCAGGGCCTCGAACCGGAGCTATTTCCGAACCGACTGACTTGGATCAGCTCTTCGACCATGCTTTCGCCGCGATGCGCGTCGGAAAGCGGGTTGTAATAGGTGCGCGTGGTCTTGGGCATGGGGCGCGATGGTAACGTGGCGCGGTGCGGGGAGACAATGGCGGTTGGCGCTGTGGAGCGCGCCGCCTGTTCAGTCTGGAAGATTTTGATCGAGTGAAAGCGTGCTCACCATTTTTGGGTCGTGCATGCGCGGATTGGTACCCTTCCAAGTAGGGAGCCATGGGAGAACCGGGGCGGCAAAAGCGGACGAAGTGGGTGCAGCTCGTTGCGGCGTGCTTGCTCCTGCTGATGCTTGCGCCCTATGCGCAGCAAACGGATCGGCAGGCTTGGCTCTCGAAGGCGCTTCAGGTGTCGGCGGCCGCTGCAGAAGCGCAACAGGAGCGTTTGCGCGAAGAGACTCCGCCGCCACGGGTCGAGTCGAAGACGGTTCGCTCTCCGGCAGACGACTCGCCGAGCTTCGAAGACGCGACTCGGAAGTAGATCGTCGCACCGACGCAAGGCCGCTTTCGGCCCGACGCTCTAGTGTTCATGTACCTCGTTCTCACCCACCAGCTTCAACACGAAAGCCTGATTGGTCGGGCTTGAGCTCGATCCACGTGGCCTTGGCCGACGCACAGGCGTTGCCGTCCTCGTCAAAGACCGCCGAGCCGGACCATCGCTTTCGACCTTCGCCGCCGATCTTCCAACCGACGACCATATAGCGTTCACCGACTCTGGCTTCGCGAAGGAGCTCACCATGCAACCGGCCGAGGACTGCCTTCGCTGGGTAGTGGGGGAAGTAGCTCGTGCAGTCGAGCGCGGCCCATAGGATTTCGTCTCGGATTCGATGGCTTTCATGCGGCATCGAGGCGTTCGGCGTCCAAGGCGTCGCGACGATCGAACGTTCCGGAATCGCGCCTGGGTAGAGCTGCATCCCGTCATCGAGAGGCCGTCCCGGGCCGCACACAAAGCACGTCGGGAAGAGGTGCGCCTGAAACCCCGCGTAGTGCCGGCTCGCCTCGACCGCTTCATCGAAGGAAGGCGGCTCGGGCAACGCGAGGCTCAACGGCTCGGGGACTGCTTCACCGATCACGACGTCACCGTCCCAAAGAACCACCTTGCCTTGTTCGGGCGTTTGAAGGATGAGCTCTCGATCGAGCGGTGGTGGCTTTCGCAGGGTACAGACGGCGGGTCCCTCGATCGCGTTCGCGATCAACCCACACACGTAGCCGCCGTTTCCCGAATCGGGGGGTCCGTTGAACCGACGATCGATGACGACCTGAGGCACGGTAGGTGATGCTACCCGTGCGCGACCGCGGATGCCATGCCCGCGAGCAACGTGGCCAGCCATGGCACGGATCGGTCATTTCGTCGGTGCGGAAGGCCATTGCTTGGCGGGAGGCTGCCGCGATAGGCTCAGCCGTCGTGTTTCGGTCGAAGCTCGCGTGTAGGGTTTGGGTTTGCGTCGCTCTGTCGTCCGCAGGGTGCACCGCGGAGTCGTCCTCCGTTCCGTGCGAGTCGGTGTTGCAACTCGAGCTCGACGTCGGGCCCGCGCAAGACGGGTCCGAGATCGTCATCGACCAAGTGCGCTGGACAATTCGCGCGGAGGGGATCAACCCGATGATGGGCACGATCGACACGAACGCGCCCGGCGCGACCGCATCCGTGGAGGTCTTTGGACTGCCGCCCGAGAGCTACGTGATCGATTTGGAAGCGACGAGCGCAGACGGGGAGACCACCTGCCAAGGTTCGGCGCCGTTCGAGGTGACAGCCGGCGCGGTGACGCACGCCGCTGTGCTGCTGCGGTGCAAACCTCCGGAGCAGCTTGGCGGGGTTCGCGTCAACGGGAAGCTCAATAGGTGCGCCCAGCTCACGAAGGTCGTCGTGGCTCCGCTTCAGACCTCGGTCGGGTACACGATCGAAACCCGCGCCGAAGCCAGCGACGCCGAGGGCGACGACGTCGAGTACGCATGGACCGGAGATGGCGGCACCTTCGACGATCCCTCTGTGCCCGCCACCTTCTATACGTGCGAGGAAGTGGGCGACCACGAGATCACGATCACCGTAAGCGATGACGGGTTCGAGCACTGCGCTTGTGATTGGACGGTGGACGTTCGATGTGTCGGCGACGACGGGACAGGTGGTAGCGGTGGTGCGGGCGGATCAGGTGGATCAGGTGGCGTGGGCGGTGCAGGCGGCAGTGGCGGCGTTGGCGGTGCGGGCGGCAGTGGCGGCGCGGGCGGTGTTGGTGGCGCGGGCGGTGTTGGTGGCGCGGGCGGTGTTGG